>Ga0206966_1058_pt1 | contig 33521 bp, 22 predicted proteins | sample Alteio_BWOrgHeat_23_FD_152970 | JGI IMG/M metagenome (GOLD analysis project Ga0206966, IMG submission 152970) | Enriched cells from forest soil in Barre Woods Harvard Forest LTER site, Petersham, Massachusetts, United States -... | ecosystem: Environmental > Terrestrial > Soil > Temperate forest >...
GCATCGGGAGCCCCGCGCCGCCACAGTTGCGGCAGGCGGCCGCCAACGGTCCCACCGCTGGGATGTGGAATGCTCCGCCGCTTGTCCACGAGGCGCTGGGCTCTCCGGGCCGTCCGCTGGACCGCGAGACACAGGCGTTCATGGAACCGCGCTTTGGGCGCGATCTCTCGGCTGTGCGCATTCACACTGGCGCACAGGCGGCCGCTTCTGCGCGGGCAATTAAGGCGCGGGCTTACACCGCCGGCAACCAGATTGTTTGGGATGCGGGGACCTACGCCCCACACACCGACGTCGGCAAACGCCTACTCGCGCATGAGCTGGCGCACGTGGTGCAGCAGGGGGGCATGCCGCCGGGTAGAAACACAACCATTCGCAGGCAGCCGGCGGGAGCCGTGATGGATTCGCCGCCTGCTCCAGCGCAGGAGTCGCCACAGCCAGCCGACGGCGCGGATGCGGAGCAGGGAACCAAGGAGATAGGCAAGCGCGACAGCCAGATGCAGGACAAGGCAGAGGCGAATCTGCCCGGCCTGGACAAGATGGGATCGAAGGCCGCGAAGATCAGAGACTCGACCAAGAACGAAATTCAGGGGAAGGTTCAACAAGCGCTGCAATCCCCGGCTCCGACGACAGCCGGCAAGCAAGACGATGCCGGCGAGGGAGCGGAGAAATCCCTGGCAGGATTGGCGACCGGGAATCTGGCTTTGATTGATACCGAGCTTGCCGAGCATCAGCGTTGGGGCGCGGCGGCGAGCAAGGTTGGAGCCACCGGTTCCGGCGAGAGAGCGGAGTTCATCGCCGAGTCCGCAGCCGGCGGAAGCAACTTCCTGGAGAGCCTCGGTAAAGGCGCCGCGACCGGAGCCGGCATCAAGCTGGTCGAGAAAGGCGCGGAAAAAGGCGCTCTCAGGCTGGCGGCCAAATTTGCCCCGGCAGTGGGCAAGTTTGCGCCACTGCCGGCCGTTGGCGCGGTCATTGGCGGCGTCATGTCGGCCTACGATCTCGCTTCCCGGGATTGGAAGGCAACCGGAGAAACCATCGGCCGATTTGGAGAAGGCGCGGACGTATACGACACGCTGGCCAATAGCATTGAATCGATCAGCACGATCATCGATGTAGCGACGGGAATACTCAATGTGATTGCCGGCATCATTGGGGCAATCTCCATCGCCATGTGGATTATCACTATTGTTACCGTCGGCGTCGCATCGCCGTTGGCACTCACGCTCTCGACGATCGCCGGAGCAATTGGCCTGGCCAGCATGGTTCTCGACGGAATCAACTCGCTTGTCCTCAAGCAACTGGTCACCATCTTCCGCGCCCTGCATACCTTCACCAGCGAAGCCGACCCGCGCGACGTTGTGACCCAGGGGAATGCGATCGGCCTGGCGGCGGGGGCGGCTACCGGATTTCTTGGCGGACTGGGCGGTGGGCTGGCCGGAGGGGCCATAGCGGAGAAAGGTCTTCATATGGCCTCGGGCAAGCCCACACCGAAGGTGCCGGACCATCCAAATCCCGGGGCCGGATCGGGTGACGGACCAAGCGTGAAAGCCGAACCGGGGGAAAAGGGGGCTGGCGCTTCGCATGAGACTGAGCCGGGCGCGCGAACCGCAGAGCCTGTCAAAGAGACACTCCCCGAGACACCTCCGGCACCCGCTCAAGAAGTTGCCCCTGCGACTCCACAGGAGATCCCTGCTCCGGGTGCCCCCGAGGTTAAGCCGGAAGTCAAGCCTCCCACCGAATCAGCCCCGTCCAAGCCAGCGCCAATCGAGATTCCCGAGTTGCCCGAGGCGCCAAAACCGATTGAGATCACCGCCGTACCCGAAAAGCCCGTTGCACCGGAGGGCACACCCACCACCGAGGCACCCACCTCGGAAAAGCCCGCCGCCACCGCCGCCGAAGAAGCCCCGGCGGCCTCATCCGAGGAAAAAGCTCCAGCGGACGGGCCAGAGGCAGAGACTGCGCCCGAAAGCGCGCCTGAATCTGAGCAGAAGGGCGGCGGCGACGATGGAAAGCCAAAGGAGAAACCTCTATCGAAGAAAGAGCAGGACAGGCTTAAAAAGAAGATCCGCAATGGAGAAGATCTGACCAAAGAAGATATAGAAAAACTGGCACAACATGCCGGTGTTTCGCCGAAGCAAGTGAAAGCTGAGATCAACCGGGTTGAGATCGAGGGACTGGGTGAATCGACCGGAATGAAGGACGAGGATGCCCGGATCGTCCACGATCAGAAAGTGGAGCCTTATCTGGCGCCCGACCGGGTCACTGAAATCGATCCGAAAACCGGTAAACCGAAGATCGATCCGAAGACCGGCAAGGTCGTAAAAAAGACCGTTCATCCTAGACCGGGCGGACGGTTCGAGGTTGATCCAGGAGTCAAACAGGATTTGCGCGCACAGGCACGGGAAGAAGCCATCGGACACGTCTCCGGAGAACCGGAGGGCGGCGCCCTTACCGACCAATATACGGAGCGGACCCGTGAGCTCATGGAGTATGAGTCCCAGATCGACGAGCTGAAGGCAAACGCCGAAGCCGTCGCGGAGTTGCGCGCCAAAATTGAAGAGCTCCCGCCCGAACAGCGCGAGGCACTGCAAGCGGACTTGGAGGAACTCCTCGAGCAGAAAAAAGAGGTGCTCAGAAAGATCCAGTTCCATCATCTCGACACTGTCGCCGATCACCCCCACACCGCCGGCAGCCGCAAAAGCGGCCTCTTGGCTACCGAGAGAATCCACGCTGAGGCTGGACACGGTAAAGGGGGACAAATCGACCATTCTTTCCCCATCGAAGGTGGAGTTTTGCGCGATGAAGCTGCCATCAAACCCGCCGACGCTCATGTCGATCCGCAGTCTCTTCCCGGCGGACGGAAACCTGTTGAACAAGGCGCGATCCCTTCCAATAGGAAAGAAATCTCCCGCTATCGCAAGGAAGCAAGCGAGGCCAAGAGCCTGGCGAAGAAATCCGCAGATGCGGCGGCGAAAGCCACGAAAAACGCACTTGCCGCCGACGAGCAGGCCCAGAAAGCCGCGCCGGGAAGCAAGGAGGCCAAGCAGGCTGCGAGCCGCGCCGACAAGCTGCGCGAACGGGCCCAGGAACATCAGCAGGAAGCAGCGTTACAAGAGGCGGAAGTTCGCGACCGTGAATTGAAGATTAAGAAGATCGAGGAAGGCCTGCCTAAGCTCGACGCAATCATCCGCAATGCCTCTCCCGAGGCTCGAAGGGATCTCGGCCGACCGGCAAATCAGCCACCCAAACCCGCGGCTACACCTGCCGCCCCGGCCGCCGTACCCACGCCGGTTGTGACTCCGCAGATTCAGTCAGTAACACCCGTGCCCGAGATGCAGCCACAAACTGCTACACAAACACCCGCACCGGCCGGAACGAAGCCACCCGAGACGACCGCGCCGCGTCGGGAAGCCGGATCCGATCGCCACGTCGAGGCCATCTCGGCGACGCCGCCGATTGTGCAGCCGGGGCCCGTGCTCAAAGCTCATGCGATCAAAATTCCCGCTGCACCCGAGCAACCCGCTCTGGCGCCCCAACCTGCGCCAATAACCAAGCCGGCGCCCGAGACGCGGCCCGGGCCGGTCAAACCGCTCGCGTCCAGTGTGGCGCCGAAAACCGCAGTAGATGCTGCGCCTGCACCCGAACCGGCGCCCTCGCAGGCACCGGTAGAACAACCCGCCAAAGCTCCGAAGCCGCCCGTCAATGTCTCCCATCTTCCGCCCGCCGCGCATATCGGCGCCAAGCAGCCTAAGAAGAGCGAAGGCAAGGACTCCGAGGAACCAGAATCGGGATTGATGCGCAACATCCGCGCTATAGGGGAAATGGATCCCAGCAAGATGAGCACGGCCGAGAAGTCCGTCTTCATTGCAGGTGGCCCCTTGGCGGGAACAGCTGGAGTGAACGCTATGCGCGGATTCGAAGAGGCGAGGCGCGAGCCGATTGTCGAGCATGTGAACCCCAACTATGCGCCGCCGCCCTGCACGCCGCAGGACATCGTCGACGTCGAGAACCAGATTCTCGAGACGCTCGACGCCCGCGCACAGAGCGAAAAGGCCGCGGCTATCATGGCTGGCCAACAGGCCCATCACAAAGCAAATGAGAAGCCACTGGCCAACGTGCAGGAGAGAACCGAAGATGCCATCAGCGCGACTGAAGCCCACAAGCAGGCCGTCGAACGCCGGACCCAGGCCAACGAAAAGAAAAAGGAGAAAGAAGACCAGGCCCAAGGTACGCTGGCGGACTACTCCGACCGGGCAGCCAAGCTCTCGGTGATCACCGTTCCCATGCGTGGCTTTCACCGCTTTACCTCGCTGGCCTATTCCCTACCCGAGAGTGAGGACGATCTTTCTACGCTCGAGGAGATAGCGATCGAAGCGGCCACACCGCCGTGGGAATCGGTCCAATCGGTCCTTGGCATCCTGGTCTCAGCCAAGCACGCGATATTGAAGGCGAACGCGGATTCGGGGAAATTCCTCGAGCAACTCGACAGTATGGACAACACAATAGAGCAGCAGAAGACCGCGCACGGCGAGCGCGATAAGCAGGTCGCGGCAGACGCGTCGACTCTCAAAGAGACCGGCAAGAACGCGGATCAATCTGGCGAGGAGCTGAACAAGGCGCAGGAGACTAGCAAAGATCTCGACGCAAAAAACAAAGACCGTATTACCGAAGCCAGCCTGCTGCACCATGAGGCTTCTAAGAATGCAATAACGCTCGATGGACAAGCGCAGCAAAAGCAGGGGCAGGCGCAGAATCTCGCAAGCAGTCTGCAGGAGTGGGCGCAAATTCATCAACAGGCCCGCAAGGATTCTCTGGAAGAGACGAAATCGAGGCTGGAGCAGCAGGGCTATAGAATCACCGAGGTCAAGGAGCTCTGACCGAGATGGCTGACGACGATCCCCAGGCAGCCCGGATACGCGACGATAAAGCAGAAGCGCTGATGCAAACAGCGAATTCGCTGATTCCGCAGGGCAAATGGCCCGAGGCTGCAGAAGCTCTGGAAGAAGCGGCATGGCTGCATGCGGAAGCCGGACGCAGCTATGACCAGTCCAGATGCCTGCAACTGGCCGCGACCCTGCGCCGCTCGTCCGGGCAAATGGAAAAAGCCCGTTCTCTCGTTGCGCAGGCCGCGGACACAGCGCCAAGGGATCAACCGCTGGCTGTATCGATCGCGGCCGAGAGAGCGGAAACTGCTTTTGCGGAAGGCCGATATGAGAATGCCCTCAGCGCGTGGAATGACGCCCTGGACAAGGCGCAGGAGGCTGGCCTCAAAGCTGATGGAAAGAGCGCGCTGTTGCGCCGGCGCGCGGTTGCTTTTCTGGCTCTGAGGCAAATCGGCCCGGCAAGAAACGATTTCGACCTGGCATGGGAACTGGTTGCCGCCACGCATGGACCTGAGATTGCGGGCTTCGTTCGCACCGAAGAGGCGAATCTGCTCTTGCAGCATGGATATTCGGACCACGCCGAACAGGTTCTCAGCATACTGGAGACCGGCCTGCTCGAAGCCGCGAAGGATCCGCATCTTGCCGCGGAGATTCTCGTCGTTCACGCGCGGCTTGCCCGAGCGACAAAACAGGGCCACGCGGCAGTCGAGTACGCGCTCCGGGCCCGCTCAGCCGCACTCAAGGCGATCGCGCCGCTCAGCTACTTTGCCGCAAGCGTCGAACTGGCCGAAGCGTTAGAGGCGCAGGGCAAACTCGCCGAGGCTTACGGAACTCTCGCGACCGCCTGGGCCACCCTGTCGGAGGTACTGGGCAAGGATGCCGCCCAATCCTGGGTCGAGCCATGCCTCATGGCGTATCAGCTCAAGTGGGGCGAAGCGAACTTTGCACAAGCCCGCAAAGAGTACGAAGCAACGCGACGCGCGGAGCTGAGAGTGTCGCCGTCCGGCTGATTGCCAGGTCGAGGCCTTCACTCTGCACCCTCATTGCAATCCCTCACGGAGAAAAGCAACACAATCCCCTCTCCGCATGAAAGGCCGAATATGCGAGCAGTCTGGTCATTCTGGAGCAAGCCCTTCAAGTCCTGCAAAGGTCGAATCTGGCGGGAACCCTCGCATCACTTGCTGGCGTGGGGACTCTCGCTTCGTCTGGCCCGGCAGCACTTTGCGGAAACCCTGCTGGTCACCGACACCCCCGGCAAGCGGATGCTCGTCGATGCGCTGGGCCTGAAATTCGACAGCGTCTCGACCGAACTGGATCGGTTGCGCGACGCCCCTCCCGGCTGGTGGGCGTTGGGCAAGCTGACCGCCTACAGTCTGCAGGACCGCCCCTTCACTCATATCGACACCGATGTCTTTCTCTGGAAAGCGCTGCCGCCGCAGCTCACCTCCGCGCCGGTCTTTTCGCAGTGCCCGGAGACTCACTCGCTCGAGCATGAATGGTGCGGCCCGCGCGAGATCGAATCCCTCTTCGATCGTCACAACCTCAAGCTTCCCGTCGAGTGGCAGTGGGCCTCCTCGCGCTGCACCACCTGGTTCCGAGAGGACAACTGCGGTATCCTCGGCGCGAACAACGTCGACTTCATCCGCCACTACGCTCAGACCGCCCTCCAACTCGTCGGCGACCCGGCCCATCGCGCGCTGTGGGACGAACTCCCCGACAAGACCGGCTTCACCATGCTGATCGAGCAGTTCCTCCTGGCCTGCTGCATCGACCACCACCGCATCGCGCCCGAGTCTCCCTATCGCGGCGTCAATATCCGCTATCTCTTTCCCTCGACCGCCGAAGCCTACAATCCCAACACCGCGGCCCGCGTCGGCTACACCCATCTGCAGGGCGACAGCAAGACTCATCCGGAGGTAACGGCGCGTCTGGAGCGAAGAGTCGCCCAACTCGATCCCGCTTTTCTCCGCCACTGCAACCGCATCGCCAAATGGAGGTTTGCATCGCGGATTTGAGAGGCTCTGCCGTTCCTCTCTGCCTTGTTACCACGCTCCAATAGAGCGGCTAAAGAGAGCGCGAAAATCTCACGCATCGGTGTAAAGTGAAAACCTCTCAAGCGAACCATCGAATCGGCTGAGGACTTTCTATGCGTTATCTCGCAACCAGAACGGAACCGCTCGGCCCTGGCAGTCAGTCAAGGGTGAAAATCCTCGTCGGTATCTGCTCCTGCGATCGTTATTCAGATAGGCGGAGGGTCGTACGGGAGACGTGGCTTCGCAATCTTCCCTTCGGAATCAGTGCTCTCTTCTTTTCGGGCAATGCCGGTGCGACCGACGAGCCTGGTCTCGTCTCCCTTCCAGTGCCGGACACTTACGACCAGCTCGCGGGTAAGGTCCACTCCTTCTATCGTTACGCGCTGGAGCGCTACAACTTCGAATACCTTTTCAAGTGCGACGACGACACTTACGTGCGCCCCGAACGCCTCTGCACCTTGCCTCGATCCGGAGTGGACTTCCTCGGCAGCATGCAGATACGGCTGGGCTACGCGCAAGGGGGCGCCGGCTATCTCATGTCACGCCCGATGGTCGAGTACTTCGCCAGCCAACCAGTCGAGACGACCCAACCAGAAGATCTGTTTTTCACCCAACGCGCCATAGCCAGCGGAATGAACCTGGCAAGCACCGCGCGGCTGCAGGGGTATGGAGACCAGGTCCCCGAAGTCGGCAATGATGTCGTGTCCGGTCATTGGCTGGGCCCTTTTGAAATGCGACGGGTCCACGCCGGCTTCACCGGCAAGCATCCTGCGCCCCTGTTCAAGTTACGCGCATTTCATGACGCATGGTCAGGATGGGTTCGTCTCTACGCCGACGCCTCATTCTGGAGCCAGGGAGGGTCCCGCCCCAATGGATCGTGGGAGGTCGCTGATCACGGTCAGGCGCTCGTCCTGCGCTGGAACCATTGGCCCTCCGAGTCGCTTCGCCTCCACCCCTGGGGATTTCAGGGAGAACCGCTGCGGCTGGAGTTTGAAAAGGGCGAAAGTCTTAAGCAGTGGCGGCAAATCAGCGCAACCTGGCGCTGGATGCCGAGCAAGATGGGTCTGCGATGAAGCGGTAGAGCAAAGGGAGATAGGTGTTCGAGGCGCACCCGGTCACTCCAGCGCAGGATGCGAAAAATGAGACCAGAAGACCGGCTGGACGAAATCCTGATCGGCACATACCAAAGATAAAACCTGCGGCATTCGCGGCCCTGAGCTGATCCAGAACTCGCAGCCGAGTCGGGGGCTGTTCTCCAGTGCTGAGGGATGACGCGGATTGGCATAGTACTCGTCAAACGGTGCGAGCTCGCGCACCCAGCCAGCTCTCGCCCACCAGAAATTCCCCGAGAAATGCGCAATCGGCGGACAGTTCCGCCAGTTGACGCCAATCACGTCGAAGGAATCGAGCTGGGGCACAATCTGGCGCCAATTGACCAGCACCTCGTGGTTCATCAACTTCCTCCACTTGCGTCGATTCTCATCGTCCGGAGCGCTGACCCCTTTGGTATGGAAATAGAGAATGGATCCGGTTTCCGGCGCAGTCCCCGCCCACTCCTCGATCATCTTCATCGCAGGTGATTCGTAAGCCATCAGCTCGCGATTGAATTGAATTAACGAAGCCTGAATACCCGCCTTCTCGGCGATCCGGCCCACGACATCGATCCCATCGGAGCACCCGACATAGCTGAAGCGGACTGAGTGGATCTCGGCGGCGCGAAGGATCTCAAAGTGCTCTTTGACTACAGCCTCCCAATTTCCCATTTCCGCAATATGGTAGAAGACAGCAACGTCGTAGACTTCCATCAGGAACTTGGCCTCGCTGAGTACGTAATGCTCCAGCCGCCAAAAGTCACGCCGGTAATCGAGTTCCAGTGGCAAATCGGAGCGCGGGCTGGCGGTAGCGCGCCGGGCCGTGTCGATTACCCCGCAGCCCCAGTCGCAATCAACGACGTAGCAGTGGCATTCGCTGGCAGTGAAGCATTTCAGTACACTCTTCCAAACCGTGCCGTTCCACGACTCCCCAAGGTGATAGTCGCGAGCTGGACGCTGGTGCCACTCGTCAGGAGGCAGGCAGTCGTGCAGGATGATGACCCCGCCGGGGTTCAGACGGCGAATTGAGTGAGCAATATCTCGATCAACTTGAGGTTCTTCATGCATTCCATCGATGAAAATCACATCGAAGGTGTTCGCGTTTTCTCCGAAAAACGCATCGGAGTCCACGTGTTGAACGCCCTCGACGCAAAAGGCTGGATCGATGCCATGTTTGTTGTCGCACTGTATCCTGTCGAAGTTCTCACGACCGATTCCAACGCCGATCTCCAGATAGCTTCGGTATCGCCGATGACGGAGGAAACAGTTGATCAAATCAGTTCGGGTCATAAGGGACTGCTCAACTGTCACTCCCAGTCATCCACCGAAAGCTGCTGGCAACTTCACTTTGCCGCCTCGTGTAGAGGGAATAAAAAACTCGATGGCCTCATTGATCGAACCAGAACCACGCGGGCTAGCCGGCCGAATCCGGCCCAGTCCGCAGGACCGCCAGTAGCTCCCGGCGAAGTTCCCCCGCCGAAATCTTCTGCTCCGTCCAATCGAAATCTCAAAGCCACTTCATCTCCTCTTCCCAAGCCCTTCGTAGCCGTAAGCATCGTCTTCAGCCAATCCGCCGATCTCACGAGGTATCGCCCATTGCTGCGACTCTCAGCCAGATGCCGAAGCAACTCGGTCAGCCCACGCGAAGGCCGCCGCAACACCAGAGCCCCCTTCGAAGCCTCCGCATTGGCAAACTCCTTCTCCGCCTTAGTCGCCGCATCCGTGCAGAAAGGCCCCACCCCACGATCTTGAGAAGCTACGGCGCACCATTTCATAGGTAAGCAACGATCTGTGGAAACTTCGTCTCGTTCTTCTCAAACCCACGCACAAACCTTTGCTCATTTGCCGCGTAATTGCATTCGGAGAGCCCATGGTTCCCACGCCCGGGTAATAGTACAACACCTGTTGCTCGTCAATGACATTGGAATGACTGTCGCCAAACTCGTTTCCGGTTCCGTCACAGCAAACGACAACGTTTTTGGACATATGTTACTCCGCCAGGCCGGAGACGCTCCCTTCTTCAAAGCGCATGTGTGCGTCGTCTTCCTAGGTTCTGCGACCGGCGGCCATCAATTTCTGCGGATCGGGATCCATCATCCAGTCAAGACGCGCCGTCCTTCGATAGACATCAAAGCATAGCCATTGTTATACGATTGATTCTAAAGCGTTTGGCTCTCGAGACAAGGGCACTTACTTTGCTGGCATAATCACAATATTGCGAAAGGCGACGTGACCCTTTTCACTGCCTTGCAGGTAGATAGGCCCAGGCAACGCTTCGTGACTGTTGACTGCGCCACCTGTAATACCAGGGATCTCCTTGTTGTCGATGACGGTTTTGCCGTTCTGAATCACAGTAACTCTGCGACCGATCAAAGTAATATCAAATGTTTGCCATACATCCGGCGTGCGAGGCAGTTCGGGGGACGGAGCAAGAAAACCGTAAACGCCTCCCGTATGGTGACTTGGCGGTTCTGCCTCCGACTCTGTTTCAATCTGAACTTCGTAGCGGCCACGAAGATAGAGTCCACTGTTTGAATCCCTACCGCAGTTAAATTCAAGGTGCAGCTTAAAGTCCTGGAATTTGGAATCGCTGACGAGCTCGGGGCCGTGTCCGGGACTGACAATGGCTCCATCCTGCACCGTCCACTCAGGTGGTTCTGATGCACTCATCTTCCAGCCGGTCAGGTCCTTTCCATTGAACAGCTGAATTGGCTTGCCCCACTTCGGCGTACCGGCTCTCTCAAGCGCAGGCGCCCTTACACCAACCCATTGCCAGCTTTTTCCATCTGGACCATCGACTGTGCCCGTCAGAGTTTCGCCTGTAACCATGCCTTGAAATACCAGATCAGCTTTGCTGCCTTCTTCTTCTTTCGGTGAAACGAATGTGAGCTGGCCATCTGACACCTCAACCTTTGGCAAAGGCCGCTCATTTCCCCATCGGCCGACCATCTGCGCCTTCAGCTGATCATCGTCCTGCCGTAGCTCCAGCCATGAAGGATAGTCCCGGTCCGGAGCCTTCAACGTAAGATCCCATCGCCCGAGAAAAGGTCCGGCGGAGGATGGACTCTTCACAGAGGCTGTTGTCTGGGAATAAATCAAGGTGGCGGCGAAGATCATTGCAGCAGGTATGCTTGTGATGAAGACAACCCTGTGTAATTTCACGTAAATCAGAACTCCTTTGCTCCTGGCTTGATGTGTAGAAATCAACTTTCGCGTGATTCTGACAAACCCCACTCATCCGAGCGACTTGATCTTCTCGGACGTCGCGTCCCAGTAGACTGGACTCTTGCGGAAATAAGATTCATTCGCGAGATGACAGGCCAGGGCCGCGTTGTGGCCAAAGACCGCATCCTGCACAACCGGCTTTCGCGATCGAACCGCTTCGAAGAACTTCCAGAGATGTGGCTTGAGGTCGTCATAGTCGTTTCCGTTAAAAGTGATCGACTCTGGAGCAGGTTCCCGCCCAGGAGCGGGATCGTGCTCCTCGTGCCACTGCTTGACATAGGCGTTCTTCATGCGGCTTGGAAACGATCCGGAATAATAACTCGGTGAAAGATCGACTCCAGCTTGCGGGATGTAGGTAACACTGAATTCACGGAGTTCAATAGCACCCTTGGGCCCCTGAAAGCGCGTGACCTCAGTCGATTCGCATGCGAGAGTCAACCTCATGTAGACGGGAATGTTGCCGTACTCAAAGAGCACGGGATGCACGTCCGGCATATTGCGCCCGTCCCTCCAGCGGTAAATGCCGCCAAATGCCGACACGCGTTTCGGCACCTCATTGATGCCCAGAACAAATTGCATACCGCTAATCAGATGGACGAGCAGGTCTCCGGCAACACCCGTTCCGTACTCCTTCCAACAGCGCCAGCGCGCGAACACAAGAGGGTCAAAGGGCTTTTTCGGCACTGTTCCTTGCCATGTGTCCCAATCCAGATTCTCGGGTGACAAGTCAGGAGGGGGAGGATATTCCCAGGCGCCGTTGGGATCATTGCGGCCATAAGTGGCTTCGACCAGATTCAACTCTCCGATCGCACCCTTCTCGTAGAGCTCTTTTGCCTTTGCACAAAGGACGGAGCTTGTACGCTGCGCGCCAATCTGAACGATTCGATCCGTCTTCTTCGCAGCGGCGACCATCGCCAATCCATCAGCCGGATTGTGGGACATGGGTTTTTCACAATACACATCCTTGCCTGCACCCAAGGCATCTATCACCACCTGCTTGTGCCAATGATCAGGAACAGCCACAATGATGGCGTCGATATCTTTGGCATCGAGTAGTTCCTGATAATGCCGAGTCGTCCGGATAGGCTTGCCGACAATCTCTTTCGCTAACTCATGGCGGCCGTCGTAAAGATCGGCAGCGGCTACGCAGCCCACTCCACGGAGCTGGATGGCAGTTGAAAGCAGCCCCGAACCTTCCATGCCGACTCCAACGATTCCAAATCGCAGCTGGTCACTTGGCGCAACCGCCTGTGATGCGGACGGAATTGGCTCGGCACCAAAAACGTTAGCTCCGGAAACCAGCGAAGCGCCCGCGGCGCCAGCAGTGGTTTGCAGAAAGTCACGCCGCGAAAAGAGCGCTTTAGTCATGGTTTCATTCTCCTCCACGATTTTCGAGAATCTGTGAGATTTTCTGAGACAGAGTCAGATCGAATTAGAAGCTTTCCTGTTATTGAGCATGCGCTCCCGGCTTGGAGCAAGCAACGCCTCATATTGACGCTTTCCCGTGCAGCATCTTCCGGACGCGCGGCCCGTTGGTATGCCGCTGCCAGCTCACAATGAACGTCGGGAATCTCAGGGTAGGCTTTTTCCAGAGCGACCAGACGATCCAGACCGCCCTGGAAATTTCCCGCTTTTACCATCGATGCCGCATAAATAATGCCAGCTGCGGAGTCGCCGTCAATTGCGCCTCAATGGGTGCAAAGTCTTGAGCGCTCCTGAATAGTCCGCCGGCATGTACAGGCTGATGCCCAGCATGGAACGAAGGCTTGTATTTTCCGGATGAATCGGCAGAGCACGGCTAAGCGGCACTACTGCATCTTGAAAGCGGCTGGCTAAAAATTCTGCACGGCCCCACTTGTGATCGCGACCCTCAAGCGAGGGCTTCCACTCCGCAGCGCGCTGAAAATATGTAAGCGCGGAAGCAAGATCATTGCCAGATGCGGCAATCGCGACAAGGTTGTTGTAGCTGTTGTAATCTCCAATTGCCGGCGGAGTAAAAGCAGTTGTGGCTCAGTAGTTGATAATGGTGAGGTGGATCTCGGATAGCACGATTACAGTACTGGCCCTCAAATGGGAGGAATCCGACCTTCCGGATTGCGGGCGAGTGGACATCCATTCGCGAACAGCCGATCTGGTGCTATTATTCCAGCTGACTCTTTGACAACAGGTAGCGCGCCCGCCTAGCATCGTGACCGGGTAACCCACATCTCCTTACCCTTCAGGTTCTCTGAACTAAGCAGCCCATCTGAAGTATCTCCCTCTTAGAAGCCAAGACGAAGGAGTCCGCATGCGGAAGCAGTGGCGGTTCGCTTGCGTGGTACTAGCGGTGGTCCAGCTGGCTAGTCTCGCTGTCGCACAACAAGTTTTGATCGAATCCGGAACGATATCTGGTTTACGCGAAGGCGGGTTGAACGTTTACAAAGGCGTGCCGTTCGCTGCCCCGCCGGTCGGTGATTTGCGTTGGCGTCCCCCGGCCCGTGTAGCACCCTGGATGGACGTTCGTAAGGCCGAGGCGTTTGCGCCCGCGTGCATGCAAGATAGCATATCCATGCCGGGCGAGACGGCGCCGGTCGTGAATGAGGATTGCCTCTATCTCAACATCTGGACGCCGGCGAAGAACGCGCAGGAGCGCCTGCCGGTGATCGCTTGGATATACGGCGGGGGTTTCATCAGCGGCTCGGCCTCGATGCCCTTGTATTGGGGAGACCGGATTGCGCCCAAAGGCGTGATTGTGGTCACCATCGGATATCGGCTCGGTCCGCTCGGCTTTCTTGCCCACCCTGAGCTGACGCGCGAGTCCCCGCACCACACGTCCGGGAACTACGGCCTGATGGACCAGATCGCCGCACTCGAATGGATTCAGAGAAACATTGCAGCCTTTGGCGGTGACCCGAAAAACGTGACCATCGCAGGTCAATCCTCGGGATCAATATCGGTTAGCATGCTCATGGCCTCGCCGTTGGCGAAAGGTCTGTTTCATCGCGCCATCGGAGAGAGTGGAGGTCTATTTGAGCCGCTCCAGCTCGCGCCAAAGTATCTGTTAGCGAATGCAGAACGCGATGGAGAGAAGTACGCCGTCTCTCTAGGTGCGACCTCGCTTCAGCAATTGCGGAGCCTGCCGGCGGCCAGGCTCACAGGCAATGCCGGCGGCACTGTTCACCCTGTGATCGAACCCTATGTGCTTCCGGCCTCGCCCTATGACGCATTCACTTCAGGGCAACAGAATGATGTACCGCTGCTTCTTGGTTCGAACGCAGACGAGGCGCGTGCGTTGACGGACGTCTCCCACGTGACGGCTGCCACGTTCAATAAAGATCTGGAGCAAAGCGTGGGCGCTCTCCCGCCTCAGCTTGCCGCAGCATATCCCCACACGACCGACGAAGAGGCGCGTCAGGCGCAACTCGGCCTGGAGCGCGACCTCCGCTTCGGCTGGGACATGTGGGCCTGGGCGAGGTTGCAAGCCGCAACTGGGAAGAGTCCCGTCTATTACTATTCCTTTCGACAACAGCCACCGTTCCCGGCCGGTTCCGTGTATCAAGGTTGGGGCGCGAGCCACTTCGCTGAACTCTGGTATGTCTTCGACCATCTGGATCAGGAGCCCTGGCGTTGGACCAAGGCAGACCGTATAGTGGCCGAAGAGATGTCCAGTTACTGGGTCAACTTCGCGAAGGCGGCCAATCCGAACGGGCAGGATCTGCCCGCGTGGCCGGCGTTCGCCAACGCCGATAACAAAGTGCTTTATATCGGTGATCCGATCACCATTGGTGGAGTAGCGAATATCAATAGCCTCAAGGTTTTTGATTCCGTCTACACGATGGTGCGTGGCAAGCCATTTGCCGAAATCGGAACGGCCAGTCACAAGGGGACCCATTGAATAAAACCCTTCGCAGCTACGTATAGCAATTCTAGAAAGGTGACGACGATGACGGGACTTCTATGTGTTCTGAACTCCCGAGGCCGGCTGCGGACAATCTCAGATCGAATTCGCCAACAACCGTAAACCGTGGGAACAGAGGACACCATTGGTCTACAGGAATGTCTTGCAAACCTGAGTGAGGTTCCTGCGGGTAGGTCACAACAAACGATCAGGAGATTCGAAGATGCTTTCCAACAACTTTTGGTATGGATTCCTACTGGGGGCTGGTTTGTTTTTCGGTATATTCTTCGTTTCGCGATTATTGGTTCGCGCTCGCGCAAAGAAGAGCGCAAATTCAGGAGTGGAACCCCAAGACTAGTACCTCGCCCAGAAATGGACTCAATCGCTGGAGCCAGAGTGTCCGACGTAATCAGCCAACCGTCATATTGGCCGCAAATCCGCTTCTGGAAGTCTGCAGCTGCTCAATCGAGGTGGTCACCCTCGTGACGGACCGCCCTTTCCATACACGGACCGCCCTTTCCATACTCTGATAAGGGAAGGTAGCCGACCACCAGCCTCGACGGAAAGGAAATCGACAGCGGCTTGGTGCTGAAGTTCCTGAAGCTCATCTCGGGGGTTCGGTGCCGCTCTCAACGCCGAGACGAATTGATCTGCGGATTCATCACCCGGTCTGGAATCTCACCGCGATCGGTTCGGAGACGGCGGATCGCTCCTAATGCTCTGGCTGGATGGAGCCGGCCAGAACCAGCAGGGCGCCCCCGAAGAACAGCGTGTCGGCAAAGTAGTTCATGCCGACGTCAATATCGCCGGGATGCGCGGCGAGAATGGGCAGGTAAACAAGGGCCACCACGACGCACACCACGATGCCCAGAATCGTGGTCACCACCCGGGCGCGCCAGTTGGCGAGCATTGCCAGTCCCGCAGCCATCAGCGCGGCGCCCACTCCATACGCCCACAGGGGGTGGAAGGGGATCCATGCCGGCATCCGCAACTCGAGCGGGATCACCGGGACGAACTGGGGGTGCAGGAAGTGCTCTACGCCGTAGAAAATCACCGCGGCGCCGACCACATAGCGAGCCGCCGTGGCCGCGCGTTGTCCGGCCAGCCGCCAGCGGTCGTTCGCCAGAGTCGATGCGTGGGCGAAGGCGCACGCGCTGAACGACAGCTCGCGTAGAGTGAGCGCCCACGCAAAGCGGTCGCCTGGAGTGGCGGCCAACCCCGGCACGTCCATCAGCAGCACAAAGCAGAAGAACATGAATCCCAGCAACGCGGAGGCGAGTCCCGCGACGCGCCGCACCGCGATGCTAAGAGCGGCGGCAATCAGCGCCACGCCGACGAACAAGGCCCAGAACAGATGCCACGGGATCCAGTGTGGGACCATGGCTGCGATTTCGCGCGTCGCCGTGAGATGTTCGGCCCCGAACACCGCCAGCGGCGCGGCGAAGAGCACCGGACCGAGGCAGACGATCTTGTCGAGGCCGTGCGCACGCGGGATGTCCCTGTGGAAGGCGACGATTAACCCCACGAGAAGGATTGCAAACCCCGCCCAATACGTCCCGAAGACGATAGGCTGGATGGCGAAGAAGGCCACGAGCGCACTAAATAAGAATGGGAATGCAACTAGAAAGGGCATCCAGCCTTTCATTCTCGGTCATCGGTGGCGAAGATGCCATACCCACCCGGACCCGAGTGGACCTGACCACTACGAGGCGGCGCAAATCGGGGTCTGCGGATCACATCGTCAGCCGTTCTGCCACAGATTCACCCGACCTAGCTCACGGTTCTGGGAAACATGCGCCGTCGCAAATTAGCGCTCGCTAAATCTCTATCGACTCGCCGCGCGGATCGAACGAACCTTTGCTCAGAAGATTCGGCATAGTCCACCTAATCGGGTCGCTCCGCAAAGGTTTGTTCAAGACTAAATCTTTACAAAGATTTTCTTCCTGAAGAGGAGAACGGCCGGTACAAAGCAGATCACAACATAGCACAACGAGTAGAGCAGCGAGCCAAACGATGGATTCACGATCGGATAGAATATTCTTGTATAAATCATGTCCTTTAGGGTCATCGTCTGACCGTTCTTTCCGACATGAATGATTTCAATTACGGTGGACAACAATTCAGCAAAGGCATACGTGAATATGGCGTTCAAGCCGAAGACCTTCCATGGATAGGTCCATGCGCCCGCGTGTTTCTTAATCTCGATCACGAAGTAACAAACAGCGAGAACCAAGAGCGTCCACCCTGCAGCGAACAGAACATACGAACTTGTCCACAGTCTCTTATTGATCGGAAACCAAATCGCCCAGAGACTACCCATAGCCAATCCAGCGATCGCGCCCGCGAGCAATCCGCCCGCCTTCGCCGTCATCCCTTTCTGCGTACGCAGCCAAAGCCCGGTCAGCACGCCCAGCAAACAGGTTGCAACCGCTGGGATGGTGCTGATTAGACCAAGGGGATCACGCGTCTTCTCCAGCAACCGTCCCGGAAATATCTGCCGATCGACGAGAGAAACCCAATTGATGTCCTTGTCGAGAAACGGAATGTCGCGTCCCGGCAAGCCGAGTCCAGGAACGGGGACCCAACGCATGAGTATCCAATATCCCAGGAGGCATGCCGCCGTGACGCTCACCAAAGTGACCACCCGCTGGTCCCATAGATAAAGTATGCAAACCACTAAGTAACAGATGGCGATTCTCTGTAGCACGCCATAGATACGCAGCGTTGCTAGAGGATAGTCTGGGAATCCATGGATCATGATCCCCAGGGCGAACAGAATCGCGCTTCGCCGAAAGGCATGCATTAACTGGACACTCTTTGCATCACCGCGAGCAGTCCGCGACGCGGTCGAAAAGACGATGGAGATGCCAACCAGAAAGAGAAATATGGGAAACACTAAATCGGTCGGCGTCCACCCATTCCAGTCCGAATGCTTCAAGGGCCAGTAGGCATGCTGTTCACTACCGTTGTTATTGACCAGAATCATAAACGCGACGGTCAATCCGCGAACTACATCGAGAGAAACGAGGCGCTGAGACGGTTTCGTCGACGTCTGCGGAGAAGAACCATCGATCATATTGATCGCTCCTCTAAACCTTATTAGATTCGTTTCCTATAGAGAGAACAACTGCTGGCACAAAGGAAAAGATTGCACTAGAACATGGGAGCAGCTCCGCGGACAACTTTCATCGATGAATGGACAGTTGAAGTAGACACCGCCGGCCTTCGGTAGATCACTAATGGTCGGTGCCGAAGATTGCCTCGTCGGTGACAGGTCTGAATCTATACGCAGCTGCAGCAAAATGAAATTGAAACAGAAGAAGTGTCGCCATCGCAGATTACTGAATCCACCGTCTCTGCGACGAGCGTTCGAGCATCGAGGTGTTCTCTAAGTCGTTCGCGTTCCAGGCAGGTGTTCGCCGGCGAGCCATACATCAGCTATGATGGCCGTTTTGTCCTGCTCGTTCCAATGAAAACGAATGATATCCGCGCGTTGTCCCGGCTGCAGTCGGCCACGATTGGCGGCGAACCGTCCCGGGTTTTCTGTCGCCATTACTATCGCTTCTGCCAAGGGCCGTCCCATCATCCGCGCGGCACGACTGACGCAGTCCATAAGCGGAATGGCAGCTCCAGCCAATGTCGAGGTACCCTCCATCGAGAGGCGACCATCGGCCGTCAGTTCCACGCGGCCTCCCACCGAAGCGACGTAGTGGCCTGGCGGCATACCGGCGAGCGCAACTGCGTCGGAAACGAGGATGCTCCGGTGTAGTCCTTTTGCTCGCACCAAGGCAGTGAGTGTTTCCGCAGGAAGATGATGACCATCTGCGATGAAGGATGCGGTGAGGCTGTCTTCTGCTAGTTGGCTCCAGATGGGGTTAGGATGACGATCGATCTGCGGAGCAATACCATTTCCTAAATGCGTGGAGAGACGTGCTCCAGAGCGAACGGCGTCATGAATCTGCGCATGAGACGCATGGGTATGTCCCAGGGAAACATGGATGCCGCGGGAAACGAGACCGGCGATGTATTCATTGGATTCAGGAAAATGAGGTGAGAGGGTCACCATTCCGACAAGACCGTTACAGGCTGCTTGCCATCGATCGAACTCAGCAAGCGACGGCGGCCGCACCCACTCTGCCGGGTGCGCGCCCCGATATCCATCGAGCGGGGAAATGTGGGGCCCTTCTACGTGAATGTGCGGGATACACGCCGCTACTACTGGATCGTGAGCGCACGTTTTTGCAATACATGTGAGCCGCTGAATGATTGATTCTTCAGCCGCGGTGATGACTGTGGGCGCGAAGGTAGTCACGCCGGTCGCATGCAATGACCTTACTAGTTGTGAAATTGTCTCCGACGTGAGGTTCGGCCCGTTAAGGTCAAGCCCAAGATAACCGTTGACCTGCAAGTCAACAAGGCCGGCAGATATCCATAGATCGGGCGCCCCGTTGGAGGGTTCGATCGAAAAAATCGTCTTCTCCTCGAGCTTGACTAGAATGGACGCGCCGGTTGACAAATTACGCCCGAGAATCTCGGTTCGGCTCACGATTGTCTCCTTGAGAATCCCTTACTCGTCGATCAAGGCACTTGACTCCAGATCCAGATACACAGTACAGCGCGAATGCTTTCGCAGGGCAGTTGCCGCTGATAGGATCATGAATCATGCTGCGCACAGCTTTGCTCTTGCTTGAGCCAGGAACGCAGCAAAAGAGCTGATCACCACGCAGCAGCATGGGTACAGTAAGTGAAATCGCCTTCTGCGGAACTTCTTCGAAGGACGCGAAACATTCATCGTCCACTTGTTGCTGGCGGCAAACGTCATCGAGCGTTACGACCTTCACAGGAAGCGGATCTTCCAGGTCTGCTGGAGGATCGTTAAAGGCGAGATGGCCGTTCGCACCAATGCCGAGCAGGACGAAATCAATCTGCGATACTAAGAGCTTATGCGCATAATCGCGGCACGTCTGATCCAGATCATCTCCGGGCTGGATCAGGTGGAAGCTGGCAAAGGGAACGCGATCAAAGATGGCCCGGCGCAGCCATACGCTAAAGCGTTGCGGTGCGCCTGACGGCAGACCGATGTACTCGTCCATGTGGAAGGCTATGATGCGGTTCCACTCAATGCCAGCGTCTTGGATGAGGGCCTGCAGCATGTCGCTCTGGCTGGGCGCGGCGGCGAAGATGATCCTCACATGAGACTGTGTCTGCAGCCGGGCGTGAATCGCGCGCGCGATGTCGGTGGCGGCTTGCTTGCCTAATTCTTTTCGTGTGGCGGATATACGAAGATCCATCGCAGTGTTCAATGCTTTACTTGTCGCAATCGTAAAGCTGACGCTCTCCCCAAAGTCGCGCTATCAGTGAGCTTTGTATCTCCGGTGTGGCGATAACCTCCGCATCCAGCGCATGCAGAAATGCCTGGGAGCCGGCGTCTCGCCAGGGTACAAACAGGCCCACAGTGACGTAGGCGAGAAGAGAGGCAAACATGGGGGCACCGACGGTAAACGCATTGCCAAAGCGAGGATTGAGGCTCATCCAACGTTCAGGTGGAAAAAGCTTCAATCCGCCGAAAGTCACGGCTCCCATGATCCAGGAGGCGATGGCCGCGTTGGGTCCGCTTCGCCGAAAGGGAAGTAGAAGCCCAAGTAGCATGGGAATGGCAATGGGTCCGAGCAGTGCGCCATACCACAGAATTAAAATTCCAATCACTCCGCCAAAGTGCGACGCAAAGAGCGCCAGCACCATACTTATCGTCAGGAAGCAGAAGGTCATAATGCGACCGAGCAGAAGCTGCGTAGCATCCTGCAGCTTGGCTTTTCCGCTGCGAAGCACTGGAAGAATGTCGCGCACGATAACGGCAGACACGGCGTTGGCGTCGGATGAGGTCATGGCCATGGTGTGGGCGAAAAGTCCAGCGAGTACTAAACCAATCAGGCCCGATGGTAGTAGGGTCCTGGCGAGGATCGCGTAGGATTCAGAGGGATCGTGCAGGTCCGGAAGGATAAGCGGCGCGGCCCACATGGGGAAAAAGAGAATGGGTGGCCAAAGCAAAAAGAGGCTCGCGGACAGCAACGAGGATTTGCGCGCATCTTCGCCCGTTGAGGAAGCGAGAAACCTCTGAGCGAGACTCCAGCTCCCCCCATTGTAGGACAGCAGATTTACAAAGAAATAGGTCGCAGCAAAGACCACAGTATAGTCCCCATGGAAGGGCTTGAGGTGGTCAGGTGGCAGATGCTTCCACATTGTCCATATGGAACTTCTCCCGCCAAGGCGACGCAGCACTGCAACCAGCATTGCAACGCCGGCGAGCAATTGAATGATGAACTGACTAAGGTCGGTCAGAGCATCGGCCCAGAGTCCGCCCATCACTGAATAGATAATGGTGACGCCACCGGTGAGAAGAATTCCCCAGAGGAATGGGACGTCTGCGAAAGCATGAAGCAGGATCGCGGATGCACTCCATTTTGCACCTACGTCGAATACCTTTAGTACTGCGCCGCTCCAGCCCAGCAACTGCTGGGTTGGCAGATCGTAGCGAATCTTCAGATATTCAAGTGGAGAGATGACATGCAGATGCTGTCGCATCCGTGCCCATTTCATGGGAAATATCCGCGAACCGATTAGGAGAGATAGAGAAATAGAACATGCCCACCAGAAATAAACCGTGATGCCAGAGGTATATGCTAGAGCCGCATAGCCGACGAACACCGCCGAACTGTACCCCGACATGTGGTGAGAGATCCCGGCTAACCACCAAGGCATGACACCGCCAGCAGTAAAGAAGTCGTTCGCACTCCTCACTTTTCTTCGGGCCCAAATGCCAACGACGATCATGAGAACGAAGTAGGATGCCAGGACAATCCAAGCCAAGAGTTTCATTACTTCGCCCTTGATATGCTCACTCCTGATGATGCCATGCAGCCGATTGTCCCGCAAAACATCTTCGGGAAACCGCCTGGGTCGGGGACATTCGGTAAAGTGGCCTTGTGAAAAGCGTCAACCAATCCGCGCTGAAGATGTGTCTCTTGACTTCCTATTCTCGCGGGCTGCGGACACTAACTAGCGTTAGTGTCTGTCGCAACCCTCCTGGCTATGGGATATTCGGGCTGCTTGGGCCCTAGCTACTAGTCACCGCCAACGGGTGACACCTCATCCAGCAGCCTGAGCAGGCCATAGCGAAATGCTGACAGTCTACCTCAACCAATAATCGAAGCGCTTCTGGGCACACCCGACGACCCGAAGCTCGCGCCCAACTCCATTCACGCGGCTCTGATGCTAAAGGTCTCCACGAGATCGATTATCGGCAGGCGGCCTGATGAATCTACGCCCGGCTCAAACTTGTTGTTCGCTTCGGCATTGATGGGCGCCCAGGCTGTTCATGGACTTCAGCGTGTTGAGGTAATTACGGAATCATTCCGCATTCAAACATCTTGTTCGCAACAGGAGCTGCCACCTTGTTGATAAACAGCGCGCATCTGCGGATCGCTCCGTAGAAACTGAATTACCTTTTGTTGCTGCGGCGTCGGCGGCGCCTTTGCCGCTCTCTCTGCCCACAACTGCTGGCAGGTGGCGTTCTGGTACTTCATAATGCCTTGTTGGCAACCTGGTCCAGAATTGGATGCTGATCCTGAGCGTTGGTTCCAGCTACCAGTGTCAGCATCAGGGAGGCACTTAACAAACAAAGGATCTTACTCATCCGGTCGAGCTTCATGGTGCGTTCTCCTCACATTGGTACAAGTTGAGATTCTCCTTCGCGAATGAATACTGAGCCGCGATTATCCACTTTCGCGATTGCAAGCGCCTCCAATATACACCGCGGGGTGGATTCGGCAACCTGCCAGATTTTTTGGCGACAAACTAGTATTTTGCATGCGACGCGCGATGTTCGACTGGCGTATGATCCCCTCGAAATCTTATGACCGAATGAATCAATCCCTTCACGTCATCGCTGGAGAGGAACTATGAGCAAGTGTGGAACCATCCGCTGCGCCTTGGCTCTCGGGTTAGGAGTATTCGTGACAGGCGCGGTTCGCGCAAACGCGCAGAATGCACCCCAGTCAACCGGGTACGGCGGAGACGCAACGCACACCGCCGGACAGGGCACATCGTACGAAAATGAATACGGCGACAGCGCATACCATGCCGAGGGATCAGGAACGACGACGGCCCATAACGCTTATGGCGGCAGCGCGACGCACACCGCGGGCGAGGGCACATCGGCAACGAGCGCTTACGGTGGAAGTGCGTATCATGCCGAAGGGTCCGGGGAGACGACCGCTACGAGCGCCTACGGCGACACCGCTACCCATTATCAAGGTATAGGCACGGTGGGAATCACTTCCTCTGGCAACACCGTCTACGCCAGCGATCACTACGGGACGACGGCGCACGGATACCATCCGCCGGTCGTAGTTAACTCCTACTCCACTGGCTGCTACAACTGCGGAGGCTGGTCCGCCGCCGGGGCGGCAGTTGCCGGTGCGGCCGTTGGAGTAGCGGTCGGAGCGACAGTCGCAGCTGCTACTGCCAATGCCTACAATGCTGGCGTAGTGACCGGGACGGAGGTTGCTTCGGCGAATAATGCTGCTGCTACCACTAACTCTTACAACGCCGGCGTGGCTGCGGGAGCGGCGAACACTTCCTATTCCATGGGAGAAATCGTCGCGGCTGTACCGCCCGGCTGCGCTTCACCTACAGTAGGCGGCACCGCCTACTATCTGTGCGGTAATACATGGTTCCAGCCATCTTTTGGCGCGAACGGCGTGTACTACCGCGTTGTGCCAACTCCAACTTCTTAGAACACGACGAAGTAGTTATTTTCGAGAAGGTGAAAAAGCAACTGTCCCAAATACGGAAAGGGTGACGAACATGAGAAAGAGAGTTGTGTTGTTTGCGATGTTAATGTGCATCACATCCGCGATTGCCGTCGGGCAACAGGTTTCAGTCAATTTCAACCACGACCAGAGTTTCGCCCAGTTCCACACCTACGCATGGGGCTCCAACAATGCCAATCAGATTCAAAACTCGATACTGGCGCAAGTAGCGAAGCAGGACATCGATTCCGCATTGCAGGCCAAGGGTCTGCAACTAGTGCAGGAATCTCAGAATCCTGACCTGATCGTCACTGCAAACGGCGGCATGAAACAGCAGACTTCCTATAGCGTGTGGGGCATGCGCGGAATCGGCGGAGGAATGGGCGGAATTTCTCCGGAGCAGAATGTCATAGGAACGATGATTATCGACCTGTATGACGCAAAGACACAGTCTCTGATATGGCGAGGGGTTGCGCAGGATACGCTGAGCAACAACGGCAACAAGAATCAGCAGATCGTGGAGAAGGCGATCCAGAAGATGTTCAAGCAATGGCCGAAGTGAGCTGGCCCTTACGCCACCACAACAATTGATGGAAAGCGCCTGAACCCAGCGGGGTTCGAGAAGAAGCAGCAGTGTGCGCGAAAATCGCCGCCAGCGCCAGCTAGTACGGGGCAGCTACCCGAGTTGTTCCAAGAAATCAATGTGGGGCGGACAAAAGAGAACGCCTGGATCTCACCATCTGATAAGGATCGCAACTGCCCACCGCCCCACCACAATTCGTTCGCCACTGTCACTTGTGCCAGTAGAAATGAACAGTTCGGCCCGGTAATTTCGGTGCACAGTAAGGCCGCAAGAAGACCAAGAGAAGGTAATCGGCTAGGGCAGCTTGTGAGGGCTGCCCTCTTTTTGCCGCAATCGTGGATTCGGATCACTTCGGCTGACACAACCAATTTTGGTGACCGCAACATTGCTGGTTGCCGGATGCTACGTGGTGACTGAGCCGGATTGGAAAGACGAGACGCCGAAAGGCATCAAGTTCAGCTCCGAGACGCAGTTCTTGGCGACTATCTATCGCACACAGCTCTTCGGTCCCAGCGACATGCCGAATGTGAAGAAAATTCAGGCCGGGTACGAGGTTCAGCCGCTCTCGCAGTTCCTGAAACAACCGGCACCGCCCGCGGCACCGGCGATCGACTTCCCGCCTTTCACCAAAGACGACATGAAGCTGCCGTTCCCGAAGGTTCTGAACTTCATTCTTCAGTTCTGCCCGCCAGTGGAGGAAGAAAAGGCGTTGCGTGCAAAGTTTGCCGAGGTGGGAATCGACGCGGGGAAGCCATTCGAGCTCCGGAACCTCTTGGAGGCGCAAAAGGGCGAACTGGCGCTCGGGCTTAAAGATGGCTACGACAGCATCGAGAAACAGCGAGACAACATAGGCAAGAACATCAACGGCTGGCTCGTTGGTTCCGGCTTTGGAGACCGCGCGCTCTTCCACGGTGACTGGCTTCTGCACGCCGCCGCAGCGCTAGCCGGTATTTATGGCAATTCTGCTGAGGAGGCTGTCTATCCCATCGCCAAGAATGACAATGCCGGAGCGGCCCTTGACGGCAGCAAGCACAACTACACGGTGACCTTCGCGGCTGGTCAGTATCCGCCGGTGAACGCGTTCTGGTCGGTCACGATCTATGACGGCAAAACGCAACTGCTGATCGAGAACACCATCAACCGCTAATTGATCAACTCGCCGATGCTGCCCGGCATGAAGAAGAACGCGGATGGCTCGCTGACGATGTACATTCAGAAGGACGCGCCTTCGGCGTAGAAGAAAGCCAACTGGCTTCCCGCTCCCGATGGCCCGATCTACATGGTGATGCGACTGTATTGGCCGAAAGAGGCGCCGCCGTTGATTCTGCCTCCGGGCGAAGGTGCATGGCAGCCGCCTGCGATACAGGTCGCGCAATAAGCGATTTCAGTTCCACAGACCGATAAGGAGAAGATATGACGCATTCATCCATTCTCGGATTCAGAACCACGAATGCTGTTCTAACAGTCGCACTCGCCGCAGTCGTGGTGATGAACGTCGCGAAAGCTCCTGCGCAGAGCCCACAGATGCTGGACAAATTGATGGCCATCAAATCGGCGCAGGATGCGAACAAGGCAAAGCTGGCCCAATACACGTGGCAGGAAACGGAGAGCATCGCAATCAAGGGCGATGTGAAAGATACCAAGGTCTATCAGGTCCAGATGGGGCCAGACGGGAAGCCGCAGAAGACCGAGATCAACAACGAGCAGGCGCAGCCGAGCGGCCGTCAGGGACGTGTGAAGCAGCGCGTCGAGGCACATGCCAAAGAGGAATACCAGGAGTATGGCCAGTCGATCAGTGCGCTGGCCAAGCAATACACCACGCCCGATCCGGACCGCCTGATGCAGGCGAAGCAGCAGGGCAACATCTCGCTGCAACCGGTAAATGGCAGCGTGAACCTCGTCATAAAGAACTATGTGAAGCCGGGCGACTCGGTGACCATGACCATCGATGATCAGACGAAGCAGCTAGTCAGTGTCCAGGTTGCCTCGTATTTGGACGACCCAAAAGACGCAGTCACCATCGCTGCCCAGTTCGCCCAGTTGCCGGATGGTACAAATCACGTGGCCAACACGCTGGTGACCGGCGTGAGCAAGCATCTGACCGTGAACGATCAGAATTCCAACTACCAGCATTTGTAGCCTTCGGACGCGCGCTCCAGTCCGCGTAGAATATGGCAACTGATGAATTGGCCCACGGGCTGCGCCTCTAAAAAGAGAAGAGGATGGAGATCTCAATGAAGCGATGCACAGCAAAATGCTTGAGCTTATCCGACTACGCAACACTATGAAGTGTCTTCACCAGGTCGCGGTCGATTTGCGCTTTAGAGACATAGCCGGCGGCGCCTAACGCCTCAGCTGCCTCAACGAATCAAGACTCTCGTGAACGGATAAAAAGACTATCCTGGCAGGACAATTCCGGAGCCTCGCAACTGCTCCGCAACATGGAAACCGTTCGTATCGCCAAGGTCAACGTCCAGAAGGATAATATCTGGGTTCAGCCTCGCGGCCGTGGCAACACTGACGATCCGGAGGATAGTGTCCCAACGAACCGATTGCGGAATAGATTAAACGGGGGGATCTCAAAGCAGTGCAGCCTTCACGCCGCCGATTCGGAATGGATGGGCGCTGCGCGTGTGCGATGCATCATGCGAACAATAATCTTCTCTACCTCTACGAGGAGGAAGAAGATGAAGCCGCCGAGGACAAGCTTTGGCCAGATGCGAAGCGGAATGGACTCGGTGTCGAACAGTGTCTGGAACGGCGGTGCATAAGTAAAAAGCAGTTGCAGCACTACGATGGCGCCGATGCCCAGAGGCAAGTACTTGTTGCCAAGGTGCGCCTTGAGCGACAGTGACGAGCCCACCTTGTAGCGGGAGTTGAGAAGATAAAAAACTTGACCGATGACCAGCGCATTTACCGCTACGGCCCGAGCAAGCGCATCGGATGCATCATTTGACTTCATCCAGAAAAATGCTCCTAGCGTAAGCACGAGCAGCGCCAGGCCGACGAAGATGACGCGCCATATTCCAAAGCCATCCACGATCGGGCGGTCGACCGCACGCGGCGGTCGCTGCATTACGTCGAATTCATGCGGTTCGAAAGAAATCACCAGTCCCAGCGCGACAGAGGTAACCATATTGACCCAGAGGATCTGTGGCGCAGTGATCGGCGCGGTGAAGCCCGCAATGACAGCCACGAGGATGACAAGCGCCTGGGCGACGTTTGTTGGCAACAGAAAGAGCATCGCCTTCTCGATGTTGTTGTAGACCGTACGTCCTTCCTTAACAGCTGCGGTGATCGAGGCGAAGTTGTCGTCGGCAAGCACCATCGCGGCCGCCTCCTTGGTGACCTCGGTGCCCTTGATCCCCATAGCGACTCCGATGTCGGCTTTCTTGAGCGATGGTGCGTCGTTTACTCCGTCGCCGGTCATTGCTACGATCTGCTTGTTCGCCTGGATTGCCTTGACCAGCCGCAGCTTGTGCTCGGGACTCGCGCGCGCGAAGACGTCCACGTCACGGACTCGCTCCCGCAACGTGGCGGTGTCCATCTCTTCGATGTCCGTCCCGGTGATCGCCGTCTTGCCATCGCCGATCCCCAGCATTTTGGCGATTGCTGCCGCAGTAATCTTGTGATCGCCGGTTATCATCGTTACCCGGATGCCGCCGGCGTGGCATTCCTCGACGGCTTCGATGGCTTCTTTGCGGGGCGGGTCAAGCAGGCCGATCAGGCCAATGAGCACCAGGTTCTTTGGGAGATCGCCGGGCCCAAGACTCCCGGCGTTGACATTCGGATTCTCAAGCCACGCCAAAGCCAGCACACGCTCGCCCTGCGCTGCAAGATTGTCCGAAGCTTGTATGAAATAGGCGGAATCAAGCGGCGCCGGCGCTCCGCCATTGGTCGCCTGATGCGTGCAGTGTTCGAGGATAACTTCTGGCGCGCCTTTGACGAGGATCATCCGCTTGCCGTCGGCGTCCTTGTGCAGCGTTGCCATGAACTTGTGTTCCGATTCGAATGGGATCGCGTCAATCCTGGGATACTTCTCCCGCGCGGTCTTCCGGTCGAAGCCGAGTTTATTCGCGAACGGGTAGAGCGCCCCTTCGGTCGGATCGCCCTCTACCTTCCACTGTCCCTCCTCCTGGTGTATCTCCGAATCGTTGCATAGCATGGAGACCCGGCCCATGTGCTGAAGTGCCGGATCGTCGCCTGCGGGTTGGCCGTCCTTCATCACCTGGCCTTCGGGCGCGTATCCGTCTCCGGTAACCACATATGCTGATTCGGCAGTGACCGCCGACACTACCATCATTTCCATCAAGGTCAAGGTGCCGGTCTTGTCGGAACAGATACGCGAGACCGAACCCAGAGTTTCCACTGCCGGCAAGCGCCGGATGATCGCGTTGCGCTGAGCCATGCGCTGCACGCCGATCGCGAGCGTGACTGTAATGAGTGCGGGCAATCCTTCCGGGATCACCGATACCGCAATGCTGATGACCTTCTGGAATATGTCCACGAAGCCCATGCCCTGAATCCACCGGCCATAAGCGAAGACGAGGACGGTGACGACTCCGATGACCACGGTGATGGAATAACCGAACTTCTTGATCTGGCGCAGCAACGGGGTCTCCAGCGCGCTGACCGAGGTCATCATCTGATTGATGTGGCCCAGTTCGGTGTTCGAGCCGGTCGCAACCACCACCCCGGTTCCGCGCCCGGACGCGACCAGTGTTCCAGAAAACGCCATGCCTTCCCGATCTCCGATCGTAGCCTTGTCGGATACTGCGTTCGTGGTCTTATCGATGGGCACCGACTCGCCAGTGAGCGCCGCCTCCTCCGTCCGCAGGTTTTTGACTTCTACCAGGCGAAGATCCGCCGGAACCTTGTCACCCGATTCGAGGAGGACGACGTCTCCCGGCACCAGTTCCTCAGACGGGATCAGGCGAGTTTCTCCACCGCGCAAGGTCCTGGCCTCGGCGGAGAGCATGTTGCGGATCGAGTCCAGCGCCTTTTCAGCCTTGCCTTCCTGAATGAAGCCGAGCAGCGCGTTCAGGATGACAACGCTCAGAATGATCGCGGAGTCGAGCCAAAGGCCGACCATCATCTTGACGAACCCGGCTCCGAGCAGGACATAAACCAGAATATTGTTGAACTGCTGAAGGAACTTCATGAACAGCGACTGCTTCTTACCCTCAGGCAAGCGGTTCAGGCCATATTTTGTCAGGCGCTGTGAGGCTTCGCCTGCGTCGAGGCCTTTCGCAGGGTCAGTTTGGAGCTGCTTCACTACTTCGTCTGCGGCTATGGCGTGCCAGGCCATGATCTTACTGGCTGGGGTAGCTGTCCCGGTTGTATTCATCTGCACGCTCCGTTGGGCCTGCTTGACGCGGTTTGCTACTGCGTTTTTAAGAACTTGATGTGGGACTAGAACTGACCCTCAGAACTTCCAATACAGCGGCACAATGTAGGCTACGCTTAGCCTGCCCGTTTTTGTACGGTTGGATAGCAAGTGTAGCGCAGTTATTGATGGGCCTGGAAAATCTGTTCTAGTTAGAGGGCTAGAATCGGCTTGTTTTTGGTTCTGCGACAACACACTCAGCGATTTCATCGGTCCTAAGATAAATATACTATTGTAAAAATAGTATATTCAAGGTACCATAGAGTATGGTCAAGAAACCCGAGTACCGCGATCTTTTTCCCGGCGCACTGGAATTAATGATTCTTAAGACTCTAAGCCGTAACCCGATGCATGGATACGCCCTCGCGCAGCGACTCAAGGAGATTTCAGACGATCTTCTCCAGATTGAGGAGGGATCCTTATATCCCGCTCTACAGCGCATGTTGAAAGCTGGCTGGCTGGAATCGGAAATGGGTCTATCAGCGAGGAACCGCTCGGTACGAATCTTCAAGCTGACCCAGGCGGGCAGAAAACATCTTGAGCAGGAAATCTCAAGCGTCGAACAGATGTTCGCCGGAATCAGTCGCGTGCTTGCTCTGGCGAGATCATAGGAATTCTCTGATGCTCGAAAAAATGTTTACTCGCCATCGTCGATATGAGGAACTCTCCGAATCGATCCGTGAACACCTCGAAGAAAAGATTGCCGACCTGATGGAAGGCGGGATGACGCGGGAAGAGGCGGAAAGATCCGCCCGTCACGAGTTCGGCAATGTGACGCTGATTGAGGAGCAAAGCCGCGAAGTCTGGCAGTGGCCCAGGCTTGAATCTCTCTGGGAGGATGTAAAGTATGCGTTGCGTCGATTGAGGAAGACTCCTGGCTTTACGACTATTGCCTTACTTACACTTGCCCTCGGCATCGGAGCTAATACTGGCATTTTCACGCTTCTAGATGCAGTTCTATTGAAGTCTTTGCCCGTGCCTGACCCCGAGCAACTCTTTATCGTGAAACAGAGCGATCACCTTGCGGATAAGAGCCGATTTTCTTATCCCTTTTTTGATCAGATCAGGCGGCAGGTTCCAGATACAGCATCAATCGCGGCGATGAGCTGGCCTGACGATTTCTACGTCGTCACTGCAAAGGAGCAGCCGCAGTCCACACAGGGGCAGCTGGTGTCGGGCAACTACTTCCAGGTATTCGAGACATACCCGGTCCTAGGCCGTCTGTTGACTCCCGCCGACGACGAACAGCTTGGCGCCAGTCCCGTGGCTGTCATCAGTTATGCCTATTGGCGGCGCGAATTTGGGGCTGATCCCACTGTGATCGGCCGCAAACTCGAAGTGAACCACGTGCCCGTCACGATCATCGGGGTGGCACCGCAAGGCTTTTTTGGCGCCCGCACCGGAACGCAACCCGCGTTCTGGATACCCCTGAGCATGCAGTCTGTTGTCGACTATCACGATCACTACAGCGACTTTGGCGCTCAACCACAGAAACCATGGATTCCGCAGGCAAATATCAACTGGTTGCTCTTGGTCGTGCGTGTCAAGTCCCCCGTTGCGGTTCCCGAGATAACGAGTGTCCTGAATCAGCAATATAGAGGCAATCTCGAATCCCTCATGCAGCACCTCGCCGATCCAGAGCAGCGAGAGGCAATGCTGCGGAATCGGCTCACCCTTGAACCTGGGCAACGCGGATTCGCCAACGTAAGAGAGCAATTTAAGCAACCGCTCCTGCTCCTGATGGCCATGGCGGCGATCGTCCTGCTTATCACCTGCGCCAACATCGCGAATCTGCTGTTGGCCCGTGCTGCTGCTCGTCAGCATGCTCTCGCCTTGCAGCTTTCGATTGGCGCTGGTCGTACCCGTCTCATCCAGCAAATGCTCACCGAGTGCCTATTGTTGTCTCTCGGAGGAGGAGTACTGGGGATCGTGGTGGCATATGGGTGCGCCACAATCCTGCCCCATTGGGCCTCTACAGGAAACACGACGATTCCACTCAATCTCGCGCCGGACACGCGTATCCTCGTCTTCGGCGTTATCGTCGCCGTGGCTACCGGTGTTCTCTCCGGACTTGCTCCGGCGTTGCAAAGCGCAAGCGTCGATCCGGCATCCGTGTTGAAGACCGGCGTTCTGTTGATCGCGGGAAGCGCCGGAACCCGCCGCTGGTCCGTGCGCAAAATGTTCGTGGTCGCCCAGGTCGCGCTCTCTCTTCTTCTACTTGTAGGAGCCGGAATGTTCCTCCAAACGCTCGAAAATTACAGCCGGCTCGATCCCGGTTTTGACCGCAACCACCTCCTCAACGTTCAGATCGACACACATCTTGTGAATTACCAAACCAGTGATTTTCCGTCGCTCTACCAGCGCCTCGCCGATCGAATGGAGGCAATCCCGGGAGTACGCTCGGCCAGCATCACCAGCTGTTCACTCGTCGCCGGCTGCTTTGACTCCAGCGACGTAGTCGTCAGGAACGGAAGCGGGCGAAGAATCGCTCGGGCCAATGCTCAAGTCAACTCCGTTTCGTTGAATTACTTTGCAACTACCGGAATTCAGCTTTTTCGAGGAAGAGTATTCGCAACCACCGACGATGTCTCCGCGCCTAAGGTCGCAATCGTTAACCAGACCTTCGCACACCGCTACCTTGGAGACCAGAACCCTCTGGGCCTGGAATTCTCTTACGCGGACGATGAAGTAAACCGCTATCAAATCATAGGCGTCGTGATGGATGCGCGCGTGAACGATATCCGTGAGATCGCACCGCCAATCATCTATTTTCCAATCGTCCAGAACCTTGGCAACATCGATGGTCTCGAGGTTCGCACTGCCGCCGATCCTCACTGGGTCGCTGCGCAGGCTCGCCAGGCAATAGCTGATGTCGATCCCAGGATCCCCATCGTGAATGTTGCTACTCTGAATGAAGAGGTGAAGGACAATCTTACCCAGCCGCGCCTCATCGCCCGTCTCACCGCTATCTTCGGAGTGCTGGCATTGACCTTGGCCTGCCTTGGGCTCTACGGAGTCATGTCCTTCACAATGCAACGCAGAACGAGCGAGGTTGGAGTTCGCCTTGCTCTAGGTTCGACAAGGTCGACAGTTCTTTTGCTGGTGATGCGTGAGACGCTATTGCTTACTGGGGTGGGTGTAATGGTGGGTCTCGTGATGGCCATTGTCGGAATGCGTATGGCGACAAGTTTCCTATTTGGCCTCTCGCCGGACGATCCGCCAACAATTGCCTTGGCTACGGGTGTACTTCTGCTGGCATCCGCAATTGCCGGATTCGTCCCTGCATGGCGGGCAGCCCATATCGAACCTGTTCAGGCTCTCCGAACCGAATAGGAAAGGTGATGCGCTTGCTCAAACTTATGCCTTGATTGCCATGGACCCCCAAACGCATCGTGAGGGAAGTATTCGCGGGAAGTTCTGAGCAACTTCAATTTCCTTTTTGAGCGCACCCTTGCTGAGCTACTCGCATGAAACATGACTGTCCTCAGATCGCCGCTGCGCACCAACTCCGTCATCATCTGTTGACCGCTTGCCGACGTTACTAGTGGAATTGCCGCCGGCGGCGAAGGGCCTCCGAGAAACACTCAGAATACCAGAGAGCGCCAAGTGAGGCTTTCTTAGGAGGGGTCTGGCTCG
>Ga0206966_1059_pt1 | contig 33493 bp, 30 predicted proteins | sample Alteio_BWOrgHeat_23_FD_152970 | JGI IMG/M metagenome (GOLD analysis project Ga0206966, IMG submission 152970) | Enriched cells from forest soil in Barre Woods Harvard Forest LTER site, Petersham, Massachusetts, United States -... | ecosystem: Environmental > Terrestrial > Soil > Temperate forest >...
TGACCTACGATCTGGGAACGGGCAAACTACTCCATCGCATCGAGGGACCAGCTCACAGCTCGCTCGGCGACATGACCCTGACCGCGGAGGGCGACGCCATCATTTCAGATGGCGAGGGTGGCCGCGTCTATCGCGTGGACCGCAGGACTCAACAAATCGAGCGGCTGGATGCGGGCGATTTCATTTCCCCTCAGACGCCCGCCATGTCTCCCGATGGACGGCGCATCTTCGTCCCGGACTACATGCGCGGCATCGGCATTCTGGACCTTGAGACAAAGCACGTTTCCTGGATTTCGATGCAAGGAGCCTTCGCACTCAGCGGGATTGATGGACTCTACCTCGACGGTCACACACTGATAGCCACTCAGAATGGGACATCTCCGGAGCGCGTTGTCGAATTCAAGGTCGATCCGTCACTCTCGCACATTGAGTCCGAATCCACCATCGAGAGAGCAACGCCTGCGCTCGGCGATCCTACGCACGGGGTCGTGGTTGATGGGTACTTTTTCTACCTCGCAAATTCGGGGTGGGACGCGCTTGACGATCACGGCAATCGCAGGCCGGACGCAAAGGCATCCCCACCGTCGATCATGCGGGCGAAACTAGGCAATTAAAGTATTGGGGCGAAATCGTGGACCGCCTTTATACTCGTCTGCATGCCTCGGTCATTACCTCTCACATCTCTTCTTTTTGCAGCTCTTGCCGCTGCTTCAGCACTGGCGCAGAGTTCGCCAGCCACAACTCCCACCGCAGATTCAACAGCGGCCGGACCGCACGCCATGACACTCGATGACCTGTTTCGCCTTCAGGATGTGGGCGATCCCCAGGTTTCTCCGGACGGACAGTGGGTGGCCTACACCTTGAGCAGGGTGGACACGACCGCCGACAAGCGTATCACCGATCTATGGATGGTCAATTGGGACGGATCGCAGGATATCCGGTTGACGTATGGGGTGGATTCTTCCTCGAGTACTCCCCGATGGAGTCCGGACGGAAGGTATTTGGCTTTCGAGGCCGAGCGGCCGGGTGGAAAAGCGAAGGGCACCCAGGTGTGGGTGCTGGACCGTCGCGGCGGCGAGGCGCGACAGCTTACGGATGTGAAGGGGCATCTAGGCGCGTATGCCTGGTCTCCCGATGGCAAGAAACTGTTGTTGACCCTTCGAGCCGATGACGACGCTGAGAGTAAGGACGATAAGAAGGACGACAAGAAAGAGGAGAAACCGAAGCCGGTCGTGATCGACCGCTATCACTTCAAACAGGACGTACAGGGATATCTGGCGGGCACGAATCGCTCTCTCCTGTATCTGTACGACATCGATACGCAAAAACTGGAGAAGCTGACCATCGACAGCGCTCACGATGAAGGCAACGCCGTGTGGTCTCCGGACGGGAGCAAGGTTGCGTATGTAAGCAACCATGACGCGGAGTGGGATCGAACCATCAATACCGATGTGTTCGTCGTGAACACAGCGCCAAATTCGACCCCAAAGCAGCTCACTAACTTTAAGGGCGAGGATGGCGGGCGGCTTGCCTGGAGTCCCGACAGCAAGTGGATCGCCTACACGCAGGGCAGCGATCCGAAGTTCGAAGAATACAACCAGAACGAGTTGGCGATTGTGGGCGCGGATGGGACCGCCCCTCGCATCCTGACGGCAAAGTTGGACCGGAGTGTCTCCTCGCCGCACTTTTCGCCCGACGGCAAGACCATCACCGTTCTCGTCGAAGACGATCGTTCTGAATACCCACTCTCTGTGAACATCGCCGATGGCACAACCCGCCGCCTCATCGACGAGCCCGGCGTCGCCTTCGCAATCAACAACGCCGCTGAACATCACGTCCTCATCTGGTCCACTGACCCGAGCCCCGGAAACATCTTCGCCTTCGAAGACGGGAAGCTGCGTAAGCTTACCGGCCACAACGACGCCCTGCTCGCTCAGATGAAGTTGGGGGCAACACGCGAATTAACCGCGAGGGGCAAGGACGGAACCGAGATACATGCGTTGTTAACGCTGCCTCCCGACGCGGAAGCGGGCAAAAAGTACCCATTACTGTTACGTATTCACGGCGGACCCAACGGCCAGGACGCGCACAGCTTTGGAACCGAGCGGCAACTCTTCGCGGCGCGCGGTTACGCCGTGCTGAATGTGAACTACCGCGGCGGCTCCGGTCGCGGCAAGGCTTATTCTGAGGCGATCTTTGCCGACTGGGGTCATCATGAAGTGGAAGACCTGCTGGCCGCCGTGGATGAAGCAGTGAAGGAAGGCTATGCTGATCCAAACCGCCTGGGCGTTGGCGGCTGGAGCTACGGCGGCATCCTCACCGACTACACCATCGCCAGCGATACGAGATTCAAAGCGGCCACCAGCGGAGCGGGAGTAGGCAATCCCATCATGCTCTACGGCGTGGACCAGTACATCCACCAGTACGACAACGAGCTGCAACCGCCGTGGAAGGCCCAGGAAACCTATATCAAACTGGCCTACCCACTCTATCATGCTGACCGTATTCATACGCCGACCCTCTTCATGGGCGGCGACAAGGACTTCAACGTTCCGCTTGTCGGTGGAGAACAGATGTACGAGGCCCTCCGCAGTCTCAACGTCCCGACCGAGCTGATCGTGTATCCGGGACAATTCCACGGATTCACGCGCCCGAGTTTTATCCGCGACCGATACCAGCGCTACTTCGACTGGTATGACAAGTGGGTGCTCGGAAAAACTCCTGCACCAGTTCCTGCACCTCCAGCAAAGCAGGTTGGCCAGTAATGCTTATAGGAGGTGTAGCTCTCTAAGACTGTCCCTCTGCGGAAGTTGGGTGCGCAATTTCTGCTTCTTCAGCAGTAATTCACTCACAAGGAGCCACAGCCTGATTTTCGCCTCCTTGAGTTCTTCGAGGCGTTCCAAGGAAATGCAGCCCTCTATGCAGTGGTCCTCCTACATTTGGCGAACCACTGCATATGAAGGTTCACTGCACTATCGAGGACTGGTGAAGCCAATCTTCAAACCGGATTGACCATTATTTGCGAATAGCTCCCTACTGTGAGAGTTTAGTCGTCTGCCTTGCTCCAAAGTACGTTGCGTGGATGTCAGTCACCACCTTACATCGTGTTTGTATTCAGGATTCGGCGACTTAATTCTTTAATCTAAGCAGATTGGGCAAGCCATTCGTCGAATCGCATCTTCCCGAGCCTTGCGTTGTTTTCGGGAATGAGTGCGCGCTCCGTCACCTTTATGCCGTAGTAAGTCGCCTGCGGGTCGGCGACAACTTTTCGTTGATCCTTGCTTGCGGCTAGACCTCGCCGGATAAGTTCATCGAGGCGGAACTGTTCCGGTCCCCCTACTTCTACAGTGCCATTCACCGGAGAGCCCGTCGCGATGCGGCCTACCGCGCTAGCGACATCGTCAGCGGCCATCGGTTGGATAAGTGCAGATGGCAGGTGCACCTCGTTGCCCTTGGTGGAGAAATCGGCGATGCCCTTGAAGAACTCATAGAACTGCGTCCCACGGACGATCGAGTATGGGATGGATGAAGCTTTGATCAGGTTTTCCTGAACGATCTTTGCACGGAAGTAGCCGCTTTCGAGTAGACGTTCCGTTCCTACGACCGACAACGCAACGTGATGTCTCACGCCCGCAGCTGTTTCATTAGTGAGGAGATTACGGGTTGATGTCTCAAAGAAATTCATCACAGCCGCGTCTTCCCATGACGGAGCATTCGATACGTCCACGACTACCGATGCACCCTTCAGTGCTTCGGACAACCCCTCGCCGGTTAGCGTATTGACGCCGGAGCTGGGGGATGCCGCTATCACGTCGTGCCCCTGCTCACGAAGCATAGGGACAAGCCTTGATCCTATGAGTCCACTACCGCCGATGACTACGATTTTCATGACTAATCCTTTCATCGTGCTCCCACCGAGCACACTTGTGAGTCCGAGCATTTCTCGGAGATGAGTGATTGAATTCTCAAGTCTTGGCCGGGAGTCCCCTCAAGCCTCGATTTGAGAGGGAACGTTCCCGACGAGCTAAGGCGGAGCGGAGGCCTACTCGTTAGATTCCTTGTCCCTTCCTTTTTCTGGCCGACAATTTCCCGCAACTTAATAAATGTGTACTTGATAAAATGAGTATTAGAGATCAAAAGATGCCCGGCTGCTGTCGCAGCTCGGGCTTTAGTATTTCTGGACTAAATTATTTGGAATCAAAGAAAAAATGATAACTCCTTTATTTTCTGATAAGTACCCGCAAACCATTTGTTATGAATTGACTGGATATGACCTATCCCTTAACTTCAATGGAATGAATTAAGTAACAAAACGAAGAGGGAGAGGTCCCCGCATTTTCTTGTAGTTGCGTGCAGATGCTAACCTCATCTGTTGACCTGCATAGATGTCTGAAAGACGACAAATCCCCCCTATCACGGAGCTCGCCGGCGTGACCGGAGGCACCCGCTTCGTCCGAGCCTGCCTGCGTACACCAGTGGACCGCACGCCGGTGTGGTTTCTACGCCAAGCTGGCCGCTATATGGCCGAGTATCAGGCGGTGCGGCAGCATCATTCCCTGATCGAGATATGCAAGCAGCCGAAACTGGCCGCGGAGGTGACGATCACCGCCGCCGAAAAGCTGGACGTGGACGCAGCAATCATCTTCGCCGATCTACTGCTCCCGTTCGAGTGCATGGGCCTGGACTTCGAGTTCCAGGCGGGCGAAGGCCCGGTGATTCACGCCCCTGTGCGCACGATTGAGGACATTGCGCGATTGCGCACCGATCGCGCTTCGGAATTGAGCTATGTTGCCGAAGCCATCGAATGCGTGGTCGCCTATTTCAAGAATCGCCTGGGGATCATCGGCTTTTGCGGCGCGCCGTTCACGCTTGCGAGCTACATGATCGAAGGCGGCGGATCGCGCAACTATGTCCACACCAAGACCTTGATGTATCGCAAACCGGATGCTTGGCGAAGGCTGCTGGATAAGCTGGCAACGGTTCTGCGCGAGTTCGCACGCCAGCAAGTGGAGGCCGGTGCCGATGTAATCCAGATCTTCGACAGCTGGGCGGGTGCGCTGAGCGTTGAGGATTACAGCGAATTTGTGCTGCCCGTGACGAAAAGCCTGATCCACGATGTGCAGGCCATCGGTGTTCCGGTCATCTACTTCGGTGTGGACACGGCGAGCCTGCTGCCGGCGATGCGTGAAACCGGCGCCGATGTCCTGGGACTTGACTGGCGCGTTCCTCTCGATGAGGCGTGGCGCGGCATCGATTACGCATGCGCAGTGCAGGGCAATCTCGATCCCATCACGCTCTTTGCCGAGCCTGAGCTCATTCGCAAACGTGTGCGGCAGATTCTGGACCAGGCAGGCGGACGTCCGGGGCACATCTTTAATCTCGGACACGGCATCGTTCCGCTTACGCCTGTAGAAAACGTCCAGCATGTCGTGAAGTTTGTCCGGGAATACGCGGCGGAGAGCCGCCATGAGTGAACACTCAGCTGTCCTGCTGCTCGCGCACGGAACTCCGGATTCGCTCGACGAAATTCCCGAATACCTGCGCAATGTAACGAGCGGGCGGCCTTTGCCGGAGAGCGTAGTCGAAGAGATTCGCCACCGCTATTCGCTCATCGGCACAAGCCCGCTGACCAGACTGACGCTCGAACAAGGACGGCTGCTCTCACAGGAGCTTTGCCTTCCGGTTTACGTGGGCATGCGCAACTGGAAGCCATATATTGCTGACGTTGTCCGGAAGATGCGCGAGGATGGCATCGGCAACGTTGTCGCGATTTGTCTCGCGCCCCAGAATTCGCGCACTAGCGTGGGACTATATCGCCGCGCAGTCTTCGCCGAGGCGGCTGGGATGCAGGTCGATTTCGTCGAGGGATGGGCGGATCATCCGCTGCTCGCCGACGCTTTTGCCGAGCGGCTGCGCGCGGTGTTCGACCCATTCAGCGCGGAAGTGGGCCAGCCCGTGCCTGTGCTGTTTACTGCGCATAGCGTGCCCTGCCGGACGATCCAAACGCCATCACTGAGCGAAGCAGCGGCAACGCAGACAATTGGACCTGATCCATATTCCGTCGAAGCGAAGCGTACGGCGGCGTTGGTTGCGGAGCGTGTACATGGTCTCACTCCAGATAACTGGTTGTTTGCCTTCCAGAGCCAGGGCATATCGGGCGGTCCGTGGATCGGCCCAACCGTGGAGGACACGCTGACGGCGCTGGCCCGCGAGGGCGTGCGCCATATCATCGTGCAGCCGGTGGGATTTCTCTGCGACCACGTCGAGATTCTTTACGACATCGACATCGGCTTTTACCAGTTTGCGATAAATCTCGATATGGAGTTGCGCCGCCCTAAGTCGCTCAACGCATCGCCACTGCTCACTGCCGCATTGGTCGATCTCGCAAGTAAAGGTCTGGCTCGACTCGGCTAACGATGAGACGCATCGCCATCATCGGAGGTGGGCTGAGTGGTCTTGCGGCGGCTTACCAGCTTGCGCAGGATCGTTCGGTCGAGTTCACTCTGTTTGAAGCCTCCGGGCGTTTGGGTGGCACGATCGAGACGGTTCACCGAGACGGTTTTGTCATCGAGTGCGGGCCTGATTCCTGGGTGACTGAGAAACCCTGGGCGCGCGAACTGGCCGTCGAGCTTGGGCTTGAGGCGGAGGTCATCGCGTCGAACGACCGGCAGCGACGAACTTACCTTCTCAAAAATAATCGTCTTGTGCCCATGCCCGATGGTATGCGGATGATGGTTCCTACCCGCTGGACCCCGATCATGGAATCGCCGCTGTTCAGCTGGCAGGCGCGACTGGCTTATTTACGCGAGGCTCGGAGCGCCGAGGAGTTGAAGCAGTCGGCTCTCGGAGATGGCCAAGACGAATCAGTTGCGAGCTTTGTTCGCCGGCATTTTGGTGGCGAAGTCACCAGCACGATCGCTGGTCCGTTGCTGTCTGGAGTGTTTGGCGGCAGCATCGACACGCTTAGTGTACGCGCCGTAATGCCGGCCTTTGTGAAGCTGGAGCGAGAGCACGGGAGTCTGATTGCCGCGATGCGCCAACGACAGGAGGGCGGTTCGGCGGCGGTTTTTACTTCGCTCAAGCCCGGATTGGAGACGCTCATTCAGCGGATGGCGCAGGCGCTGCCTGTGAGTTCGGTGCGGTTGGGAGAAGAAGTTCACTCCCTCGTGCAGCAGGGCGGGCAATGGCGAATCAAGACTGCGGGGGCCACAGAACTCTGTGACGCGGTTATCGTTGCAACACCGGCGCAGGTTACCCGGCAGCTGCTTCGCCCCATCCATAGTCAGTTCGACACGCTGCTCACCATGAATGCTACTTCAGCCATCATAGTCGCGCTGGCTTTTTCGGCCGAGAATGCGAAGCATCTGAGAATCCCGCGCGGCTTTGGATATCTTGTACTGCAGCCACCCGGCACCAGCAAGAGGCCCGAAGACGATCCCCCGCTGCTGGCCTGTACTTTCGTTGACCAGAAGTTTTCATATCGCGCCCCGGACGGGGCAGTACTCCTGCGAGGATTCTTTGGCGGCGATGCCGCACCTGCCTTGCTCGATGAAGGCGATGCTACGCTCATTTCCGTGGCTCACCGGCAGCTTTCGCGGGCACTCGGTCAGCTGCCGGAGCCAGATATCTCGCTAGTTCGGCGGTGGCCATCGTCGCTGCCTCAATATGTCGTGGGACATCTAGATCGAATGGCGAAGCTGGCCGAAGTGCTGGACGGCTTTCCCGGACTGCATCTAGTGGGCAATGCATATTATGGGGTGGGTCTGCCAGATTTGATCCGGCAGGGACGCGAAGCAGCTCGGCGAGCAGCTCGAGCGTAAGCTATTGCCAGATCAAACAGGTTGGAGGAATTTACCGGAACGCGCGACGCGGCGACAGCATCTGATGAAATATGACGACGATAAGTCAACTGAATGCATCGGCAAGCGGCACATTTGCGCTGGGCGGAGATCTACATATCCACCGCCTGGGCTTTGGCGCAATGCGCATCACGGGAGAAGGCATCTGGGGCGAGCCTCACGACCCGGAAGGGGCCAAGCAGGTTTTGCGGCACGCCATCGAGCTGGGCGTGAACTTCATCGACACGGCCGATTCCTATGGCCCTGAGGTAAGCGAACGGCTGATTGCCGAGGCTCTCTACCCGTATCCGAAAGACCTAGTAATCGCCACGAAAGGCGGCCTGACGCGCTCCGGACCAAATCGGTGGGCGCCCGTAGGGCGACCCGAGTATTTGCGCCAGTGCGTTGAGATGAGCCTGCGACGGCTCAGGGTGGAACGCATCGACCTGTGGCAGCTGCATCGCATCGATCCCAAGGTTCCGGTTGCTGAATCGCTGGGCGCCATCAAGGAGCTGCAGAATCAGGGAAAGATTCGGCACGTCGGCTTGTCAGAAGTTTCATCCAAAGAAATCGAGCAGGCGAAGAAAACCGTCGCCATCGTGAGCGCGCAGAACCAGTACAACATCGGTGACCTAAGGTCCGAGGACACGCTCAAGTATTGCGAAAGGCACAAGCTGGGATTCATTCCCTGGTTCCCAGTGGCTGCGGGCCAGCTTGCCCGGTCGGGCGGTCCGCTCGATGCGGCGGCGAAACGCCATCATGCGACTGTGGCGCAGCTATCGCTGGCGTGGCTGCTCGATCACTCGCCGGTTACGCTGCCGATTCCCGGGACGTCCTCCGTGGCACACCTTGAAGAGAACATCGGAGCAGGAGCGGTCAAACTGAGCGCGGATGACTGGAAGACGATTGAGAGCGAAGGCGCAAAAGCTAAATAGCCGGAATCAAAAGAGCAGACCAATATCGGTCTGCTCTTTTTGTTTGCCGCTAAAAACTCAAGGCTGAACGATGACTCCACAGGCGATTCGGCCCCCGGCATTGCCGGTAGGGTCGGTCTTCATGTCGTCGGGCTTCTCGTGGATCATGAGAGATGTACCGCCGTTGGCGAAGACGGAGTTGGGGGCGGCGGGGTCAAGCGTGACGTCCTTGGCCCAGAAGGTCTTGCTGACTTTGCCGTCGGCGTCCACGGTCAGGTTGAGAGGCATGTCGCCGTTGTGATGCCCATCCGGGTTCTCGATGCCGTGCTTCTTGCCGGCCGGATTAAAGTGTCCTCCCGCAGACTTGAAGTCGGGCGGATCGCATTTGGCGTTCTGGTGAATGTGAATAGCATGATCCCCCGGAGGAAGGTTCTTGAGGTCGACCTTGACCTCGACGCCGGATTTAGTCTGTTTGAGGATTGCATCTCCGGCATCTTTGCCATCGGCGGTCTTGATCTCGATCTTGACGGACTTCGGACCAGCGGCAAACGCGCTCATGGGCAGGGCGGCCATTGCCGATAACGCTGCGGCCAGAAACATCTTAGAGACGGTCTTCATGGGGGTTCTCCTTTGCACCGATAAGCATACCGGAATCACTGGATTCCTGAGATGCAGTCGCGCGAATTTGTCGACCTGCGTACAGACGCGGATTACGATTACCTGGAGGCTGATTTGGTGGAGCTAGTCGGGCTCGAACCGACGACCTCGTCGTTGCGAACGACGCGCTCTCCCAGCTGAGCTATAGCCCCACGGAGGCGGGAGACACTCATTTGAGTCTATCAGGAGTTCCAGGGTTTTAGGTTAGCGTCTGGGGAAGTAGGGTTTCTCTCTCCGTCCTCTATAAGAGCGGTTTGCGAGAAATCTTCGACCACGTGGTTCGTGCGATTTTATATTTTAGAATGAGCTGGTTGCCCGAGATCTGCGGCGCAGCTACTTAGAAAAGATTCCCGACATACAGTTAGAGTGGTTGATCCATTTCGGGACTTGATCGCAATTTCGGCAGGCACAGACGCCGCTGAATCATGCAGGTAGACTATCTGCCAATCGCGGCTGCCGATGACGGCGCTTTTGAGCCGGCATCCATCGCGCCAAGTTGTCCCTGTGTTGCCGGTGGGTGGCGCAGCGCGACCACAGCCATCCGTCCGGCTTCGTAGACGCCATAGATGATGTTGGCGCGCCAAATGTCATTCCGTACGGTGAGGATTTGCCGCCGGATATAACGGAAAGCATGGTTGCCAGGCTTGAAGCTGCCCCCCTTCGAGTTCGAATCAAGTTGCGGATCAGCGGGCCGGCAGTCTTGCAAGGCGATGACCGCTACCGACTTGTCGGTAACCATGATGTCTCCGGTCGCGTTATGAGTGGAAGCCGGCATCTCAGGATTGGAGACGTAGTTCACCGATTTCACACAGCCGGCAAAATTCAAGTTGCGAATCACTGTAGAACGCTCATCGTCGATGTCAGGCGAGATGTGATGCACAAAGCCCTTGTACTTCACAGAGAGCACTGCCCCGGTATCGTGCGTCGATGAGCTGATCCACACCTGCTCGTCGGATTCCTCTGAAGTCCATTGCCATATGCGAAGGTGATCACGGCGGCCGTAACTGTTGAGACCCTTTTGCCAGTTCATGTCCTCCGGCTTACCTTTTAAAAAGAACGTCATCATCGGCTCTTCTGCATAGCCGCTGTTATTCAGCAGCGCGTAAAAATTCTTCAGATATGTATGCCGGGAAACCGGATCGGCGTTATGCCATCCTGCCTCGCGAAATGCCGATTTAACCTGATCCTCGGACCCGAGGAAGACAAGGTTTAACAGATCGGCATTAACGTCCTTTTTGGTAGTCACACGCCAGGGAAGCTGACCAACCAGCTGGCCAAGCCGATCTGACTCTGTGTTGTCAGCCGGAGAAGTATCGTGTACCGCGCTCACCATCTCCGGCGGAGACGAAATCTCTGTGGTAGTCCGCAGGCGGATATCTGTACCAACCGGGTAATAAATTTCCGGCTCGGGAAAGATCGGGAAGACTGCCTTGTACGCCATCAGGACCGGATCGGAATATGGATATGGACTCAACGTTGGCAGATGAATCAGGTGGCTGTTGATGCTCCCCTGAAACGTGTCGGAACTGCGTATTCCTTGAATCACGCCATTTCGAACGGGTTCGCGGGCATTCTCCACTTCTTCCACGCGAGCGGTAAGTGTGATGAGGACACCAGGCCCGGCAATTGCGCGATTGAACTCGAGTTCGAGGGCAGCGGTTTCGTGTCGAATGCCCCATCCTACCTTGCGCTTGCTGCGAACCACGCCTTCGACCGGCGCGCCCATGGGGAGGACGACTTCGTTGTCACAAACGAGATCCTGGGTGAGGACAGCATGGACGGGATCGCCCACTTTCGCCGTGTAGGTTGAAACTGGGGCGGCGAGGCGGATCCAGAGTGATTTACCTGCCGGTATTCGGTCACATCCGAAGGCCATCGTTGCGCACAGGACGCAAACGAGTGCGAGCCCGCGATTCGGGTAAAGCAAAATTCTCATGCGAACGCGGGACCGCTCCCCGTATATCAACAATAACAAATGGAATAGAGGATTGGCGCCGCGGCCTGGTTCAGAGCTGATTCACGGGCTTCGCTCTGCTCAGGGCAGGCTCCAGATTGGCAACACCCAACGAATGTCATTCACTTTTCTCCACGGAGAGAAACGATTCTCTCCTCGGCAACACTATATGTTCAGTAGGCGCTCTTTCGTACTTCCGCCGGGAAGGATCGTGGCAGAGCAGACGCCGGCCAAACTCCTCCGCTCAGCTCTTTCACAGGAGTACAACGAATTTCTGGGGAGATGCCTGGTCAAACCATAAATACGGGCGCCACCTCGTGAGCTGGTGGAGGCCCATCACGCTGAAGGCTGTTGACGGCGTATTCGCAATGGAGATCGGCGCATTCAAGAAATACTTCGCCGGCTTCGGCACGGCGTATTGATTTCCGGCGCCGCAGCAGATCTATTTCATGCACCTGCCTGGCTCGGGGATTTCTCCGGGCTAGATAAGCTGGTAAAGGTGGAGTTGGCTACCAGCCCACACATGCTACCCGCTCAGGTCAACACCGGAATATGTGGACCACCGCCACCCGCCCGAGAGCGGCGGCCTGCTAGTGGCAGGCGGCCCCTACTCGGCGGGGCGAGGGCGAGCGAGCTGAGAGCGCAGGTCGGCCCCAAGTTTTGCGGCTACGCTTTCCGCCTGCTCTCTGGACAAGTCGCCCTGGGCAAGATCGGGCGAGCCGCCCCCGCGCAATCCATAAGCGGCGAGAGTTTCGCGAAGGGCTTCTCCGCAATGCAGATTCATGTCGTGGCTGCGGGCAAGAAAGATTCTGGGCGGGTCGGCTTCGGCAGCGATGAAGAGAGCGACGGTCCGGGGAACGGTGGCGCATACGCGGGAAGCTAGCAGGCGAACATATTCACGGTCGCGATCGGTAAAGGTGCGGCGCACGAGCCGGAGGTTGTCCTGGATCATCTCTTCGACGGCGAGGCGGGTGGCGTGGTAGGAGGCAAGCTCTTCGCGCAGTCTTTGGCGCTCCTTGATTGAGGACTTTCCCTCGGCCTGGAAGCGTTCAATTGCAGCAGGAATGTCGTCGCTGCCCACCGAAAGGGCCAGCCCGGCGCGACTGAGCAGAGCAAAGTCATGACGAGCCGAGGCGATTGCGCGCAAACCGCAGACGAACTCGATCCGTGCCCCACGACTGACGCGCTCGACGGAGCGGATCAGGAGCCCACCGATCTGGCCAGTGGAGCGGACGTGGGTTCCTCCGCAGGCGTTCAGGTCGCAGTCGGCAATCTCAATGAGCCGGATGCTTCCGCTGCGCTCCGGAAGCTTGCGTAGATGTCCCTCGGCCAGCAAAGATTCGGCTTCGCCACGTTCCATGGCTCGGATGGTGACAGCGCGGTCTTCGGCAATGATCTCGTTGGCGATGCGCTCGACTCGCTCAAGACTATGGTGGGCGATGGGGCCAGTGGATAAATCAACCGTCGACATGGTTTCGCCGAGGTGGAAGGAGACGGTCTGCGCCCCGAGCTCGCGGGCAAAGACGGCGGACAGGAGATGCTGGCCGGAGTGCTGCTGCATGTGGTCGAGGCGGCGGCGCCAGTCGATCGATCCGTGAACAGGGGTGCCAGCGAGCAGCGGCTTGCGCGTAAAGTGCCAGACTTCTCCCTGTTCATCTTCTTCCACGATTTCGACGGCCGCTTCAAGGGTGGCTCCGTTGCGTGAGGTAGCGGTCAGAATGCCGGTATCATACGGCTGGCCACCGCTGGTGGGATAAAAAGCACTTCGATCGAGTGCAATCTGCCAGATGGAGACGCCATCGGCGCGGGAAGATTCGCGAATATCCACGACCTGTGCGGAAAAATTCTGAAGGAAGGCATTGTCGTAATAAAGGCGGTCAGTCATAACAGGTCGTTCTACAGGAGCGGGTCGCGGGATGGTCATTCAGAGATTCGCTGGGAACTGGGGGAGCTCCCGACCTTTGAATCATACCAGCGGCATGTTTCTTTCGACGCCGGACAGGAGGGCAGAAGATTCTTTACCAAGAGGCCAACTTTTGCCCCGTGAACGCGTTTAGGTCTATAAGCATTGTTAGGAGTCCCTTATGCCACGCTCGCATCGACTCGCAGGCTTCGTTTTCCTCACGCTCCTTGCCACGGCGGCGTTCCTCGTTCAGGCCCAGCAGTCCAATTCAGCTCAGTCGTATCCTGACGACACCTGGATTCCGCGAGGCATGGACGCATTAGGGAATCACGCCAGCTTTCACACAGACTTCACCTTCGACAAGGCGATGCTGGACATGGCGAACAACTTTGTCGGGGACGAGGAGACGCACCGCGTGGTAGCCAAGCTGCGCGGCATCTCGGTGCATAGCTTCCGTTACCCGGCTCCGGGACTGTATGACACGAGGGCGCTCAATACAGTACGGTCGCAGTATCATGACCGTGGGTGGAAGCACCTGGTGACGTCGGAAGGGCATGGGCTGGCGAAGCCGGGGCACAGCGACGTCTGGATTCGCTTCGAACACGGCGACGTCGAAGGCATGGTGTTGCTGGTGGCCGATGAGAAGAACCTGAATCTTGTTGCGATCAATGGGGAGATCAGTCCTGTCGACCTCTTGCACCTCCGCGGGCATTTTGGCATCCCGAGATTTTCGGGCGACGACTTTGTCGAGCAGAACAACTAAAGCGCTAACTCACTTAAGCCGATTCACGGCATCCAGCTCGCGGGCGGCAATCGCGCGCGGCAGTGGAGCATAGCCCAGCGATTCGCTTTGCTTCTGTCCAGTGGTCAGCATCCAGCGTAAAAATGCGGCAATCGCGGCCTGCTTTTGCGGGTCGCTTATTTGTGTGGGCACCAGTAGCCAGGTGAAGGTGCTGATGGGATACGCATATTTTCCCGCTGCATTGAGAATGGAAAAGCGAAAATCTGGATCCTGTGCTGCGCTGGTTTCCGCCGCGGCAGCGGTGATGCTGGCAAGATCGGCCTTGATAAACTGCCCGGCGGGGTTTTTGACGGCCGCGTAGTTCAGCCCATGCTGGATGGCGTAGATGAGTTCGACATAGCCGATGGCGTTAGGAGTCTTACTCACAAGCTGGGCGACGCCTTCGTTGCCGGCAGCCCCCGTACCAACCGGCCACTCGACCCGCGGACCCGATCCATATTGCGACTTCCATTGCGGGCTGGCGAGCGAGAGAAAGCTTGTCCAGACATACGTGGTGCCGCTTCCGTCGGAGCGGTGGACGACGGCGATCTCGGCAGCGGGTAAGTGGAGACTGTGGTTCGATTCGCGAATGAGGGGATCGTTCCACTTGCGGACAGCTCCAGAGTAGATGCCGGCAAGTGCCTGCGGGGTCAGGTTCAGCGTGCGGTCCAGCCCGGGGAGGTTGTAGATGGGCACGACTCCGCCGAGCACGGTAGGAAAGTGCAGAATTGGGACGCCGGATGGCGTCGCATCCTTCGCAAGGGGCATGTCGGAGGCAGCGAAATTCACTTTGCCGGCCTCGAGTTTTTCGATCCCCGCCTCGGAGCCGATGGCGTCATAAGTAATATTTACACCGGGCTGATCACGCGCGAAGCTCTCCAACCACTTCTGATAGAGCGGTGCGGGAAGGGTTGCTCCGGCAGCGTGCAGGACCGCCTGGCTGCCGGATCCTGCCGGACGCGATGCGGCAGTGTTGGGCATACCGCTATGGATTGCGGTAATCAGCCGGGAAACCAGTTGATCGGCAAGATCATCGGTGAAGCCTTCCGTCCGCAGGTGGGTTGGCGTCACCAGATACGACCATAGCGTCTGATTATCTTTGCCGATGAGTTCGGCGGAGAGATATCCCTGATAGTTGGTTGCGCGCGTGCTGTTCGAGCGAGGACTCGCAGAGATGGTGCCCGTGGCCCAGACGTTCGACGTCAGGCGCAGAACAGCGTCCGCGGATGCTGTCTCGTTGACAACCTGAAGGCGAGTCTTGGCGAGCTGCTGATCGATTCTGGCTCGTGTTTCCTCGATACGTCTGCTGTCGGGTGAGAACTCGATATGAATGGAGTGAATGCCGCTAAGGCCTTGCGCTCGTTGAGCGAGCCCACTGCAAGCACCGAGGAGCAGGAAGATAGTCAGGATGATCCATGCACGAATGAGAAGACTATTAGGCTTCAAACGAAGAAGTTGGTAAGGGCTGCGCACAGGGAATCCAGTAGAAATCATGGCATTCACTAGACTGCAACAGAATGGACGTGAATTGTATGAAAATAAGTTGACGGATATCGCGAACGAAGGCGACCGCCCCCTGATTACGTACCTGGAGAATCGATGCCAGCACAGCCCCCGCGCCTAAAAGACGTTCCGCGCAATTTGAAAGGCTACTTTCTCTGCCTGCTGAAGAAGGGCGAAAAATGGAATGAGACGGAAGGCTCGACGGAACTGATGCCGCAACACCTGGCTTTCCTGCGCCAGCAGATGGAGTCACGGAGATTTGTAGTCACCGGTCCGGTACTTGGCGACAGCGATGACTTGGTGGGCATCAGCCTAATTGAATCAGCGAGCGCGCAGGAGGCACTGGATCTGGCGAATGAGGATCCGGCGGTCAAGGCGGGGCGGCTGCGGATCGATATTCGGTCGATGTATCTGCCGTCGCTCGATGCGGTGCGCGTGGAGTTTTGAGTGGGTAATAGAACTAAACGGTAGCCTTGATCTCCTTTTTTGCAGAGCGCGGTGGAAATGCGAGAAGACTCACGACGAGAGCGACAACAATTCCAAATCCAACCTCCAGAAATCTTCCGATGGCGGCCTGGGCGGGGCCGCCATCGATTTTGACCAGAACGATGATGGATAGCGTGACGGCAGCGAGTCGTCCAGCTTTGTCATACGCCAATACGCTGCAAACAAAGATACAGAGAGCCACTGCGAGTCCATACAGAACGTAGTGGCCGTACCAGACATACCAAGTAACCCAGCCCAGGAAGGCACCGATTGCAGTGCCGAAGATGCGGTCGCGGCACGAGGCAAAAGTAACGGTATTGTCTACAGCCATGACGACGATGGCCGAAACCGCGGCCCAGTAGCTGTGCTCCAGCCCGAGGAGGTTCCCAAGCCACACGCAGAGCACAGCGGCGAGACCTGTTTTGAAGGCGCTGATCGCTTGGCTGCCAAAGTTCTTTTTCTGCCACCAGTCTATGAGCCTTTTTCTCCGAGCCTCTGAGGTTGTGAACATTGCTGTCATCCTTTTCCGGATCAAATCCCTGCTCACGACTCTATCGGAAACGTCCACACCTGGGCCGTAGGGTCGCCCTTAGAATGTGCCTGGAAAAACGGTCGGCGTCGGGTTTTGAGCGGCAAATCTATCGGGCTTCCGTTTGATAGAATTACCGCCTAGCATTGCAGCTTCCCTTCATACGTCTACAAAGAGGTGTAGCCGTGTTTGCTCCGCCGGTCGCCAAGGCAAAGACGAAGACAGCCTCTGATTCTTCGGGCAGGGACGCGACCCAGCGCTCGATATTTGCAAGTCGGCCATTTGACCGAGACACGGGAGTCCGGGAGACGAGCAGCGCCTCGTGGAATTTCGGCGACATTCCGATCTATCCTTACATGAAGGCCGCGACCGAGATACGCGGCTCGACGCAGCGCGAGACCAATGAAGCGGAAGCGGAACGGGCGGCTCATTCCTTGGCAGCGCTCCCTTCGACCGCGCCTGCTCCGCACGAACATGAGCAACCAAGACCTCTGCCGCGATTCCCTTCCGCCGCGCCGATCTCTACCGGCAGGAGGCTGCCCGATCCGGCTCGCCACATGCTTGAGCACGCTTTTGGATATGACCTGCGAACCGTTCGCCTGCATGACGATGCGATGTCGGGCCGCGTAGCGCGCGGAATCGGCGCGACCGCCTTCGCCACAGGAACGCAAGTCGTGATGGACGGATCGGTGAGCCGGCATGTGCTGGCGCATGAAGTCGCCCACGTCATCCAGTCCGCGCTGCAGCCGGCGGCGCCGGCGATTCATTGCTACGAATCTCCCGAGCATGAGGATCTGGGTGACAAAAGCCTCGATCAATTGCAGGACTTCCTGCAAACCGAAGAGGGTAAGAAATGGGCCAAGGATCATGGGATCGATCCCGCCAAGCTGGTCAAGCAAATCGAAGCCGATCCACTCAAGAAGGCCGGTGGCAAGATCACCGCCGGAACGCGGGCAGTCGGGGCCAAGGGCAAAGAGGATGTCAAACTGACTCCAGGCGAAATCACCGCGCTATCCGGTGATTTCTATAAAGGGCCTGACGAGATCGCCAGCGCCGCCTCGCAGGCGCTCGAGAAGGAAGGCGGCAAAAATGAGCTGGACAAGTTGGTGCAAGCGATCGAACAGGAGCGCAAGGGAGAGCTTCCCGATGCGAACAAAACCTACGAACAAATCACGAAGGGTCGCTATCTGGATCTCGCCAAAAGCAACGACGTCCACTTTGCACCGCTCAATCGGGTCGAGTGGCACCGTTTGCATGTGCAGGCCATCGCGGAGGCGGCGGCCGCAAAGGACGACCGCGCTCTGCAACATGCGCTGCTGGTCGACGCCAGCGGCGGCCATTTCCTGACCGACGCCTATGCCTCCGGGCACCTGTTCGACAAGGGCAAGTTGGTCGCCGCAATCAAACTTCATCTTCAGGCTCACCCACTGCGCACCGAGAACCCCGAAGCACAGCTTTTTGCAGGTATAGTCACGTTCAGCGGCAATGCCGACCAGCTTGTGCTTAAAGGCATCCATGACAGGATGAATATCGAGGGCTTCGACGTCACCAATGCCGCCGGCATGAAATGGCGCACATTCGGCGACGCGCAGCTGGCAAAGGCACCGGATACGAGCAGGATCGCAGCCTTGGCTCTTTTCAAATCGCGACAACAGATCTAGGCCGCGCAAAAGGGCCAAAAACCGGACCCGAAGGAGGTCGAGGCGCTGATGCCCGACGATGCGACGAGCGAGCGCGCGACCAGTCAGGCCATCGCATACATCCCGGCTGCCGCAGCGGACGTCCAAGGTGTGATGTATCGGGGCAGGAGTCTGGCCTCTACACAGTTCCCTAAGCCGCTGGGAGCGGTGATAGAAAGCAACCTCGACACCATCGCCAGCCCGGGACGCGCCAACCAGCTTCGAGACCTGGAGAGGACAAGGGAGGAAACCGGATCAGGCCCCCTTCTCGCGCCGCAATTCACGCTGGGGCGTTTCTAACGGAGGCCGTACATGGCGAAGGCAAGAATAGCGAGCATCCTCGCGGATACGCTTGCATCCCTCGGCGTGAAACGGATATATAGCGTCCCCGGCGACTCATTGAACGGGATCACCGATGCTCGGGCACACGAGTCGATTGCCTGGATACATACACGCCATGAAAAAGCTGCTGCGTTTGGGCAGGAGCCGAAGCGCACCGACCGCAACCTTGCTGTGTGCGCCGGCAGCTGCGGACTCGAAAATACACACGGAAGGCAAGTAGCGTCCGGAGAATTTATACCTTCAATGCCGAAGATTTTTGAGGCTTTCTCAGAACTTGAAGTCTGACGCCTGAGTTTCGCTTAAGAATTCTCCAAGCACACGGCAAAGCAAGAAAGCGTCCGCACAAAAGCGGACGCCTTCGGGGATAAACTAGATCGAGCTCATGTTGAGCAGGAACTCGGCGTTATTTCGGGTCTTGGCCAGCTTGTCCACCAGCAGTTCCATAGCTTCGACGGGGGACAGCGGGTTGAGAACCTTGCGCAGGACCCAGATCCGGCTCAGCTCTTCCTTGACGATGAGCAGCTCTTCCTTACGGGTTCCGGAGCGCTGGATATCGATGGCCGGAAAGACGCGCTTATCAACGAGCTTGCGGTCGAGGATGATTTCCATGTTGCCGGTGCCCTTGAATTCCTCGAAGATCACTTCGTCCATGCGCGAGCCGGTATCGACGAGCGCGGTGGCAATGATGGTCAAAGACCCGCCCTCCTCGATGTTCCGCGCCGCGCCAAAGAAGCGCTTGGGACGCTGCAGGGCGTTGGAATCAACACCGCCGGAGAGCACCTTACCCGAGGGCGGAACGATGGTGTTGTAGGCGCGCGCGAGACGGGTAATAGAGTCAAGCAGGATGACGACGTCGCGCTTGTGCTCGACCAGGCGCTTGGCCTTTTCGATGACCATCTCGGCCACCTGCACATGGCGGGCGGCGGGCTCGTCGAAGGTGGAGCTAATGACTTCGCCTTTGACTGAGCGCTGCATATCGGTGACTTCCTCCGGGCGCTCATCAATAAGTAGGACGATAAGAACCACATCAGGATGGTTGGTGGTGACGGAGTTGGCGATGGACTGCAGCAGCATCGTCTTGCCGGTGCGCGGCGGGGCAACGATCAGGCCGCGCTGCCCTCGACCGATGGGGGTGAGCAGATCCATGACACGGCCGCTGATGTTCTCGCGGACAGTCTCCATCTTGACGCGCTCCTGCGGGTAGAGCGGTGTGAGGTTGTCAAAGAGGATCTTGTTTCGCGTCTCTTCGGGCGACTCGAAGTTGATGGCCTCGATCTTGACCAACGCGAAATATTTCTCGCCCTCGTGCGGCGGGCGGACGTTGCCGCTGATAGTGTCGCCGGTCTTGAGGTCGAACTTGCGTATTTGGGAAGGAGACACATAGATGTCGTCCGGTCCGGGCAGATAGTTGTAGTCCGGCGAGCGGAGAAAGCCGTAGCCATCGGGCAGAATTTCCAAGACGCCCTCGGCGAAGATGTGGCCCTCTTTTTCGCTCTGCGCCTGAAGAATCTTGAAGATAAGGTCTTGCTTGCGGAGGCCGCTCGCGCCCGGAATCTCAAGGGTACGTGCGATGCGGCTAAGCTCCGTGATGTTCTTTTCTTTTAGTTCGGAGATGGTCATTTTCACCTGCGGTGGGATGGGATTGAGGGGGTGTTGCGAGGAAGGAAGTTAGGAGAAGAGCTTCTAGGGAAGTTGTTTCACTGGAACTTGTTTCTCAGGATTTGCAGCGGGGGAGAATTGCGGTGAAGCAGGGCCGCGCTTATGCTGCGCGGCGCTGCTGAATGGGGGAGTTGTTAGACAAGCTAGCGGAATTCCCTACCGGACTCGACGCATGAAAGCGGACGAGAACGTCGTTCGTCGTATCCTGCAGGCGGGTGTTGGGCTTGTGCAGCTTGCGAGTCGCCTTCGATGCCAATTGACACAACTGGTACCTGTTCGTTACATGGGCAAGAGCCCCAAAAATCAAATCGGATCGCATTTCGTATCTCCTTCTATTCTGCCAACCGTTTCCAATCAACGCTTCTCTGCGGTAACCAGTGCAAATCGAGCGACTTTGCGCCCCGTAGTTCCCTCGATCAGGGTTTCTGTGTCGGTCTGTCAGTTTTCTGTCTCTTTAGACGCGCGAGACAGTACTACCGGTCAACATTTTTATTTTTTGACGCGTTGCGACCGACTTGACCTCCCGGTCGAAAACCCGTGCTAAATAAAATCCCTTAGTTATGAGTCCTTCGCGCATTTGACCCCAGGTAGAACTACTTCGCGGACTCACGCAATCCTGAGTCCAGACTGAAGTTGAAGTGTTGGGATACAAACCGCACCGTCGACTAGAACTGGTAGACGGTTCAGCTGGCGGAAAAGTTACTCTTCGAATGCCACACTTGCAATCGGCACTGTTGAAGTTAAACCCTATGTCACTCTGGGTCAACTATTTTTTTCATAGAATGTTGCTTCTGGGGATTCCAGGAATGGAAGGATTTCTCAGCCCTGGAATTCTCTCTGTAATCGCTGAGGGTGGAGCGAGTTGCGTAGCTCCCGGTTGGAGAGGGGTAGGACCAAAATATATTAGTTCCCATAGAAAAATGGGCCTTGTCGAATGGGGAGAGACAAGATTTTTCTGTCGACACACCCACAGATTGTACTATTGTATTAGTACAAATGATTGTTCGAGTACATCCCGCCTCTGGTGTTCCGCTCTATCTGCAGATCGAATTGCAGGTAAAGCATGCGATTGCCGCCAACGCGGTTCGGCGCGACGATCCGCTCCCACCGGTGAGAAAGATGGCCGCGGATCTGCGGGTGAATCCCAACACAGTGGCCCGCGCTTATCAGAATCTCGAGCGCGACGGGGTAATCCGCACTGTGCCTGGGGGCGGGTGCTATGTGAATGGCGAATCGCCGGGGTTGTTGCCGTCGGAAAAGATTCGTCGGCTGAAGCCCCTTGCCCTCCAGTTAGCGGTCGAGGCGAAGCAGCTCGTCGTCGATCGGCAGGACGCGATCGCTCTGCTCGAAGAATCATTTACGGAATTGGGAGAGGAACAGCCATGAGCGAACTGGTGGTGGAAACGCTGTCGCTGGTGAAGCGCTATGACGGCTATCGCAACAAATCGGTGACGGCCGTTGACGGGCTGAACATGCGTGTCGAGCGCGGATCGATCTACGGTTTTCTCGGACGAAACGGCGCTGGGAAGACGACGACTATCCGCATGCTCGCGGGATTGGCGAAGGCCACAAGCGGATCGGCGCGCGTTCTGGGCCTCGATCTAGCGATGGACACGGTCGCGATTCTGGAACGCACGGGATTTGTAATCGACAAGATGCTGCTGCCCTCGATGAACGGCAACGATCTCCTCCGCTTCAATCGCGGATTCTTTCCGCACTGGTCCGATGCTCTGGCAAAGCGGTATGCGGAGGCGCTCGAGATCCCAATGGATCGCAAGTTCAAGAAGCTTTCGCATGGGAACAAGACAAAGCTCTGCCTGCTCCTGGCACTGGCGCAAAATCCCGAGCTGCTGGTTCTGGATGAACCGACGGCGGGGCTCGATCCGGTGGTAACCGATCAGTTGCTGCGCGTGCTAGTGGAGGATTTTGCGAACGACGGACGGACAATTCTGATGTCGTCGCATCACCTGTCGGAAGTTGAGAAGATTGCGGACTGGGTGGGCATCATCGACCAGGGCAAGCTGCTGCTGGAAGCGCGGCTGGATGACATTCGCACGCACTACCGGCGGGTTCGCGCCGTCGGCGAAAGGCTTCCTCTGTCCGCTCCGGAATCGCTTGCGGTTTCATCGGCTGAGGGCGTCACGGAATACGTGGTGGGCGCGGGCGCGGATGCGTTTGCCTCGGAATTGAGCAGTCAGGGCGCCATCGTGCTGGAAGTCTTGCCACTGAACCTATCGGAGATTTTTCTCGTGCTGGTGGGAAAGGAGAATCATGTACCTGTGGAAGTATTGGCGTGAGAGCCGGATCATCTTTGGCATCAGCATGCTTGGCATTGCTGTGCTTGCCCTTCTCGTTTTCAAAGGAGTTTGGTACATCGGGAATAACTCGGGCCGCCCTGACCCCAGGGGGATCGCGCAGTTTTTCATCATCTCCGTGTATCTGCAGGTCCCGGTGTTTGCGTTTCTTGCATGGGTGATGGGCAGTTTTGGCGTTGGGCGTGATCTGGGCGAAGACAGCGGCTCATTCCTGCTGACGCGGCCCCAGCGCCGGTACTGGTTCTTGTGGCGCGACTGGGGATTCGGCTTCACTCAACTGGTTGTTGTCATCATTCTTGTGAACCTGCTGATCGGGTACCTGGTTCATGGCCTGTCCGGCGCGGGCGGCGGCCCGTTCAGCGGCACGATCGTATTTGGAGACGTGTTCTCGCCACTGCCCCTGTCCGCGGCGATGGGTCTGAACTGCCTGACCATTGTGCTCTTTGCGGGACTCATCTTCGGAGTCACCTACTTCTCCACTATTGCAATGAAGCATGCCCGGGGAATCATGCTGGGAGCAGGCATTATTCTCGGCTACCTGATTCTGAGAGCGTTGGTGAAGCATTACTGGTCAGTTGATCTGCCCAGCCTGCTGCTGCAGGCTTTCGATCTATCTCCGCTCTCGCATAATTCCATGGGACTTTCGGATCAGCTGGGTCTGGCAGTGGCGTTACGCGGTGCTGTCGTGCTACTCATTCCTCTCGCGGCGCAAGTGGTGCTGGAGCGTACGGAGATATAGCAGATATATAGGAAACAGCTTGTGCGCTCAGACTTCAAGACCGATGGAACGCATGAGAAGCAAGGCGTTGGTGGTCTGCACGATGCCCCGCGAGAGCTTGTAATCGAAATGCAGCTTGCCATCTTCGAAGCGGTCTGAGAAGTGGAAGTTGGCGGCGGCAGGACCTATGCGCTCGGCAATCTCCGCCAGGGCAAGATCGTGGGTGGTGACAAGGCCGATGGCTCCACGAGCCAGAAGGCTGCGCACGAACGACTCTGTTCCAATGCGGCGGTCATAGGAGTTAGTTCCGGAAAGCAGCTCATCGAGCAGGAAGAGCACGGGCACGCTCCTCTTGGTCAGCTCGTCGATCTGCTTAAGGCGAGATATCTCGGCGTAGAAGCGTGAAAGCCCGCCCTGCAAAGAATCAAGGATGCAGATCGATGCTGTGACCTGCAGGCTGGAGAGCGTCAACCGGCGTGCGTATGTTGGCCCGCCGGCCTGCGCCAGGACCGCATTAACGCCAACGGCACGAATAAATGTGCTCTTGCCCGCCATATTGGGGCCGCTGATAACCAGCAACTGCAGATCGCTGCCGACTTTGATGTCGTTAGCGACAGAATTTTCCCTCGCGAGCAACGGATGCGCGAGAGCTTCGGCTTCGAAGTATGGGCCGCCCTCGATGAATAGAGGAAATGTGTCGGCTGGGTGCTCGTGGGCGTAGACGGCCAACGCGCTCAAGGCCTCTGCCTCTCCGGTGACGGCGAGCCATTCGCGGATGGCCGCGCCATGGCGGTCGCGCCACGCTTCGATCGCCGCGATCCAGTGCGGAGTCCAAAATACAAAAGGGTCGCAGATTCTTATGAACCAGTTGTGGCGGGAGTCGAACCACGCCAGGCATTTGCTCAATCCATCGATGGCTTTCGATGCACGCGCTCCGGATCGTGCTAGCGAAGCTTGGAGTTGTGCGAACTTAAGCGCAGCGACCGGTTCGTCCTCGATGAGCTTCAGGACGGCTGCGAGCAGAGCCAGGTCATGCTGCGCTTTATCGACTCCTGCCGCTGCGCGATTCACTTTCGTGCGCAGGGTGTAACTCACGCTGAAGTTAACAACGCTCACGAAGAATGCGACGCCGATCCAGTCCCATTTCCACCATGCGGCCAGGCTAAGCAGCCAAAAGCTAGTAAGAAAGAGAGCCACTGTCCGGATCAAGGTGGGATTGAAAGACTGTTCCCTCTCCGCCCAGTCGATCAACTCGTCCGGATGAACACCAGTCCTCACTTCTTCTCCGGCAAGGACGAGACTCTCCCGGAAATCGAGACGCGGCGTCAACTCCTGGACGGCGGCTTGGCGCGCACCGACTTCAGGCATGGAAGCAGCGGTTTGCAGCCACTTCGCAAGTGTCTCCTCGCCAGTGCGAGTGCGTGCCGTACAGAGCAACTGAAAGAGACTGGCGGGACCAAAGATATCGAGATCGCGCGCATAGGGATGTGCGGGGTCGAGAAAGCGCTCACCGGTCTCTCCTGTGCCTGCCCAACGATTCTCGATGCGGCTGATGCCTCCCTCGTAATAGGTGCGCAGCCGCGCGAAATTACGCAGACGGCGCAGGACACGCTCGTGAAGCACGGCAAAGACGACAAAGAACAGGATCGGGATGAGGAGAAAGAAGATTTTCGTCGCACGATACTTCATAAACCAGATGGCTATGAGGACGATCAGCAGGCCGAGGATGAGTTTGGTCGCGGCGAGGAAATCGTCACGCCTCTTATGCCTCGTGATTGACTCCGCGATTGCGCCCAGGCGTCGACTGTACTCGGCATAAGGGGACTGACTCTGCACGCTGTCATTATCGCAGCCAGCATCGATCGAAGGTTGCGGGTCACTTCAGTAACTGCGGTCGAGTGTGCGGTACTGGATGGCTTCGGCGATATGCGAGACGTTGAGTTGTGCCCGACCTTCGAGGTCAGCAATGGTGCGGGCAACTTTGAGGATTCGGGTCGTGGGCGCGGCAGTGAGGCCCTGCTGCTGCATGGCGCGCTCGAGAAGTTTCTCGGCATCGGCTCCGAGTCGCAGAAGGTCCGAATCTGGCGAGTGTTCCTTTGCGCGCATTGGAGTAGATCTTTTCTTTTGCGCCGGAGAAGCGCTGGCACTGAAGCTCGCGCGCCTTGAGCACACCGGCGCGAATGCAGGCCGAGCTTTCGCTGGCGGCTCCGCCACGACTTGTCATTGAAGTATCCGCACGGGCAGGGGTGCATCGCCGCCGCAAGCATGATGGCCGAGGGAAAATTTAGTGGCATCGAGGCGCGTGCGATAGTGACATTGCGGTCTTCGAGCGGCTGGCGCATGACTTCGAGCAGGTTGCGGGGAAACTCGGCTAACTTTATCCGAGAAAGAGCACGCCGTTATGCGCCAGCGAGACCTCGCCGGGACGCGGGACCGCTCTCCGCCAATCAGGCCTGCATCGGAGATGGTGTGATGTGGTGAGCGAAAGGGCCCCCGGGTGACCAGGCCCGCTTCGCCATCGAGCACCCGGGCTACGGAGTGCGTCTTGGTGGTCTTCCAAGGCCTCTTCAAAACTGAGAGGCGCAAGGATGGACGGCAGGTGCTTGGCGAGCATAGTTTTGCCCGAGCCAGGCGGCCCGATCATGAGCATGTTATGGCCGCCGGCGGCGGCCACTTCAAGAGCCCGCTTGGCGGTCTGCTGTCCGCGAAAATCGGCGAAGTCGAGAGAAAAGTGCTGCTGCTCGCCGAGGAGCTGCGTCGCCGCGGCAGCGTTCAACAACTCGCACACTTCGTTGAGGCTTTCGACAGGATAAACGTTGACTCCCTCGACTACGGCGGCTTCCCGCGTATTGGCTTTGGGGATCACCAGATTCCTGCTGCCGCGCGCAAGCGCCGCGACGGCCACGGGTAGCATGCCGAAGACAGAGCGGAGACCTCCATCCGAGACCGAGTTCGCCAACAAGCAGGAACTGGAGGGCTCCATATGCGCCGAGGATGCCGATGGCCATGGATAAGTCGAAGCCGGAGCCTCCCTTCTTGATGTCGGAGGGGGCGAGGTTGATAGGGATATACGTCGAAGGCACGTCAAAGCCGGAGTTCTTGATAGCGCGCGCGGTCACGGCTCTCGCGCACAGCGGCGTCAGGCAGACCCACGGTGTAAAGGTGGCCCTGATCCGTCTTGATTCCCGGGAAGTCAACTTCGACATCGATGATGTTTGCGTCGATGCCGTAGATAGCGGCGCTGAGGGCTTTGAAAAGCATAAGGGTGAGAGTTTGGTGGGTGGAGTATATATGGCAGAATGCGGGGCAACGATAAAGAAAGCGCGGATGAACGACCGAACCAGGTAGCATTGGTAATGTGCGCCGAGAGAATAGAATGACCTGTCATGCAGACCAGCCTCTTCGATCTATTTAAAGTCGGCGTAGGCCCTTCGAGCTCGCACACGATGGGCCCGATGCGCGCGGCACGGCGGTTTGCACTTGAGCTTGAAAATGCGGGCTTGCTGGATCAAGTCGCAAACGTGCGCGCTGAGCTGTATGGGTCGCTCGCGCTGACCGGAGTAGGCCATGGAACCGACCGCGCTGTGTTGCTGGGCTTGAGCGGCGAAGAAGCGAGCACCATCGATCCGTCAACGATTGAGCCGAAGCTGACAGCGATCCGGGAAACGGGAACACTCTCTCTTCTGGGCAAATGGGCGATCACCTTCCGCGAGACCGAACATCTTTCTTTTCATCGCGATCAGATGTATCCACCGGGCGCGATCACGCAGCATCCGAACGGCATTCGTTTTGCTGCGTTCGATGGAGGCCGGGATGTGTTGCTGAGTGGTACCTTCTTTTCGATCGGCGGTGGTTTTATTGTCGTCGACTCAGAGGGCGCGGGGAATGCGCCTGTGATGACCACGGCCTCGCTGCCATATCCGTTCCGCAGCGCGGCGGAACTGCTGGAGATGGCTCGCCGAAAGGATCTGTCAATCTGGCAAATCATGCTTGCGAACGAATCCGCGCTGCGGACGGAAGCGGAAGTGCAGGCCGGGATTCGACACATCTGGCAGGTGATGCAGGCGTGCATTGACCGGGGCATGGCGACGGAGGGGATTCTGCCGGGGGGCCTGCAGGTGCGGCGCCGGGCTCCACGTTTGGCGCAGCGACTGTGCGAAAAGGAGAACGTCGGCAAGGGCTCGGGCGATCCGCTGGCACCTCTCGACTGGGTGACAGTGTATGCGATGGCAGTGAATGAGGAAAATGCTGCGGGGGGCCGCGTGGTCACCGCGCCCACGAACGGCGCAGCGGGTGTGATTCCGGCAGTGGCACGCTACTACTCAAATTTTGTTGAAGGCGCAGATGAAGAAGGTATGCTGCGCTACTTTCTGACGTCAGCGGCGATCGGCGTGCTGTATAAAGAGAACGCCTCGATCAGCGGCGCAGAGGTGGGCTGCCAGGGCGAGGTGGGCGTCGCGTGCTCGATGGCAGCAGGAGGCCTTGCAGCCGCGCTCGGCGGTACGAACGGCGAGGTAGAACACGCGGCGGAGATCGCGATGGAGCACAACCTGGGGATGACGTGCGATCCCATCGGCGGGCTAGTGCAGATTCCGTGCATCGAGCGCAATGCCATGGGCGCGGTGAAGGCTGTGCATGCGTGCCGCATTTCAATGAACGAGCTGGAAGAACATAAGGTGTCGCTCGACCAAGTGATTCAGACGATGTATCTCACCGGCCTCGATATGCAGTCCCGCTACAAGGAGACATCGCTGGCCGGGCTGGCCCTGAACATCATTGAGTGTTGATCAACTGAGGTAGCCGTAGCAAACCACACAGTCGTATTCCATCCGAACGTGGCCTCCCGTCTCATTCTCTGAAAAAAGATCTTCGATAGTGCGGCTCATCTCTGAATAGTGTGGTTGGCCGGGCTGTGGCATGTAGGACGATGAGAGGATTCTTCCCTGTAAGGCTTCGAGCGTGAGCTGCTGTGAATTTGCAAAGACGGCGCTGCTCATGGCGTCATGCACGAAGAATGCCGCGAGACGCTCTTCGGTAAGATAGCGGCCTCTGACCGCACCATAATCCGTCCCGTATTCGACGAGAATCTTTTCGTAGCCTTCTTGAAATGCGTCTCCAGCCATGCGTCGATTGTTGTAGATCACGGCGCACCAGCCGCCGGATCGCAGCACACGTACGAATTCGTTGCGTGTACGCTTCAGGTCGAACCAGTGCATCGCCTGACCAACTGTAGCCAAGTCAATTGAGTTGTCCGCGAGGCTAGTTGCCTCGGCTGTTCCATCCACACATTGCAGTTGCGGGTACTGCGAGGTTAGCGTCGCGCATGCATCACGCATCTGCTGATTTGGCTCAACTGCAATTACCCGATAACCGCGGGAGAGGAAGATTTCCGACAGTAGGCCCGTACCCGCGGCGACGTCCGCAATCGACTGGCATGGACATCTACCGTTCCACCGCGAGCGCGACGGAGTTGCCTCCGCCGAGGCAGAGCGCGGCGACGCCACGATGTACGTCGCGGCGGATCATCTCATAAATCAGGGTCACGAGAACGCGGGCGCCGCTGGCGCCGATGGGGTGGCCGATGGCAACGGCTCCGCCGTTGACGTTGACCTTGTCGAACGGGATGCCGAGTTCGCGCGTGACAGCGATGGCCTGCACGGCAAAAGCCTCATTCAGTTCATAAAGCTCGACGCTGTCGGCGGTCCATCCGGCTTTAGCGAGCACTTTCTGCACGCCTGCGACCGGCGCCATCATTACCCACTTCGGCTCGACTCCGCTCGTAGCTTGCGCGCTGATGCGTACCAATGGGGTAAGACCGAGCAGGGCGGCTTTCTTCGCGGACATTACGACGAGCGCGGCAGCAGCGTCGTTGACGCCCGGAGCATTGCCCGCAGTTACGGTGCCGTCCTTCTTGAACGCAGGCTTGAGGGCAGCGAGAGCTTCGAGGGTTGCGTCTTCGCGGATAGATTCGTCGCGCTCAACGATGGTGGGCGGCTGGCCTTTCTTCTTTGCTGGAACCTCGACCGGAGCAACCTGCGACGAGAAGCGGCATTCCTTCCACGCAGCAGCGGCTTTGCGATGCGAGTTGAGCGCATACTCGTCCTGCTCCTCGCGCGTGACGTTGTATTTCTCAGCGACGCTCTCGCCTGTAATGCCCATGTGGTAGTTGTTGAAGGCGTCCCAAAGACCATCATGAACCATGGAGTCCACCGCGACAGCGTTGCCCATGCGAAAGCCGCTTCGGCCTTGCGGCAGCAGATACGGCGCGTTGGTCATCGACTCCATGCCGCCGGCAACGACGATCTCCGCATTGCCGGTCTGGATGGCCTGCGCGGCGAGAGCGACGGCCTTCAATCCTGAACCACAGACTTTGTTGATGGTGAGAGCGCTGACCTCCGACGGAAGACCTCCATGGAGCGCAGCCTGGCGTGCAGGGTTTTGACCGAGACCAGCCGAGACCACGTTGCCCATAATGCATTCGTCGACAAATTGATCGGGTAGCGCTGGATCGAGATTTGCCCGCTTGACGGCTTCGCGCACGGCGATGGCTCCAAGTTGGGTGGCGGAAAGGTCGGAGAAGGCTCCCTGAAATTTTCCGACGGGTGTACGTACGGCGGCGACGATGACGATATCTTCTATCTCCTGCATACCTACCTCATTTCTTAGATGCGCGAATCCACCACCCGTTACACTCAAGGTGCGAACCGATGAAGATATCAGAGACCACTACCGAAGGACTATCGGCGCCTGTGCAAGGGGATGCGCGCGTGTGGCCGGTTCCACAGCAGCCTGTTGCGCCCTGGTGGCACACGGCGATTGTGATAGCGGTAATTCTTGGCGTATCCGCGCTAGGCAGTATGCAGGCGAAGGCCATCACTCTTGGCCAGCGACACCTTGTACATTACGCAATCACGATGGCTTGGGAGGGAGCGCTGGCGGCGCTGGTGTGGTGGGGAATCAGAATGCGCCGGGTTCCGATGCGGCAACTGCTGGGCCAACGGCGCGCCGGCGTCGAGGCGTGGCTTACAGATTTCGGAGTTGCACTGATCTTTTGGGTGATGGCGATAATCGTGCTTGCGGCGATTTCGTCGGTGCTGAGATTGCTGGGTCTGATACAGGCGCAAAAAGCGGTGTTCGCGCTTGCGCCGAGGAGTGCATGGGAAGCGGTGCTGTGGATTGCGCTGTCGATTGTCGCCGGCCTAGTGGAGGAGGTTGTGTTTCGCGGCTATCTGCTGCAGCAGTTCGCCTCGCTCAGTGGGCGGTTATGGGTTGGAGTGCTCGTATCTTCGCTATTGTTTGGCGCGGGACACGGTTATGAAGGCATCGGCTCCATGATCGTGATCGTCGCGTATGGCGCGATGTTTTGCGCGCTGGCGCTTCAGAGAAAGAGTCTGCGCGCGGGCATGATGGCGCATGCATGGCACGATTCAATCACTGGAATTGCGCTGGCGATTGTGCAACATCTCCACTTGATTTGAGTTGTGATGCGATTGGAGGTTGACGCAGACGATTCAATTCGAAAAATTGAATGCGAAGAAATGCGATTTTTTTCTTGACACTTTTTTTTCATACTTCTATACATTCGTTAACTGCAACATACGTGTTGCAGACTCGATGTCACATCGAAAAGGGAGAATAGAAAACCATGGCAACGAAAAAGGCAGCTAAGAAGGCAGCTAAGAAGCCCGCGAAAAAGGCAGCCAAGAAGAAGTAAGCAATAGAAACAGGCAACACAAAAGGGGAACGCTAAATGCGTTCCCCTTCGTGTTTGCGGGCTCCGCGCATAAATGAGCGACAATAAAACGCATGACGCGCCGCCGCTGGATTGCCGACAGTTGGGATGAGGCAACCGCATCGCTCACCGGCGAGCAGGCTTCGCACCTGATCCGCGTGCTGCGCGCGCAGGCTGGCATGGAGTTCGATATTGTTGCCGGGGACCGCGTGTGGCATGGAGTGATTGCCGGCATCACCGGAGATGCGGTGCGATTCAATCTCATCGCCGAGGTGGAAGCCGATCCCGCGCTGACGGTCACGCTGTTCCTCTCGGTCTTCAAATTTGATCGTATGGAGTGGGCGATCGAGAAGGCAACCGAACTGGGAGTGGAGCGCGTGGTTCCGATGATTGCTCGGCGCAGCGAGAAGCATCTGGCACAATCGGCGCAGAACCGCGTGGAACGCTGGCGGAGGATCGCACGCGAAGCGGCGCAGCAGTCGCGGAGGTCGGACGTGCCGGTGATTGAAGACGCGATTGCTTTGAAGACCGCGGCGCGGCGCGAGGGTGAAGCGCTGCGGATACTGCTCGCAGAGCAGGAGAGTACGAGGACACTGCACGGAGCACTTGAAGACGCGCTTGCCGCCGGCGGCGATGAGCTGCCCGCAATTCGAATCGCGGTAGGTCCGGAAGGCGGATGGGTGGCTGAGGAAGAAGCGCTCTTCGATAGCGAAGGCTGGAAGCCAGTGAGTCTGGGCCCCCGTATTCTCCGCGCGGAGACTGCGGCGATTACGGCAATGGCGATAGCGGCCGCGTTGCTGGAGTAAAGGCGAGGAGCGACACTACCACCACGCCCAGTCACCCCGCAGAAGAACCCACGCTGCCAGCAGCAGGTTGCTTGTGGCATGAGCGACGACGGCATCGCCAATTCTTCCTCGCCACGTGAGCGCAACGGCGTAAGCCAGACCAGCGAGAATGCCAACGACCCAGTGGTTGCCGTGCATCAGGCCAAAGGCCACAGAGGACAGGCACACGGAGAGAATCGTAAGGTTTGAGAAGGGAACCGTGTCGAACTCCCGATTGACGAGCCTGCGCGCGAGGTAGCCGCGGAACGCGAGTTCCTCGGCAATAGGAACGGTGATCACTGCGGCAGCGACGCGAAAAAAAATCCAGGTAAAGCGGGCGGCGGGTGAAAGCGCCGTCAGTCCGGCGCCCAGATGACTGGCCGAGTGCTCAGGCGCCCACCAGGCCGGCGCAATCCATAACAGAAAGATAGCCGCACCCGTTACAGGTGCGATCCAGCCAAATTTCCAATCGAACGTTTTGTATTCGCGCCGGAAACACCAGAGCGCGATGATCGCGGTGATAAAGCGCAACGGGTACAACCATTCGAAATACCCCGAAGCTGCTTTCGAGACAAAGGACGCAGCGAGAATCGCGAGGAAGGGAACCAGATACGCGGCTGTTGCCGGCGACTCTCCGCTTTCTTCGCGCTGTTCAGAGGCTGCTGCGCTCGAATTCGTTCCACCAATGACCCGACCATTCGCCGAGTCCGCGGGATGAGCGGGGATCCTTCGCACCCATGAGAGCTTTCGCGTAGCCATCGAAAAAGCGACTGCGACGCCGGTAAATGCAATCCATCCAGCCTGCGAATGAAAGCCGACCATGGCGACATCGGGAGCACCCGCATTGCCGATAAGAATGATGACGCAGATCCGGACAATGTTCAGCAGCCACACGCATGCCAGTGCGCCTGGCACAAGCAGAAGCGCTTGCGGAAAGCGGTTCTCTTTGCGGAAATACCACAGCCAGATGACTGTAAAGACAAGAACCAGTCCGAGGCCTTCCATCCCCGAACACTCCTGCGCGATCATGACCGAGAAGCGCGGAGTTCCAATCACCCATGTGGATGGATCAGCGGTGAGATCTGCCAAAAAAGAATGAAGCACCGCGTACACAGAATGGAAGGCCGCGACCTGCAAAAGACGCCCGCGAGCGGCAAAGGACGTTCCCCAAAGCGATTGAAAGGGGTTGCGCAGAGCCCAGGCAAGGACACCTGCTAAGGAGGCAAGTATCCACAATGGGCTGGTCGCTCGAATGGTTCTGATCCAGATTCGCAGCGGAATGCAGGCTAAGGCGAGCAGCGCAATACCCAAAAGCAGCACCGCGCTAAGAATGAAATGCGCAGCATTGGAGAGCGGCACCGAGCTGAATCCGTGCAGGGCTGCGAGGTCCGCTAGGAGAACGATGGCAGTACAGAAGAGGTGGGCGAGAAAGAATCCGCCGCCAAACGGGATATCGTCCTGCTGCGCCTTCAACGTGGAATAGCCAAGCCCCATGAACACCGCAAAAGTAACGATGCCGAATGAAGCTAGAGGACCTAGAAGTGGTCGGCTGTGAGGAGTGACAGCCAGAAATAAGCACTCAATCGTCAGGACTGCGGCGAACAGATACAAGCGCCCAACGAGATGGCGTGGGCAAGTAAAGAGCTGTCTTGACTGGAA
>Ga0206966_1051_pt1 | contig 33449 bp, 27 predicted proteins | sample Alteio_BWOrgHeat_23_FD_152970 | JGI IMG/M metagenome (GOLD analysis project Ga0206966, IMG submission 152970) | Enriched cells from forest soil in Barre Woods Harvard Forest LTER site, Petersham, Massachusetts, United States -... | ecosystem: Environmental > Terrestrial > Soil > Temperate forest >...
TCAGTGGCCATTCGACACATGTTCGGCATCTGGCTTGACGCTGGCTCCGTCAGAGAAGTGGTCAACGTTTTGTTCGTTGTTGTTATCTGCTGGCTCTATTTCGCCTGGGTTGAAAGTTCTGAGCACGAGGCGACACCGGGCAAGAGGATGCTCGGCATCGTGGTGTTGACCTACAGGCGAATCGGCTGACTTTTGCGCGTGCGAGTGGACGCGCTCTGGCACGCTGGCTCAACACTCTCACCGGCATCGGCTATCTTATGATCCCCTTTACTCCGCGAAAGCAAGCAGCTTTGCACGATTTGATTGCGGCACCGTAGTGATACCAGGCTCTGTGTGACATTCGTTTGACTCTCCTCTGAATCCGATCTCCTGCCGTCCGAATCTACTCCGACAGATCAAGATAGGAGTCATTATGGATCTCGGACTCAAGGGCAAACGCGCACTCGTTACCGGCTCAACCGCAGGCATTGGGTTCGCCATCGCCAAGCTTCTCGCCCGTGAAGGCGCTTTCGTCTACGTGAACGGACGCACCGAGGCCCGTGTCGACAAGGCCGTCAGCGAGATCGAGGGCAAAGTGGATGGCGTCGCCGCCGACCTGAGCACCGAAGAGGGTGCAGAGAAGCTCTACGCTCGCGTGCAGCACCTCGATGTGCTGGTCAACAACCTCGGCATCTTCGAGGCAAAGCCTTTTCTTGAGATCGACGACGCCGACTGGCGGCGATTTTTCGAAACGAATGTTCTCTCCGGCGTGCGTATCACCCGCCATTATCTGCCCCAGATGATCGAGAAGAAGTGGGGGCGCGTGATCTTCATCTCCAGCGAGTCGGCGTTGCAGATTCCCGCCGAGATGGTGCACTACGGCATGACCAAAACCGCGCAAATGGCCGTCGCGCGTGGCATCGCCGAGTCCTTCCCGGCCAGCGGCGTTACCGTCAACTCGGTGTTGGTCGGTCCTACCGAAAGCGAGGGCGTGGCCACCTTCGTCGAGAGCCTGGCGGCACAGCAGGGCAAGACAAACGATGAGCTGGCCCGCGAATTCTTCGAGCATGCCCGGCCGAGCAGCCTGATCAAGCGCTTTGAGACTGCGGACGAGGTCGCGGCGATGGTCGTTTATCTGTGCAGCGAGGCGGCTTCGGCGACGACCGGTTCCGCAATCCGCGTCGATGGCGGCGTGGTCCGCGCCATCGCCTGAGAATTCCTGTACCCCAATCATTACTCCTGAATTCTCCTTCCGAACGGTAAAATGGAAGGATGGTCGTGCAGTTCCGTCAATTTCCGCCCACGCATTCCAGGAACCAGCAATGAAGCGTTGGTGGCGGTTGCTGCACTACGCCAGCCGGTACTGGCTTCAAATCATTTCTGCCGTGTTACTGGCAGCGGCTGTCGGCATCCTCGATGCCTTTCGCGTCCTGCTCGTTGGCCCTATCTTCGACAACGTCCTCCATCCAGGCGATGGTCACAAGGACATGACGGTGCTTTCCGCTCTGGGAACGCGCTTCCATTTCAATCTGCAGACTTTCGTTCCGTCTCATTTCCACAATGAGTGGACGGTCGTCGCCTTCGCCTTCGTCGTCTCCACGCTGCTGAAGGGTGTCTGCGACTACACCGGAACGTATCTTGCCAACTACGCCGGCTTTGGCATGATTACTGATCTGCGCGACGATTTGTACGAAGCCATGCTGCGCCGCTCGATTTCCTTTTTCCAGAAACACGCCACGGGAACGTTGCTCTCGGCGCTTATCAATGACATTGAACGCGTGCAATACGCCATGTCTTCCGTGCTGTCGGATTTTCTCCAGCAGGTCTTCACCCTCATCTTTACCGCCGGAGTGGTCATCTTCCTCGGCGGCAAACTTGCCTGGGTTCTGCTGCTCTTCATCCCCATTGTAATTGGGTCCATCCGAAAAATCGGCCGCGGCGTGCGTCAGACGACCCGCAAAGGCCAGGACAAGCTCGCGGAAATCCAGAATATCCTGCACGAAACCATTACCGGGAACCGCATCGTTAAAGCTTTCAATATGGAGTTCTGGGAGCTGCTGCGCTTTCGCCAGGCTGCGCGCCGCCTCTTCCGCGCGAATCTGAGGTCGGTGCGCGCCCAGGCTATCAGCTCTCCCCTGATGGACTTCATCGGAGCCGTGGCCATCGCTTTGTTGCTTCTCTTCGGACGCAACTCCATCAACAGCCACGCCATGACCGTGGGCAGTTTCTTCGCCTTCATTGTCGCGCTGTTTAAGCTCTACGATCCGGTCCGCCGCTCGGCCGTGTACTACAACAGCTTCCAGCAGGCGATGGGAGCGTCACAGGCCATCTTCGATTTCATGGAAGACCAGGATGAAGTGGTCGAGAGGAAGCACGCATTTAAGCTGAAGGGATTTCACGATGCAATCCGGCTTGAAAACGTCGGATTTGCTTACAGCACCGACGAAGGCGAAAAGGAAGTTCTGCACGACATCAATCTCGACATCCGCCACGGCGAAGTGATCGCGCTGGTCGGGCCCAGCGGGGCAGGGAAGTCAACGCTCGTCAATCTCATCCCGCGCTTCTTCGACGTGACCTCGGGCCGCGTTGTGATTGACGGACACGATCTGCGCGACGTCAGCCTCCATTCCTTACGAGAACAGATTGGCAAAGTCACGCAGGAGACGATTCTCTTCAACGATACGGTACGCAACAACATCGCCTACGGCCAGCCGGACGTCCCCCTCTCGCGGGTTGTCGAAGCCGCTCAGGCCGCGCTGGCCCACGACTTTATCGCGCAAATGCCCGAGGGCTACGACACCATCATCGGCGAGAAAGGCTTCCGCCTCTCCGGAGGCGAGCGCCAGCGTCTGGCCATCGCCCGCGCCATTCTGAAAGACGCGCCTGTTCTCATCCTCGACGAGGCTACATCGGCCCTCGATAACGAAAGCGAGTCGCTGGTGCAGACGGCGCTCAGCAACCTGATGACCGGACGGACGGTCGTGGTGATTGCCCACCGGCTCTCGACCGTGCGTCGTGCCACGCGTATTGCCGTCCTCGAACAGGGCCGCATCACCGCCATCGGTTCGCACGAAGAGCTGCTGCAGATCTCGCCCACCTACCAGAAGCTCTACCGCCTGCAATTCATGGGCGCCGACGAATATGACTTGCGGGAACCGGCCCTGCTGGGAAAGGCTGAAGCATGAGCGCCCCGCAGACGGTTGCCGCGCCCGTATATTCCATGACTGGATTCGCACGCACCTCGGGGCACGTCTCGGAATCGCTGGGCTTTACCCTTAGCCTCAAGAGCGTCAACCACCGTTTCCTTGACCTGCATATGCGCTTGCCCGGTGGGACGGAAGCGTTGGAAATGCAACTCCGCCGCCTGCTGAAACAGAAGATGGTGCGTGGCCATGTCGAAGTGACGCTGAATCTCGACCGCGGTCAGAAGACCGAAGCTACCTACGATGCGGCGCTGGTCGAAACCTATCTGGCTGCTTTTCGCAACGCCGCTGCGCAGCACGATCTGATGGGCGAACCAGACCTGAATGCAATCCTGCGTCTGCCCGGCATCTTCAACGGCGATAGCCGCGGCTATGATCGCGGTTCCGCCGACCGCGGATCAGAAGAAGAAGCCAGCGCACTCGAAGCGGCGGTTATCGCAGAACTCCCCGCGCTCGTCGACGCGCTCAACGCAATGCGGGCGCAGGAAGGCTCCGCGCTTGCGGCGGAGCTCGCAGCCGGCCTGGACCGCCTCCGCAAGCTGGTCGAGGAAGCAGCGGAGCTGCGCGAAGATGTGCAGCAGGCTTACTTTGAGCGCATCAGCCAGCGCCTCACGGGTATGCTCGAAGGATCGTTCGACCGTGACCGTGTACTGCAGGAGGCCGCGCTGCTGGCTGAGCGCAGCGACGTCGACGAAGAAGTTACACGCCTGCGTACTCATATCGATCACTTCCGATCGCTGCTTGAAAATGGCGGCGAAATCGGCAAGAAGCTTGACTTCTTGTTACAGGAAATGAACCGAGAAGCTAACACCCTGCTCTCCAAAACGGGAGGCGTTGCGGGAAATGGTCCACGCATCACGGAACTCGGCCTCGGCATGAAATCGGAAATCGAAAAAGCGCGCGAACAGGTTCAGAATCTCGAGTAGGGACGCGAATAACAAAGGAGAAGACCAGCACTTGGCAGGCATCTTGTTTCTCATCTCGGCTCCCTCCGGCTCGGGCAAATCGTCGCTGGTGAACCGTCTTCGTTCGCTTGTGGAGAACCTCGAGTTTTCCGTCTCGTACACCTCGCGAACGCCGCGTGGCTCCGAACAGGAGGCACGCGAATATCATTTCATCTCGCGCGAGGAATTCGAGCGAATGATCGACGCCGGCGAATTCCTGGAGCATGCCGATGTCTTCGGGAATTATTACGGCACGGCGCGACGACCGATTATCGATGCCTTCGCCAACGGCAAAGATGTGCTGCTGGATATCGATGTACAGGGCGCCTCCCAGGTGAGGAAGAAGATGCCGGACTCGGTTAGCATCTTCCTGATGCCGCCTTCACCTGAGGATCTTGCCTATCGCCTACGCAGTCGCAGCCGCGCCGAAGGTGCTGTGCAGGAAGAGATTATTCGCCTCCGTCTCGCCAAAGCTCGCGAGGAGATTGAGAATTACCGCGAATATGGCTATATTCTGGTCAACGATATTCTCGACCGCGCGGTCGAGGAGATGGCAGCCATCGTCGCCGCTGAACGCATGAGCCGCAACCACGGCCCGGTCACTGCGGACGACGAAGAGCTGATCGCAAAGGCGGAAAAATGCCGCCAGCGAAATTCTGAGGCGCGGATCAAACCCGTGCTCCAGGCTTTCGGAGTCGTCAACGCCGAGGCCGCTTCGGTGTGAGCCGGTCAAGGCAACTTTGGGAGTAGAGACGCCATGAGTGTTGAGCAAGAGTTCGATAGCAATTTTCGCTACGTAATGGTTGCCGCACGCCGCGCACGCCAGCTTCAAAATGGTTCACAGCCCCTGGTAAATTCCCGTTCAGGTAAGCCTTGCAAAGTCGCCCAGGATGAAATCGCTGCCGGCAAGGTAGGTTACGTCAAAGCCGACACACCGGTACTCAAGCCAGAGATCGTCGCCCCCGACATCCCCAAGTTCGTCAGCCTGTAAACTGATTATTTCGAGGGTCGGGCTTCTGCCCGTCCACGTATTGCTTCGCAGCGAGAATGCATTCCGTTCCCGAGTCCCGTAATATTCGAGTATGAAGGTCACGGTTGGCGTCTCCGGCGGCATCGCCGCCTACAAAGCAGCGGAGCTGGTCCGCGCCCTGCAGCAGCATGCTCTCGATGTTCACGTAGTCATGACGGAGGCGGCGAAGCAATTCATTCAGCCGCTCCTCTTTGCCTCGCTCACCGGACACAAAGTCATCACCAGCTTGTGGGCGCCGCCCGAGTCACCTGACGACAATCTCGCCTCCGCCATCGAACACATCGACGTCGCGCAATCGACCGACGCCCTGGTCGTCGCGCCCGCCACGGCCAGCATTCTCGCCAAATTCGCTCACGGAATCGCCGACGACTTCCTGACCACACTCTATCTCGCCACCAGAGCGCCGGTAATCGTCGCGCCAGCCATGAATGTCAACATGTGGCAGCACCCCGCCACGCAGGCCAATCTTGAAACGCTAGCCGCGCGCAACGTGCATATCGTCCCGCCCGACAGCGGATACCTGGCCTGCGGCATGACCGGCAACGGGCGCCTGGCCGAGACCAGCGCTATCGTGGAAGTCGTCCTCGGAGTGCTCCATCACCGCAACGACCTGGCCGGTGAGACCGTGCTCGTCACCGCCGGGGGCACCCGCGAAGCTCTCGACCCCGTCCGCTTTCTCGGCAACCGTTCCAGCGGCAAAATGGGATATGCCATCGCTGAAGCCGCCCAGCGCCGCGGCGCGCGCGTCATTCTGGTCACCGCTCCCACTGCGCTGCGTCCGCCTGCGAACTGCGAAGTCGTTCCCGTGATCACGACGGATGAAATGCGCGCTGCTGTTCTCGGCCGCATGGACCAGGCCACCATTGTCATCAAGGCTGCCGCCGTCGCCGACTACCGCCCGCGCAACAAGGCCGAACAGAAGATCAAGCGCACCGGTCCTGTGACCATCGAACTCGAACCCACCGAGGACATTCTGGCCGAAGCGGTTGCCCGCCGCCATCCGGGTCAGCTCATCATTGGCTTCGCCGCTGAGACACAAGACGCTGTCGCCCACGCCCGCGGCAAGCTGCAACGCAAAGGCGCCGACGCCATAGTACTTAACGACGTCTCACGCGAAGGCATCGGTTTCGATTCCGATCACAACGCCGTCACCTTCCTCACTCCAACCACCGCGCTCGAACTTCCGGAGATGAGCAAGCGCGATATTGCCGATCGCATCCTCCAGGAAATTCTCGGCCTGCGCCGCCCACAGAAAGTTGTTACTGAGAGCAGCACGATCGAGTAGTCAAGCACGGTAGTCTGGCGTTGGCTCGGATGTACTCTCCGTTGCAGCACGTCTGGGCGATCAGGGATAAGATGACAACTGAAGACTCCATGACCGACAACGTACTTCAGGCCCTCCAGCAGCTCGTCCAGGATGTGATTGCGCCCGACGTGCGCGAACTCAAAGTGCGCCAGGTGTCCTTCGAAAGGCTGGTCGATGAGCGCTTTAACTCCCAGGCGAAATCATTTGATGAGCGCTTCAATTCCTTAACCAAAGGGATGGACATGCGCTTTTCCGCTCTTGAAGAGCGCTTCACTCTGCAGGGCAGGCAGAGCGAGATGCAATTCAAGACCCTCATGTCTGCCATCTCTGAATCGAAGGCCCAGACCGACCTTGCCTGGGTTCGCGAATTCTCCGACCTCCGCGAGCGGATCGCCGTCATAGAATCGAAACTCGCGGCAAAGGCCAGCTAGGCGACGTCTTTCGCTAAAAATGACCCAACTCACCTCCGAACTCGGTCAGGCCATCCAGGCCCGCGTCCGCTATTACCGCGACCTCGGTATTCACGACTTCTACCGCCGCTGCGAGCCTGAGCACGAGATCGCCGGTTTAGAATCCGTATCAGTTACAGACATTGAACCGGAGCTGCCGCCTATCCCCGCGCGTAAAACCCCTCCGCCGCTTTTTCCGGCTGCCTCGTCCGAAAACATCCCGGTAGCCGAGCGCGCCGCTGCCCTCCAGGCCGTCCGAGAGGACATAGGAGACTGCACCCGGTGCCCGCTGGCTTTTCAAGGCCGTCACACAATTGTCTTCGGCGACGGAGATCCCAACGCCCGCCTCATGTTCATTGGCGAAGGTCCGGGCGCGGACGAAGACATGCAGGGATTGCCCTTCGTAGGCCGCGCGGGACAGCTTCTCAACAACATGATTGCCGCTATGGGGCTGAAACGCGCCGAGGTCTACATCGCCAACATCGTCAAGTGCCGTCCGCCGCAAAATCGTGTCCCAGAGCCCGAGGAGGCGAATACCTGCACGCGATTCCTCTTCCGCCAGATCGAGGTCATTCGGCCCCAGGTGATCGTCGCTCTCGGCGCAACCGCCGCAACCTATCTACTCGGCGGCAAGTCTGCGCTCGCTCGCCTGCGCGGACGTCTGCACGAAACCCGTGGCGCGAAGCTGATCGTCACGTATCACCCCGCCTATTTGCTACGCGATCCCACGCAGAAAAAAGAGGCATGGAAAGACCTGCAACTCGCCATGGCCGAGCTTGGTCTCAAAGCTCAAAAGCCCCAAAGCTGAAGCCGCACCCTACACCCTAAACCCCGCACCCTATACTCTGTACCTTGTGTTCGCCTTCTGCGATGTTGCTCTGCCGGTCCCTCTCGATCGTGCCTTCACGTATGCGCTCGGCGACGCGACGCCGGCCGTCGGAGCACGCGTCCTCGTCCCCTTCCGCAACGAAAAAATGACGGGAATTGTCCTTCGCGTCCACGACGAACCGCCGCCGGTCGAAGCAAAACCCATCCTCAACATTCTCGACGAGGAGTCGATCCTCTCACCGCAGCTTCTCGAGCTGGCGCAGTGGATTGCGCAATACTACATCGCGCCCGTCGGAGAAGTTCTGCGTGCCATGGTGCCGCTCATGAGCGAGGTTCGTAAACAGGTGCTTTACCGAATTACCGACCTCGGCCGCGAAGCCCTCTTCGCGGGAGCCGAGCAAGGATCTTCGCGCCGCTCGCGACTCTCACCCGCCGAGCAGGACACGGAATACAAAGTCCTCAACTATCTCGAAAACGGAGAGGCCGTTCGAGTTGCAACGCTGCGTTCAGCAACTGGGGCCGGTCATCATCTGCTCACCGGCATGCTGCGTAAGAAGTGGATCGGCCGCGAGACCACGGCTGCGCCACGAGATGCTCGCCGAACAGTCCGTTATGCGGTGCTGGTTGAAGAGGCGCGCCTGCCCAAGCTCAACGGCAACCAGCAGGCTATCCTCGCCGAGCTGGCGGGCTCCGGAGGTGAGCTGCCAGTCGCCGAGCTGCGCCGGCTCGACGTGCCTGTCTCTACCCTGGCGACGCTGGTTAAGCGTGAGCTGGTGAAGATTGAAGACCGTCCCGCCGACTTCCACCTCACGCAGCTCTCCACGCTGCACCGTCCCGTGCATGCTCTTAACACCGCGCAACAGGCCGCTTTCGACACTATCACCGCAGCCGTTGAGACCGCCGAATTCCGCCCGCATCTTCTTCACGGAGTCACCGGCTCAGGCAAGACCGCCGTCTACCTTGCTGCCATGCAGCGCGCCCTTGACCGAGGCAAGTCGGCCATTCTGCTTGTGCCGGAGATCGGCCTCACGCCAGCCATGGCGGCGCAGCTTCACCATGCGTTCGGCAGCGAGGTCGCGCTCCTGCATTCAGCTCTCACGCCGGAAGAACGCGCCGAGCAATGGCACCGTATCAGGAAAAGCGAGGCCCGCGTTGTCGTCGGCACGCGCTCGGCCATCTTCGCGCCGGTCGAAAATCTCGGCCTCATTGTCGTCGACGAAGAGCACGACTCCAGTTACAAGCAGGAGTCGATGCCGCGTTACCACGCTCGCGACACCGCTGTGATGCGTGCCAAACTTGCCGGCGCTACTATTGTGCTGGGTTCGGCCACCCCATCGCTTGAATCGTGGCACAACACACGCCGGGGCAAATACGCACAGATTGAGATGCATGAGCGCGTGATGCATCGCCCGCTGCCGCTGGTTGAGCTGGTCGATATGCGCCGCGAGTTCCAGGAGACAGGCCAGGAACATCTCTTCTCCCGCGCTCTCATCGACCAGACACAGGCCACATTGGATAGAGGAGAGCAGGCCATTATTCTGCTGAACCGTCGCGGCTACTCCTTTGTCGTCATGTGCCGCGCCTGTGGAGAAAAGCTCCAGTGCGAGAACTGCTCCATCTCGCTCACCTACCACAAGCCGGTGTTGGCATCCCACGACCGCGCGCCTGTGGGCCAGCGCCTGGAGTGTCACTACTGCGGTTACAAAAGAACGGTGCCCAAGCGTTGCCCCAAATGCGACAGCGAGCATCTATATTTCCTCGGCGCGGGATCGCAGCAGGGCGAGGAGCGGCTTCAGGAGATCTTTCCCGGCGCACGCATCGGCCGCATGGACCGAGACACCGTGCGCGGCCGCTCTGACATGGAGCGCCTCCTCATGCGCCTCCATTCCGGCGAGATCAACCTGCTCGTCGGCACGCAGATGATCGCCAAGGGCCATGACATCCATGGGGTCACGCTGGTAGGAGTCGTCGGTGCAGATTTTGCCCTCGGATTGCCGGACTTTCGCGCTGCCGAGCGCGTCTTCCAGCTCCTCACCCAGGTCTCCGGACGCGCCGGACGCGGCGAGCTTCCCGGCACCGTCCTCGTGCAAACTTACCATCCCGACCACTACGCCATCGAGTGCGCGGCCAAGCACGATTTCCACACCTTGGTCGAGCGCGAGATGAAGTACCGCAAGTGGATGCACTATCCGCCCTACGTCGCGCTCGCCAATGTCATCATTCAAAGCTCACGCTTAGAAGAAGCCGCGGGATGGGCTGCCAGCCTTGGCCGCTGGTTCCAATCCACACACCTCGATGGGGTGCGCGTGCTCGGTCCGGCGACAGCGCCGATCGCCCGCATCAAGCGGATCTACCGCTTCCATCTGGTCGTGAAAGCCGGGAAGCGGCAAGCGCTCGCGCGCACTCTGCGTCTGGCGCTCGCTGAGGCTGACACCCTGAGCATCCCGCGCCGCAATCTCATTGTGGATGTGGACGCCGTAAACCTGATGTAGAGCCGCTATTTCGTCTGTACGCAAACTTCAGCCCTGACCACTCGCTGTTTACTGCGCACACTTTGTAGTCGACGAATCCGCCGGCGAGGCCAAGCTCACGAACATCGTTCTGGTTGAAGTCCACGCTTATCGACTTGGTTCGCTTGGGGTGAATGATCCAGAATGATGCGGTCTTTGGTAAACGTGCAGCCGCATGCTCAAAGGCATCAGCCATTTCCCGCGCTGAACGCACGATGTAGAGCGCAAGCCGCGTCTCTGCCGTGAAGTGCTTCACGAGCGCCGAACCCTCCGGCAAGTCGCCGAGCGTCTCCTCGAAACCATCGAACAGGCCCAGCATCGCCACTTGTATTCCGGGCTTGATATCCAGCTTTCGCGGCAGGCTCGAATCGGCCCAGCGTTCCATGTGCGACGTTGCTCTTACCGGAGCCGCTACCGGGTGCGCCATCGCGTGCCTGATCGCGTCAGCAATCTTGTCCCAGGGTGTAAAGACCGCATCCGGTAGCTCGCTACGAATGCGCTCTACCTTTTGCGGATCACCTCCGGCAAAGATCAGCGGCAGATGCCGTGTGCTTTTGCTGTCGCGCAGCATGATCCCCACTTCGCGTCCATGCGACGGTAGCCGTTCCAGGTCCAGAACCACGGCATCAGGCGCCGTATGGCGAAAATGGCGGATCACGCCTCCACGGCCGCGAAGAGAACTGGCATCCACGTTGAATCCCAGGTCGGTCAGTTCACGCCCTCGCCCCCGCGCAATGTCGTCTTTCCACGAAACCAGACGAATGGCAAGCTGGCGAATGACAGGCATGCAGATAAATTACCCTTGCAGCCCTAAAAAGCAAAGGCACCCTTTGGATGCCCCTGCTCTACGTTTCGTTTTTGACTACGGCAGGGAACTATGGAGCACCCGATCCTACCGAGCGGCTCACCGTGATGGCGTTTCCACCCTGCGTGGTCGACCCTGCATACTGGGTGGTAGTCTGCAGATCGACTACGTTGCCCTGCATTTGGAGCGTCGCCGACACCACGTCCGTATCGGTACGAATGATCATTACATTCGGGCTGTTCTGCGAACTGACGTAGACCTTACCCGCAGGGTAGGTGTAGGTGGACGCGATCGACCGCGGATTGGGCACCACGGTGCCCAGTTGAAGCGTGTTTTGCACGGATAAGCTGACCAGGTTCACTATTGTCACCGACCCCGTGTCCGTGCAGGTGGAGGAGTTGCTGCCTGTGCAAATGATGCCCTCATTGGCTACATAAGCCCGGCTGCCATCCTGCAGAACGGTTACGGCCGCGGGGTGCAGGCCCACCGGGATGGTCGCCAGCACCTTGCCGAAGGTTGGGCTGTCGTTGCCATAAACGTCCAGGCTTACGTCAATCACGCTGATCGTGTTGTTGTCGTAATTCGACACAACCAGGAGATTGCCTGGGGTATAAAGCGAGCCGTATACCGGACCGGCGTTGCAGGATGCCGCGCCGCCGCACAAGTTGATCGTTCCCGTCGGATTCAACGCCGTGTCCAGCGTATTCAGCTGGCTGTTGATCACCGTGATCGTGCCGCTGCCCCGGTTCAAAATAAAAACGCGCTGCCCATCGGCGGACGCGACCCCATATACCGGGCAGATGCCCAGTGGAAGCCGGGCTGAGACCGTGAGGCTCGAGCCTTCAATCGCATCCGCCTCTCCCGCTATGCTCACAGATGAGGGATCTGCGCATGTTCCCCACGGAAAACTCGGGGTCCCGGTATTTCCCTGGCTAATCGAATAGGCTCGCTGCGCGCCGGATACGCCCACCATATTGATCACGCTCGGCGCGACTAGAATCTCCTGCTTGAGCGACGGCGGGTTGCCGGTCATCGCCGCGATAGCAGTACGACCCTGTTCCACAACATATTGCGTTCCGGTGACCACCAGGGAATTGATCGGCACCGCATTCCCCAGCAGCGTGCTGGTTCCCACATCCCTTGTCTGCAGAGTGGCCGTGACGGGCACCGTGCTGATCGTGCCGTCGCAGTTCAGGCTGAAGGCGTTCGCGCCTGCGTTGTCCATCGCAAAGCTCAGCGGACCGTTGCCCACCTCTGCCGTTGCTGAGATGCTGTCGCCGGAGCGGTTGAGAAGCGTCACCACGCCAGGATTCGGATACGCTATGACTACGCCGTCGAGCGTAGGGCAGGGCGGAGCCGTCGTCGGAAGCGTGGCGGGAAGCATCAGTCCCGGCTGCGAAAAGACCACGACGAGAGAAGTGGGCTGTGAAGCGGGGCCGGTGGGTATCACGGGGGTTATAACGGGTCGATACTGACTGCCACAGCCGGTGGTCCCAACCAAAACCAGCAGCGCGCCGGCTGCCAGCCATTTCATACTCTGCACTCGCAAATACCTCACTCAACAATCGGCCTGATAGATAAATACTGTAGAAAGATGATTGTAAATCACTGCCGCCATCATCGCCGTCCGCCGTCGGAAACCCGGCTTTACTTTGCCTTATGATCCCTGACCGCCATGCCTGATCGCAATGCCGACAGCCTCGCCCGTCCGTCCCTGCATTGGCAATCGCAGCTCATCCTGCTGCTTATCCTCCCGCTCATCGGCGTCTTCGTACTGCTCGAACTCATCCAGCTCTGGCCGGTTTCTCGTGTGGCGGTCGTGGCACTGGCCATCGGCGCGGCTTTCGCTGTGCTGGTCTGGATGCTTCGCGCCGCCACGCCCGCGGCCTCACTCACCGGCGGCCTCTTCACCGTAAGTCTTTACCTCTGGACCCCAGGCTGGCGTACTCTGCTTTGGTCCTTGCTCGCGCTCTTTCTTCTTACCTTCGCCGCTACCCGGTTTGGCCGCCGTCACAAGGAGAAGCTCGGCACCGCGGAAGGGAAGCGCGGACGATCTGCCTCGCAGGTTGCAGCCAATCTGGGAGTCGCCGTCGTCGCCGGCATCCCGCTCAGCGCCCGGCATGTGTGGCTCGGGATATATCCCGGAAGAGTCGCACTGATCGCGGCCATCGCCTCACTCTCTGAAGCCACGGCGGACACGCTCTCCTCTGAACTTGGCCAGGTACTGGGCGGAGAACCGCGTCTCGTGACCACCCTCAGGCGCGTTCCTACCGGAACCGATGGGGCCATTAGCCTCATTGGCACTCTTGCCGGAGCTGTAGGCGCAACCATCGTCACCGCTGTCGCGGCAATCGTCTTTCATCTGACGCCGCTCGAATCCGGAATCGCCGTCGCCGGCGGTATCCTAGGTCTGTTCATCGACAGCCTGCTAGGAGCCACCCTCGAACGCCGCGGCTGGCTGAACAACGACGCGGTAAATGCAGTCTCCACATTGGCCGCGGCATTGTTCGCAGCGTGGGCAGTCGTCGCTATCGATTCACGCTGGTAGAGTTTCCGGCGGCGCGGTCTTCCGTTGCGCGCTCTACCGTCACCACGCCCTCCGGCAATCCGGCGTAAGAGCGGGCGCTGCTCCATTCCCAGTCTGTCGCGCTCTGCGCGAGGCCTGCTTTCACCGGCTCCTGATGCATGAGATCCAGCTGGGCATCGATCTTTTCTGGCGTGTATATGTGTACGTCGGAGTAGCGGCTTTCCCACACCTGCTCTGTGCTGCGCGCCGAGGCGTTGTACCTCCGCTGATACCGCTGCTGCAGCATCTCGATTGAGTTTGCCGCTGTATCCACCGACGGCTCCGCTATCAGCAGACGAAAATGGTCCGGCATTACCACGTATCCAACCACCCCAAACCGGAACTTCACTCGAAGCTCTTCCAGCAATCGGCAAAAGACATTGCGATGCTTTTCGATGCCTAGTTTTGGCTGTTTCCGGTAACAACTGCAAGTGATCAAGTGCAGATGCCCTTTTCCATAGACCGGCTCATGATTCTTAGCCATAGGGATAGTCATTAGGGATTAGCCATTAGGATCGGCCAAACGCTGGTGGCTATTCTAATGGCTAACCGCTGACCTCACCCGCCACAGTGTATAGCTCAGAATCTCGTGCGCCGTGCGCTCAAAAGCGTCGAGCTGCGAGATGCCGTGCACCGCTGGCCGCGGCGACGTGTAGACATCCAGACCAAGATGCGAGCAGAGAGCGTGGACCCGGAACAGGTGCGTCCCATCGCTGACTACAAGAATGTGCTTCAGTCCATTTGCCCGCGCGATCGCCGCTAGACGTTGCGCCGATTCCTCGGTGTCGCTGCTCTTCGTCTCCGCAATGATGGCCGCCTCCGGAACGCCATGGGCCATCAGGTAGTCATGCCCCACTCCGCCTTCGGAGTGCCGGTCCGCCGGATCGCCACCGCCCAGCGTAATCAGGAGCGGCGCAAGCTTTTCCTGATAAAGCGCGAGCCCATGGTCGAGCCGCGCGCGCAACACCGGCGAGGGCCGCCCATCGTACTCCGCCGCTCCAAAGACAGCGATCGCATCTGCCGGGCGGTCTTCGTTGCGCGTTGCAAAATAGCGAATCTGCGAGTCTACCCATACCACCCACCCGACGGTGGCCAGCGCCAGCCCGCAAACCAGCAGCCATGCAACCGCCCGCCCCGATTTCAAAGGGCCGAACAGCGGTGTCAGGACCGACCGCCTCACTGACCGCAAATTGGTATCCGGAACAATCATGACTTCAAAGGTAGCGGTGTTTGGCAAAGGTTACGATTGCAGCGCCAGCGCGATTTCATGCGTAGGGATGGCGCCCTCGCGCTGGATCTGCCACGTGCCCTTGCCACCTGAAAGATCGACAATCGTCGTAGGCAGGCTGCGGCCCGTCGGCCCGCCATCTACGATCAACGGGATGCGGTCTCCGATCTGATCGCGCACGCAGGCGGCATGCGTGCAGTCGGGATAGCCCTGCAGATTCGCCGAGGTTGCTGTGATCGGCAGGCCGAAAGCCTCGACCACCGCCCGGGGAATCGCAGCGTCGGGAATGCGGATCGCAACGTTGCCGGTCTTCGCTGTGCTGCGCAGCGGCAGCCGCGAACTGGCCTTCACAATGAGCGTCAGCGGCCCCGGCCAGAAGCGCTCGGCAAGCAGGTCGAGATGCGGCCCCACTTCGCGTGATAGTTCGTAGGCCTGCGACACATTCGCAATCAAAAGCGAGAGCGGTTTATGTTTCAACCGGCCCTTGAGCTCGTAGATATGCTCTACGGCCCGCAGGTTTACCGGGTCTACCGCCAGTCCATAAAATGTGTCTGTCGGCATGGCAACAACCTTGCCAGTGCGCAGGCACGACACAACATATTGCACCCGATCCGGTTGCGGTTCATCCGGATGGATGCGCAGAATTTCTGCGTACAAAGGTATCTCCACTTCGGAAACGTACTCGCGCCTGACGTTGAGGAATCGTCCGCCATCGGCGCTGCACCGCGTGCAGGGGTTAAAATCGCACCCATGCCTACGGCTACCCGCACGCGCTTACCTCGCATTGTACAGAGTCGGCAGAACGCGCGGGTCAAGGAATTACGCGCCGGGTTCGCACGCGCATCCAGAACCGAAAACGGCCACATCGCCATCGAGGGTGAGCACCTTCTGATGGAGGCCATAGCCAGCCGCCTCCGCCTTGCCGCCGTCTTTTTGCGCGCCGGCAGTGAACTCCTGCTCGACCGCCTCAGTATCCCCGAGAGCACGGAAATTCTCGCTCTGTCGCCCGACGTCTTCGAGAGCGCCGTCAGCACCGAATCCCCACAGGGCATTGCCGCCCTCGTCGAGCCGCCGGTCTTCACCCTCGACGATGTCATTCGGCAGAAGACCACGGCGCTCCTGATCATCGCCGCCGGGCTGCAGGACCCGGGCAACCTCGGAACACTGATTCGCTCCGCCGATGCCTTCGGAGCCACCGGGCTGGTCACCCTGCCTGGAACCGTCAGCCCATGGAACCAGAAAGCCCTGCGCGCCTCTGCCGGTTCAGTCTTTCGCCTTCCCGTTGTCGCTGCCGGCCCCATCGCTACTGGCAGCCATGACGAGATATTTTCCGCGCTCAAGGCCGGCAAGATCGCGAGTCTGGCTGCTGTCGCCGCGAAGGGCGAACCCCTCACGCAGCACGACCTCACCCGGCCCATTGCTTTCATCCTCGGGAACGAAGGCAGCGGCATCCCTGCGGAGGTTCTCCGCCGCGCCAGCCACCGCATTACCATCTCCTGCCCCGGTCCGGTTGAATCGCTTAACGCCGCCATCGCCGGCAGCATCCTGCTATACGAGGCGTCGCGCCAGCGCGCTGGGGAAGCCTCGCGCCAGCGCGCGACGAAGGCTCGCACTACGTTGCTCTAATTTCACTCCTCACGCAGCAACATCATCGGGTCCACCGACAGTGCTCGTTGTGCTGGAATCCACGTAGCCACCAGCCCCAGTAGCGCCATGGCCACAACAACGCCAGCTAGCACCAGCGGGTCGCGCGGAGTGGCCTGATACACAATGGAAGCCAGCACCCGGCTAGCCAGAATTCCGAGGACCAATCCTGTCGTCGAACCGAATGCCAGTAATTTGAAGGCGCGCCCCAGCGCTGCTTCCAACACTTCCGTCCGCCGCGCGCCGAGGGCAACACGAATTCCCAACTCGCGCAGCCGCTTGTTGACGGAGTACGCGGCCATTCCAAAGATGCCGGTGATCGACAGCATAGCTCCCATCATGCCCAACACGCCCAGCGAGATCGTCGCCACCCGTGAGGGGAACAGCACTACGGCCAACAGATTGCTCCACGTCTCGATGTCAAGGGGTAGCCCTGCATCCAGCTCGTGCAGCTTATTCCTGATGGCCGCAGCAAGTTGTTGCGGATCGCGGCGAGACCGTACTACCAAATACGCCTGGCTCGATGGCGATTGCAAGGCCGGGAGAAACATCGCCGGCTGTTGATCTTCAGTAACGCTCAAATATTTTCCGTTTTCAACAACACCTACGACCTGGACATGCGTTCCATCCTGCAGTTTGTAATATTTGTCAATGGCGTTGGTGACCGAGCCGAACATTTTGCCGGCAAACTCCTTATTCACTATGGCAACGGGAGGGACGTTTTTATCGTCGTGCCAGTTGAAACTCCTGCCTGCCAGCAATCTTGTGCCGGCCGCGTCGAAATATCCGGGAGATACCTCGTACCTGTACGGCATGGCCGCGACATTCGATTGTCTCAGATCTGTGATCTCGTCCTTGAAGGCATTCGTCCTGGTGCCAGAGCCGTAGGCTAATGGAGGGTAGTTATTTACCAGGCCCGCTCGCTCGACGCCAGGCGTGGTCTCCATTGCATCAAGCATGCGCCTTTGCATAGCGGGCACTCTGTCGATGCTATAACCTGCCATGGCCAGATTGATATTGGCCAGCATCGTGTTTCGCAGGTCAAAACCGAAATTGCTTTGCAACGAGCGCGTCAGCCCGCGTACGGCGACCAGCGAAGAAGTGACCAGCACGGCACAGATGGCAATCTGGACGACAAGGAGGACGTCGCGGACCGTCATCCGGCGTCCGACCCGGCTGCTGGATCCGGCTTTGACGATTTCATATGGATTGGCCCGAAGCACTTGGCGCACCGGAACAATCCCGAAAAGGAATCCGCTCACCAGAGTCAAACCGAGAGCGACCATATAGAGTCTTGCATCCGGAATCACCGGCAAGTGGACGGGAGCCCCCTCAAAGGGTTGCCACGTGCTCAGCCTGCGCAACAGTACCACGCTGCCCAGCAGTCCCGCGGCGCCCCCAATGAGGGAAATCAGTACAGCTTCGGTGAATAGCTGTCGCAAGATGCGCTTGCGGCTCGAACCAAGCGCAAGCCGGAGTGCAATTTCGCGGGAGCGATCGGCAGCATGAGCCGCAAACAGGCTGCCCAGATTGGCGCATGCGGCCAACAGGATCAAGCCTGCAAGCAGCATCAATCCCGCAACAAACGCTTGCGCTGGACGGCGAAAAGAAGTGAGGCCCGCATGGGACAGTGTCGAACTTTCATGAACAGACTCTTTCGGATAGGCCTTTGCGAGATATGCCCTCACAGCGTTCATATCGGCGACAGCCTGAGCAGGAGTTACTCCCGGTTTTAGATGTCCGAGGACCTCAAAAACTCCGGCGTTGTTCCCGCGATCGTTCAGATAGAATCCTGCAGTTACCTGCCCCTGGTTGACGATCGGCATAAAGAAATCGGGAGAGATAAACAACAAAGTTCCCTGGAAGCCTGGTGGCGCTACACCAACGATCGTGAAAGGATGCCTGTTGAGTTGAACCGTGCGGCCCACCACGCCTCGATCGTCCTGAAAGTGGCTGTGCCAATATGCGTAAGTGAGCACCATATACGGAGCGCTATTCGGGCCGCGCTCATCGGGGCCATGGAAGAAACGGCCGAGATACGGCTGAATGCCTAATACGTCGAAGTAGTTCCCACTCGTTGCAAAGCCGGTGGCGACGGAGGGGTCTTTGCCCGTGTCCAGCCCAGCGAAGGCAAAACTAAAGGCTGCCAGGCCATCAAAGCTGCGGTTGCGATCGCGAAGATCTATATAATTGGGATACGACTGCCACCCGGCGCCGTCCCCGTATTCGCTTGCGTAGAGGCTCTCGGCCTGTGGGACATTCAAGGGGCGAAGTATCAGCCCATTCAATATGCCGAAAACGACGGCGTTTGCCCCGATGGCTAATCCCAGCGTTACTACGGCGGCGATGGCGAATCCAGGAGACTTGCGTAACACGCGGAGAGCGAACCGCACATCCTGCATGAGGGTTTCAAAGAAGATGCCGCCCCTCGCCTCGTGGCTCTCCTCCCTGAACTTTTCATAGCCGCCGAACTCGATCCGCGCGCGGCGTTCTGCCTCGGCACTCGCAAGCCCGGAGCGTTCAAGATCGCCAGCACGAAGCTTGATGTGCGAGCGAAGTTCCTCTTCCAGATCCTCCGCGGTCTGGGAACGATGGAAGAATTTGGCGGCAACGGAACGAAACCAAGCTAGGGGTTTCATATTTCCTCCAGTTGCGCGGCGAGCGCAAAGCTACGCCGCTCTAAATTCACTCTTCGCGCAGCAGCATCAAAGGGTCTACCGACAGGGCGCGGTGTGCCGGAATCCACGTGGCTACCAATCCCAGCAACGACATCGCCAGAATGACACCCGCCAGCACGAGCGGATCGCGGGGCGTTGCCTGGTACACGATGAAAGCCAGCACCCTGGTCGCCAGAAGCCCGAGAACTAAGCCTGCCGCTGAACCGAATGCCAGCAATTTGAAGGCGTGTCCCAGCGCTGCCTGCAACACCTCCTTACGCTGCGCTCCGAGGGCCACACGAATCCCCAGTTCCCGCAGCCGCTTGCTCACCGAATACGCTGCCATGCCGAAGATCCCGGTAACTGCCAGCATGGCGCCCAGGCCGCCCAACACCCCAAGAGAGATCGTGGCGATACGCGAGGCAAAAAGGGCGCTATCGAGTTCCTTGTTCCAGGTTCGAATGCTGAACGGCAGTCCCGCATCCAGGTTGCGCAGCGTGCTCTCGACGGCGATCGTCAACTCCTGCGGATCGTGGCCGGAACGCACGATCAGCCAGGTGCTGCTGGACGGCGACTGCAGGATGGGAAGGAACATCGCCGGCTGCAGATCTTCGGAGAGGGTCTTGTGTTTGCCGTCTTCAACCAGACCTACCACCTGGATGCGGGTGCCGTCCATCCTCTTGTAGGATCTGCCTAGTGCCGCTGTCTCGGACCCGAAAACCTTGCGCGCGAATTCGCGATTCACTACCGCAACACGCGGCGCATTCTTGTTGTCATGCCAGGTGAAGGTCCTTCCCGCAAGCAACGCGGTGCCCGCGGCACGGAAGTACCCGGGAGATACGTCGTACATCATCGTTTCGGCAGCGGCGTTCGACATCTTCATGTCGGTTGTGCTGTCTTTGAAGACGACATCTTCATACCAGTCCACACCCAGCGGCAGTCTGTCGGACAGGCCTGCAGCCGATACGCCGGGAATGCCCTCCAGGGCATCGAGCATGCGCCGCTGCATTACAGGCACTCTTTCGCCGCTGTAACCTGCCATGACCAGATCGGTGGCTACCAGCAATGCGTTCCGAGGTTCAAAGCCAAAACTGCTGTGCAACGACTGCACCAGGCCCCGGAGCGCCACGAGCGAGGAGGTGACCAGCACAGCGCAGATCGCAATCTGCACGACGAGCAACAGGTCGCGGATGGTAAGCCCACGGCCGGCCGCGCCACCGGAGCCCGATTTGACAATCTGCCAGGGATTGGCACGCAGCACCTGCCGGATCGGAACCATGCCGAAAAGAAGTCCGCTGGCCAGTACCAACATTAAGGCAATTCCATAAACACTCCAATCCGGATTCACCGGCAGGCTATTGATCGGCAGATTAGCCATGGGCTGCCAGCGGCTCATCCAGCGCAGCAGCACGATAGCCCCTATCAGTCCGGCAACTCCTCCGGCGAGCGAAACCAGCACGGCTTCGGTGAGCATCTGCCGCACAATCCGTCTGCGGCTCGAACCGAGTGCGAGCCGCAGAGCAATCTCGCGGGAGTGGTCCGCTGCACGCGCAGTAAAGAGGCTTCCCAGGTTGGCGCAGGCAGCCAGCAGGATGAGCCCGGCCAGCAATGTCAGTCCTGTCAGAAATGCTCGCACCGGGCGACCCAGCAGGTCGCCGACCAGGCCCGGGCGCGCCAGCTGAAAGCTGATTCGATCGTCGTCCTTCGGGTAACTTTTTACCAGGTACGCGGCGACTGAGTTCAGATCGGCGATGGCCTGCGCAGGCGTAACTCCTGCCTTCAGATGTCCCGCCAGCCAGGTACCCCGAGTTCCGCGCGCATTCAGATCGCTGCTGCCCGCAACCTGCTCCTGGTCGACCAGCGGCACCCAGAAATCGGGGGTGAAGAACAATTCCGTTCCACGGAACTTGGGTGGCGCCACGCCGAGAATCGTATATGGATGCTTGTTGACCAGAACCGTGCGACCTGCCACAGCACGATCGGCCTGAAAATGACTGCGCCAGTAGTCATAGCCGAGCACGATATAAGGAGCGCTGTTCGGGCCCCGTTCATCGGAGGCATGGAAAAAACGGCCGAGATACGGCTGAATGCCCAGCTCGTCGAAGTAGTTTCCGCTCGCCTCATAAAGCCAGGCTGAAGAGGGACTGCCGCCCAAATCCACACCGGCTGTGTCGATGTCGTACGCCACCAGGCCGCTGAAGCTCCGGCTGCGGTCGCGCAGGTCGATGTAGTCCGGATACGACTGCATCGGGGACTCTTCGTCTTCGCCGCGCTCAACCATGTAAAGACTCTTCGCCTGAGGGACGTTGAGCGGGCGCAGGATCAGCCCATTCAGCAGGCTGAACACCACCGCATTCGCTCCGATGGCCATCGCCAGCGTAAGCACTGCGACCATGACGAACCCCGGAGATCTGCGCAGTGAACGGAGGACAAAGTGGGCGTCCTGCCGGAAAGTCTCGATGAAATTGCCGCCCAGTGCTTCATGGGATTCCGCACGATAGCGCTCATAGCCGCCAAACTCGATCCGCGCACGCCGCTCCGCCTCGGCACGGTTCAAGCCGGAACGTTCAAGATCATCTGCGCGCAGCTGGATGTGCGAGCGAAGCTCCGCCTCCGTGTCTTCCGCAACCTCAGAGTGGTGGAAGAACTTGGCGCTGAGGGAACGAAGGTATGCCAAGAGGTTCATCATTCACTCCTCGCGCAGCAGCATCATGGGATCCACCGACAGCGCGCGCTGCGCCGGAATCCACGTTGCCACCAGCCCCAGCAGCGCCATGGCCAGAACGACACCCGCTAATACCAGCGGATCTCGCGGCGTTGCCTGGTAGACGATGAAGGCCAGAACCTTGGTGGCCAAGAGTCCGAGGATCAATCCTGCTACCGAACCAAAAGCCAGCAATTTGAAAGCGCGACCTAACGCTGCCTCGAGCACTTCCTTACGTTGCGCTCCGAGGGCGACGCGAATTCCCAACTCCCGCAGCCGCTTGCTGACCGAATATGCGGCCATTCCAAAGATGCCGGTGATTGATAGCATCGCGCCCATGACTCCCATCACGCCCAGCGCCACGGTTGCGACCCGGGAGGCGAACAGAGCTGTGTCGTTCAGCCCTTTGTTCCACTTCTCGATGGTCACCGGCATTCCCGGATCCAGGTCACTCAGTGTGCTCTTGATGGCCGCGGCCACCTGCTGGGGATCACGGTCCGAGCGCACCACCAGCGTTGAATCAGTCATGTGCGTTCCGCGGACATAAGGCGATTGCATGGTCGGCAGAAACATCGCCGGCTGGGGAGCTTCGGTAACGCTCGCATACTTTCCGTCCTCCGTAACGCCCACCACTAGAATGCGCGTTCCATCTCGCCTCTTGTAATATCCGCCCACGGCGCTCGTTGTTGAGCCAAAGATCCTGGAGGCAAACTCCCGATTCACTACCGCCACGCGTGGCGCGTTCTCGTCGTCATGCCAGGTGAAATCTCTTCCCGCGAGCAACGCTGTGTGGGCCGCTTCGAAGTATCCGGGAGAGACGTTATACGTCATGGCTTCAGCGGCGGCGTTCGACGGGCGCAGATCCGTCGTCTTGTCGGTAAAGACAATCGCACTGTTTGCCCCGAAGTACAGCGGCGGCCGATCAACCGATCCGGCCGCCCTTACGCCGGGAATGGTCCGCACACTCTCAATTAAGCGCTTTTGCATTGCGGGCATATTGTCGGCGCTGTAACCAGCTGTGCTGAGAGAGGCGCCTACCAGCATTGCGTTCCGCGCTTCGAATCCGAAATTACTCTGCAGCGAGCGGATCAGGCCGCGCACCGCGACCATCGAAGAAGTGACCAGCACCGCACAGATTGAGATCTGCGCAACGAGCAGAAGATCGCGCACCGTGATCCGGCTGCCTGCTCTGCGTGACAATCCCGATTTAACGACCTCATAAGGATTGGTACGGAGTATTTGTCTTACCGGAACTGCACCGAAGAGAAACCCGCTCACTACGGCCAGCAGTGACGCAACTAGATAAACCTTCACATCGGGATTTACGGGCACAGTCAAGTTGGGGGCCGTGGTTGAAAGTGGCCGCCACGCGCTCAGCCCGCGCAGCAGCACGACGCTGCCCGCTAATCCGACTGTGCCCCCGATGAGCGAGATCAGCACTGCCTCGGTAAAAACCTGGCGCAGTATGCGTCTGCGGCTCGATCCAAGCGCAAGCCGCAATGCGATCTCCCGCGAACGGTCAGCAACCCTTGCGGCAAACAGGCTGCCGAGATTGGCACAGGCCGCCAGCAGAATCAATCCGGCCAGTAACATCAGGCCAGTGAGAAATTCCCGCATCGGCCCCCCTAGCCAGTCGCCGGCCAGGCTTGGACTCGTAAGGGAAAAGGTCATATGGCTATCGTCTTTGGGGTAGCTCTTTTCGAGAGACGAACCGATCGAATTCAAATCGGCAACTGCCTGTGCCTGAGTGACACCCGGCTTCAGATGTCCCATTACCATGAGAATGCCGCGGTTGCCGCGCTCATTCAAATCATTCAATCCCTCCACCTGCTCATGGTTCACGATCGGCACCCAGAAATCGGGAGAGAGAAACAACAGGGTTCCCTTAAAGTCAGGGGGCGCTATGCCGAGGATGGTGAAAGGATGTTTGTTCAGCTGAACAACGCGTCCCACCACGCCGCGATCGTCCTGAAAGTGGCTGTGCCAATACCAGTAGGTGAGCACGATATAAGGAGCGCTGTTGGGACCGTGCTCATCGGAACGATGAAAGAAACGGCCGAGGTAGGGCTGTATGCCTAATGCATCGAAATAGTTCCCCGTCGCTTCCAGAAGCCAGACAGAGGAAGGATTGTTGCCCGTAACGAGTGCTGCACCGGTGACGTTGTAGGCCACCAGATCTTCAAAGCTGCGGTTGCGATCGCGCAAGTCAAGGTAATCGGGGAACGAGTGGTTGATGGACTGATCGTTTCCCCGTTCGACCGCGTAGAGACTCTCCGCGTGGGGTACTTTCAGCGGGCGGAGGATCAGGGCGTTCATAACACTGAAGACCACCGCATTTGCCCCGATTCCCAGTGCCAGCGTCACAATTGCGGTAATGGCGAAACCCGGAGATTTGCGCAGCATGCGCAGGCTGAATCGTATGTCCTGCAGGAGGGTTTCAATGAAATTGCCGCCGAGCGCTTCGTGGGATTCCGCCCTGAACTTCTCATAGCCGCCGAACTCGATCCGCGCACGCCGCTCGGCTTGGGCGCGATTCAAACCGGAGCGCTCAAGGTCATCCGCGCGGAGCTGGATGTGCGAGCCAAGCTCCGCTTCGATATCTTCCGCAATCTCAGAATGGTGGAAGAACTTTGCGCCAACAGCACGAAACCAAGCCAGGAGTCTCATATTTCCTCCGGTTGCACGGCAAGGGCGGAGGCCATGGCGGCAGCGAGACGATTCCAGCCTTCTGTCTCCTCGTGCAAGCGCTTGCGGCCCGCGGCGGTGAGTTCGTAGAACTTGGCGCGGCGATTATTCTCAGAGGTGCCCCAGCTCGCCTTCAGAAGTCCCTGCCGCACCAGGCGAAACAAGCCGGGATAAAGCGCGCCCTGCTCAATAAGCAGGGCGTTGCCCGAAATTTGTCCGATGCGCAGGAGAATCCCGTAGCCGTGTAGCGGGCCGAGAGATACTGTCCTCAGAATGAGCAGATCGAGAGTGCCGGGAAGAAGCTGTGCCTGGTCGGCCATGTACTCCCCCTAAGATGATTAGGAGACTAGCGCATCACTCCTAAGCTGTCAAGGAGAGAGCGGGCAATGCTGATATCGACTGATTCTCATCGGTTACATCCTCTTCGAATTTCTCCGGAACAGTTCCATGCTTTTCAGCGGGTCGAATTCCTATGCTCAATGCCCTGGCTATCTTTGGCCTGCGGTGCTAGCATCGCTGCAAAAGCGCAAGAGACAATAGCGCTGCAAGTCGACACGTTCTTCTGGCGGGGCCTTTATGCCTGTTCGAACTTCTTCTTAAATCGAACTTCCCTGCTACGGAATGAAGGAGGCGAACATGCATACGAATTCCAGAACTACCGCGACAGCTCTGATGGCGCTTGCGTTGATCGCAACCGCATTGTCGGCGCAGCAGACCACCGCACCCGCACAGACTTCGACAAGCGACGCAGCCGGTCCGGTTGCCACCGCGCAGGACTCAACTCCGGTTAACGCAAACTCCAAAGTGCGCATTGTGCGCCTCAGCGAGGTGAAAGGCGCCGTACAGCTTGACCGCAATACCGGCGTGGGTTTTGAAGGCGCAATGGCGAATATCCCGATCATCGAGCGAGCCCGGCTCCAGACGGCCACAGGCGTGGCCGAAGTCGAGTTCGAAGACAACAGCACGCTACGCGTCGCCACGGACTCTCTGGTTGAATTTCCACAGCTTGAACTGCTTCCATCCGGCGCCAAAGCATCCACCGTCAATGTCCAGAAGGGCATGGTATATGTGAGCCTCGCCCCTACTAAGGGCAATGAGTTCACTCTGATCTTCGGCCAGCAGAAGGTTCGTCTTCAGCCGTCCAGCCACATCCGCCTGCAGCTGGAACCAACCGCGGCCACCCTTGCTGTGATGGATGGCGCAGCCAGCGTTGAGGGCCCCTCGGGTACAACCGTGGTCGGCAGGAAGAAGGCTTTCACCTTCGATCTGGCAAACCAGAATCCGCCTGTGGTCGCAAAATACGTAGCCTCAGAGCCCTTCGATTCCTGGGATCAGAAGGGCGCCGAGTACCACAAAAGCTTTGCAAGTCAGAACCAGAGCCTGAGCGCATTCGGAAACTCGGCTTACAGCTACGGCATTGGCGACATGCTTTACTACGGAAACTTTGTGAATGCTCCAGGATGCGGTTCCATGTGGCAGCCTTACTTCGTTAGCGCGGGGTGGGATCCGTTCGCCAATGGTACCTGGGCTTGGTATTCCGGCGCGGGCTACTCGTGGGTATCCCCGTATCCGTGGGGATGGACGCCGTTCCATTCTGGCAGCTGGATCTCATGCCCGGGCGCGGGCTGGGGATGGCAGCCGGGCAGCTCATGGAATGGGCTGAACAATGCGCCGGCATTGATAACGATGAATCGTCAGCTTCCTCAGGCCCCAGGGCGTCCGCCGTCTCCAGGTCAGTCAACACTTGTGCGGGTGAACCTCAAACCGCTCACCCCTTCGGATTTCGGCTCCTCTCGACAGAATTTTGTCTTTCAGAAGGACTCCGCGGGACTGGGAATCCCCCGCGGCAGCTTCGGAAAGCTGGATCAGATTTCGGACCAGGTAGTGCACCACGGCACCCTGAATGCGCCAGTCTACCTTGGCCCTCCTTCTACCGCTCAGGGCGGTGGGCGACCTGTCAGTGCCGGAGCATTTTCGGCATCCCGCCCGAGTTATGAGGAGCCCTCCACACCCGGAAGACCGAGCTCCACGATCTCCTCCGGCTCGACCATGGGCACTCACAGCACGTCTGCGCCCGTTTCGGTTCCGACCACCGGAACTGCAACCGGTAGACCGCATTGAGAGGCTGACGCTGAGGAAGGCGACATCCGGATTCCGCGAGCCGGCAAGGCTCATTATCTTCACTTCCGGTCTAACGGTGCTTTCGATTTAGCGGCGACGGCGATTCCCGAGCTAAAACGTAACCATCTCCCGTACACTGATTCCCGCGGAACTCCGCGGACCATGAGCCTTTTCGACCCGACTCCAGACCTTGGCCAGACCGGGCCCGTCGCCGCCCCGCTTGCCGAGCGCATGCGCCCCCGCACCCTCGATGAATTCGTTGGTCAGCAGCATATTCTCGCTCCCGGCAAGCCGCTGCGTGTGCAGATCGAGCGCGACGATACGGCATCGATGATCTTCTGGGGTCCGCCCGGCGTCGGTAAAACCACGCTGGCCCGCATCATCGCCGAAACCACTCGCGCCACCTTTATCCAGTTCTCCGCCGTCCTCTCCGGTATCAAGGAAATCAAGCAGGTCATGGCCGATGCCGAAAAGGCGGCCAAATACGGCTCCCGCACTATCCTCTTCATCGATGAGATTCATCGCTTCAACAAAGCCCAGCAGGACGCCTTCCTGCCTTATGTTGAGCACGGCACCATCCGCCTAATTGGCGCGACGACTGAGAATCCTTCCTTCGAGATCATCTCCGCGCTGCTCTCCCGCTGCCGCGTCTACACGCTCCACGCCCTCACCGAAGACGAAGTTCTTACCCTCCTTCAACGCGCGTTAACTGACCCAGCCCGCGGTCTCGGCGATTCTCACATCGTCGCCGACGAAGAAGCTCTGCGCACCATCGCGTCTTACTCCAGCGGAGATGCCCGTAACGCCCTCAACGCCCTCGAAGTTGCCGCCAAGCTCGCTGAAGCGCGCGATGCAAAGCGTATTGATAAAGACATTGCAGTCGAAGCTCTCCAACAGCGCGTCCTGCTATACGACAAGCAGGGCGAGGAGCACTACAACCTCATCTCCGCCTTGCACAAATCCATCCGCAACTCCGACGCCGATGCCTCGCTCTACTGGCTGGGCCGCATGCTCCAGGCCGGAGAAGACCCGCTCTACATCTCTCGCCGCCTCGTGCGGATGGCCGTCGAAGACATCGGCCTTGCCGCTCCGGAAGCCCTCAACCTAACCCTGTCTGCGCGTGATGCCGTTGATTTCCTCGGCTCGCCCGAAGGCGATCTCGCGCTTGCCCAGGCCGCTGTCTACCTCGCCCTCGCGCCAAAGTCGAACGCGCTCTACACCGCTTACGGAGAAGTCCTCTCTGACATCGAAACCACTCGCGCCGAGCCCGTTCCGCTGCATCTGCGCAACGCTCCCACGGGTTTGATGAAGTCCATCGGATACGGCAAGGGCTACCAGTACGCCCACGATGAGGCGGACCGCGTCGCCGACATGGAGTGCCTCCCCCAGAGTCTCAAGGATCGCACCTGGTACCATCCCACCGCCGAAGGCCGCGAGAAGCTCTTCGCCCAGCGCATGGACGAAATCCGGAAGATCAAAGAAGGGAAGCGCGGGGCAGGGAAGGGCTAGCAATAGACGGTCACGATTCCACGAAATGCTTCTCGGAGAAAATCGTGCCAAAGCCACGCATGACCCATAACCTGCAAGCTACAATTCCCGCATGACGCGCCGACTTACTCCTTCGCTGCTCCGTCTCCCCGTAATGCTTCTCGCGGCAACTCTAGCAACCACGCTAGCGCGAACCCAGGCAGCGAAGCCGCCGCAGCCTCCGCCGGCGCTGCGCAGCATACTGCTCGCGCAGCTCCGCTCGACGCACAACCAGGCCGATTGGTTCGTCCCGGTCAACACCGCTGTTGCGGGTCTCACTGCAGACCAGGCAAAGTGGGTCCCGACCGACGCCGCCGGTAAGGTCGACCCCAACGCCAACCACTCTGTGGGAATGTTGGCCTATCATCTGCTTTTCTGGAACACCAATTCCCTCGCCAAGCTCAAGGGCGAGAAGGCTCCGCCGGTCCCCGGCAACAATGACGAAACCTTCAACCAGTTCGACGCTGCCACATGGAGCAAAACCGTACACGATCTTGACGCTGTCCTCACCGCGCTCGAAGACCTGGTCGCCCACGCCGACGACACCACGCTGGTGAAGATCGCACCGACTATCGCGAACATCAGTACGCACAACGCCTATCACACAGGCCAGATCCTCTACGTCCGCAAACTGCAAGGCTCCTGGAACCCCAGCAATGGTGTCAAGTAACCAGCCCTCTTTTCAAGGTTCTGAAGTGCGCCTTCTCTGCGGACGCTTCCAGCCGCCAAACACTTCAGAATTACTCAGCGTCCTTTGCCACTGTAGTTCTGCGCATAGGTATCCGAGGGAAGTCCTTCAATACGCGCCTTCGTGACCAGGGCGAACGCCTCATCCCGGCTCATCGCCCCACCGATCGTCACCAGGTACGGCGCTTGTCCAGTGGGTGTGAACACCTCGGGGCGAAGCTCTGGATACCTCCTAGAAATCGTCGCAGACTTGTGCTGGGCCTGATCTTCATGGTTGTACGTGTAGGCAACTACGCGCCATTGAGCATGGATTCCCGCCACATCATCGTTCTGATTTCGTGGAGCGTTGGCCGTCTGCGCTGGAGCACCCGTCGTGGCTGGACTTATCGCGTGGCTATCCGCGACCGGGGGCTGAGTTGAGTTTTGTTGCTGAGCAGTAGTCGGATTCGCGGATCGATTATCCAGAAAGTGCTTTCCAAGCCACAAAAAGAGCACCGCAAGTCCAACCGCTGCGATCCATCGAGTTGCTGGACCAGAATTACGCGCGCCGCTATCTACAGGAATACGAATCGGATCCGCGGACTGCGATGCGGCAACAATTTTCGATTCCGCCGGAGCCGTTGCAACTGGTGAAGAAATAGTCCGATCAGGATTCGACGGGGGAGCCACCGCCTCCAGCGCGGCAGCAATCTCTACCACTCCCCACTCCCCGCTTATTCCCTTCGGGACAATCTCATCGAACGGTGCGGGTAGCGGAAGATCGGATGCTGACGCCTCCAGAGTCTGCTCCTGTGTCAACGCTAGCAGCAGCACCACGGCGAGATCGTGGACGTCCCGTCTCTTCAGCTCGCGGCTTTCCTCGCCCGCAGGAGCCTCACGGATGCAATCGCTCCGGAGCTTCACAACCTCGCCCACGGCAAACACGTTGGCGGCTTCGACATGTTCATGGACAAAGCCATGCGTGTGGAGAGCCTCAAGAACTGCGACCAAACTGGCGGCAAGCTGACGGGTTTCTTGCACGGTCAGGCGCTGCCCACTCAGCACCTCGCCAAGGTTGGCATCGACCGGCTCCATCACGGCGTATACCAGCGAAGTCCCATCCAGCACTACCTGGCCAAATTCTTCCAGCTTCAGAACATTTGGGTTGTCCAGCGTTGCTACTCTACGCCAGCGGGCCAGTATTTCATCTTCGTCGAAATGAGACTCGATCAGCCTTATGACCCTCGGAACCCCACTGCCATTCGAGGTTGAAAAGAAGGCACTTCGGCCCTCGGGTCGCAAAAGTTTTGTTAGCGGGAAGGCGCCGTCGATCGTTCTGCCTTCATATTCTGTCCATAGCTCCATGTATCGTTTCCCGTCCTGAGTATTGGTTCAAGACAGAATGTCGCTGAGGACAAGTCAGACAGAGGAGACGTTGAGAGACACCATTTGCGAACTGCATATCTCTATCAACCACAAGTTATTATCGTTCATTGCGACGCTCGTCTCAATGGCACGCATATTGAGAGTCAACTGCCGACCCCGGATCCCCCCGCCGAGCCGCCGAGTTTTGATGTCGGGAGATCGGTAGGGGCTGTCCTTTAAATCTTTCCTTCCATCCTCACAAATCTGAGATAGTCTCCATAAGGAGCGATCGACCGTTCTTCCACTCAGGCAGGGTTAGCTATGTTCAATGTCGCCGAGGAGATCCCCCCCATACGAGTCGGCCGCGCTTTTGCGTTGGCGGGCATCGCGGCCGTGGTCGTCCTGTTGGCGATAGCGGGCTATGTCTATGTCAATCGCGTGCCGCCCACGGCCGAGGGCGAACTGACCGCCGTCTCGCTCTATCAGCCGCAACCCCAAGCCACCGAGGCCACTCTTCCGGCAGCCGTTCCGGCGGGCAACACCCTGCTCGTGCTTGTCCCGATAAGAGTGCGCAATCTATCCGAGAAGCCTCTGTCCGTCATGGATCTATCGGGAGTCGTCAAGGTCGGCGACACCGACTATAAAAGCTACGCCGCCTCATCGGTCGATTTCGATAAGGTCTTCCACTATTACCCGGACCTTGACACCTACCGCCAGCCCGAGCTTCCTCGCCATTCCGAGATTCCGCCCGGAGGCGAGTCCCAGGGCATGGTTGTCTTTAACTACGTCCTCACCGAAGACCAGTGGAGCAAGGCCAATTCGTTCCAGGTCGACGTAACCTTCGACACCATTCCATACATCCTGCACCTCACCTGGCCTACGTTTCCAGCGCATGGCCGCATCGCAGCAACTTCAACAGCGCTGCCGTCCGCGCTACACCCTACCCCCTGAACCCTACGCCCTGCCCCTGGACTCAATCCTTCGCCCCAAATCACTCGACTCCCGGCACAACTCAATCAGCCGCGTCGTCCGCCAGGCCTGCTCCGGCTTCACTTCGAGTTCGCCCTTGCCCAGCAGCGCGTCGCGGACATTCGCATATAGCCCGCGATAATCTCCCGCTGCCGTCTTCACCCGCTGTGCGGGCTTGCCCACTACATGCAGTTCGCCCCACATACTCGCCGGATCCTCGCCAAATCCCGGATCGTCAAACTTCGCCCCGGCCTTCAGCTGATCCTCCTGCGGATCGATCCCCCACTTCACAAAGCTGCCCCGCGTCCCATGCACAACGAATCGCGGACCCGGCGTGCAAGCCGTCAGCGTCGAGCGCAGCAACGCCGTGATGCCCGACGGAAACTTCAACTGCAGATCAAACGCATCATCCACCACGCTGCCCTCGCGGTCGATCCGCACATCTGCAAACACGCTTTCGGGGTTGCCAAAGAGCGTCGTCGCCTGATCGATCAAATGTGGCCCCAGGTCAAACAGGATTCCCCCACCCGGTCCGCCGCTTTCGCGCCATACATCGCGCTTTGGCTCGGCCCGGTAGCGGTCGAAGTGCGACTCATAGCTCACCGCCCGCCCCAACTCGCCCGACGCCAGCACCTGCTTGAGCGTGACAAAATCACCATCCCAACGCCGATTCTGATATGCGGTCACCAGCAGCTTGTGCTGCTGTGCAAGATCGATCAGCTTGCGTGTCTCTTCCGACGTCAGTGTGATCGGCTTGTCGATCACCACATTCCGCCCGGCCCGCAAACACTGCTCGGCATGCTCGTAGTGCGAGAAGCTCGGAGTGCCTACCACCACCAGCCGGATCGTCGGATCCTCCAGCATCTCTTCGATCGACCGCGCGATCTTCACTCCGGGATAAGCCTTCGCCGCCTCGTCACCCCTCCGCTGCACGATCGCGGCCAGTTCCAGCCCTGGAGTCGCAGCCACTACAGCGGTGTGAAAAATCCGTCCCGCCAAACCAAATCCAATCACGCCCACACGAATGTCGCCAGCCATAATGCTGCCATTTTCTCAGAACCGCGACGGATACCCCTAGCCCGCATTTTGGACGTGGGTTTATGTGTCTCCCACGGCCAACTTCAATGTTGCTACCAAGTGGTATTTGTAACAATGACTCAGCGTTGCCACACGCGAGGTTTTCCGTAGCCTGAAGGCGATGGAAATATATTTCACACCTGAACGCAGCTGCAAATCGCCGCCCCCGCAGGGACAGACCCAGAGCGTTTGGTGAAAGAAGCCGCATTACGTTTGCTTCAAGAGATCACCCGCTTTCGTGCCGTTGTGCGTGAAGGTATCGCCCAGCGAACCGGGTCGATTCAACGAAGAAGAAGAGAGGGATGCCCGCTGCGAAGAGATGTTGCGCTCGTAAATGCGCATTCGCTGGACGCCGCCGCTGCAGCGGATTTGCAGAATATCAGCGATTACCTCAAAGAGCATCACCCCACACTATCGCCAAGCCACCATACGGAAGCTCTACGAGACTGTCCATTCATTGAAGCATTCGCCGCACCGTGGCCGGCCCGGAAGAGAAGAGGACACCCGAGAGATTCTCTTTGCGCCCTTGCCTTATGTCGCTATTTATCGTGTGGGCAGACCATCGAAGTCTTGTGGATTTATCGCGGTGCACAAGACCGAACCTGATGTTTCTGGCTACCGGCCTATTGCTCCAGGCTGAGCAGGTGGGCTTTCGCGTCCAGTCCGCCGGCGAAGCCGGTGAGTTTTCCGGACGATCCAATGACGCGATGGCAAGGCAGGATGATGGATATCGGATTTCTTCCGTTCGCGGCACCGACAGCTCGTGTCGCCCGAGGGTTGCCGAGTTGTTTCGCGAGTTGTCCGTAGCTCCTCGTTTCTCCAAACGGTATGGCCCGCAAGGCTTCCCACACATCTTTCTGAAAACGAGTACCCCTCAAATCGAGAGCGACGGAAAACGTTTTTCGTTTCCCGGCGAAATATTCTGCCAGCTGCCGTTCCGTGTCAACAAGAACGGGATGCTGCTCGTTCTCAACCAGTTCGCTCAGACGCACCCGGCCTGGACGGTCTTTTTCCCAAAGAATGGCCACCAGACCCTGGTCACTCGCGACTAGTTTTAGTTTCCCGACAGGGGATTCGATAGATTTGGAGGCGAGATTCATAGTCTTATCCTTTCTGGGTTTGTAAATGCGTTGATGTGCGTTCCATTAGCAGCCCAAAGATGCTGCGCTGCATAGGCACGCCACGG
>Ga0206966_1057_pt2 | contig 33040 bp, 29 predicted proteins | sample Alteio_BWOrgHeat_23_FD_152970 | JGI IMG/M metagenome (GOLD analysis project Ga0206966, IMG submission 152970) | Enriched cells from forest soil in Barre Woods Harvard Forest LTER site, Petersham, Massachusetts, United States -... | ecosystem: Environmental > Terrestrial > Soil > Temperate forest >...
CGTTGTAGAAAAAGCCGGAGTGTCGCAGGCCTTTGCCGATCTAGTGTGGAAGCAGGTGGAAGCTGGGGTTCGTGGGGAAACTTCGCTCGATGCCTGGGAGTCACGCAAGCTCGCAACTTCGCGCGAACCGGACGCAGAGAAGCACAAGAACGAGTACTTAGCCGCGACTTTCTCGGATGCAATTTCCATTTACCTGTTGTCTTTATTTATCGATGTGGATTACTACGATTTGCGGGAGCGGGACTATCCGCTGCTAGCACCGGCGCAGATGGCGGAGCGGCTGCGAAAAGTGGCCGAGCTGTTTCCGCCGAATTCCGGATTCGAGTTTGCCATTCACTACAAGCGAAGAAGCTAGTCTAGAGCCAGTCTCCGATTGCAGCCTGGACTACCTGAGAGGATGCAAAATGCTGATAATGCGCACAGAAGCATGCGCCTTCAGCCCCACGTGAAGCGCCCAGAATCAATGCGGGTTTTCGCCCGACGAACGTAATTCTTTTTCAATCTGCCTCGCCCCTCCGCAACTCACTTGGTGGGCTCCGTAGTTGTAGTCGCTGTTGCCGCGGCCTTAACCTTAGCGGCCTGAGCAGCCTTGATCTGTGCCGGAGTCTGGGCCTTCTGCACAGTGACGGCAGTAGCCGGCGGTACCGGCTGGGTCGTTGTCGTGGTCCGTGCTGCGTTGGCCCGGGCGACGGAGGCGGCTGGCGTTGATGGTGTAACCGTCTGTGTCGCAGTACTTCCCGCGGGGTAGGAGGCTGGAGAAGTCATCGTCGTCCCAGAAGCCGTCGCAGGGCAGGGCGGAAGTACGGGGGTGTTTGGCGCCACGGCGGTGGTCGCGGACTTCTTGCGTCCGAATATCGATCCCAGGTTGGACAACGCCGTAGCCGCATTGTTAACCGAGTTCGTGGCAGTGGAAGCCGTATTGGAAGCAGTGGCCGACGCTTTCTGCATGGCGGCGGAGTTGCTCGCTCCGGCCACGGCGGTGGTGGCCCCGACCGGGCTGCACGGAGCTTGCGTCGAGCCTGCCGCCATGGGCATGGGCGCGGGCGCCTGTCCGCCCATAGTGCCGCCAGGAGCTGTCATTGGGGCTGTAACTCCGACTCCATTAGTCAGGCCCTGGTAATGCAACAGCGACTCCCCGGCCACAACGTACTGGTTGCCTTCCATGCGGTTGATCTCGCGGATGGACAGTTCGATCTCATAGGTCACACCTTGCAATTGTCCCTTGACCCAGTAAAACTCGAAGCGGGCGTCGCTGTATCCGCCGGGCCGCAGCGTAAACTTCGGATCAATGTTGTTGCCGACGAGGACTCCCATGGCGCGGACCCCGCCATTACCGGAGTTGATCAGGAACCGATTGCCCCGGTCGTCAATGGCAGAACCAGAGCCGTCCACATAGCCCAGGATCACCGGTTGGTTGATCTTGTTTTGAAAACGCACGATGGCGTCGAGCAGCTTGTAGCCGCCGGCTTCGCTGCTGCGGAATTCCGTGATAGTGGCGGCAAAATCCTGGGTCTCATAACACAGCGGCTGGTTTCCGCAGAACGAGGCGGGTTGCTGCGCCGCCGCAGCTTGTGTCTGCCCCTGTGTTATCACGGCGAAAACCGTAATTCCGAGAACCACCGTAACCACAGCGCGCACTAGCGACTGAGTTGAGTTCATGGTCATGCTCCTTAAGTGTTGAGGAAAGCGGTATCCCCTCACATATATCAATTGCGCAAAACCCACTTGAAAACCGTCACGGCGGGGAGATTTTTTTGACTCTGGTGGGCTCTCAATTTTTTCAGCGAAGGCTCCGGGCCAGCGGCCGAGGGGGCGTAGTGTCAATTTGGAGTGGCAAGTACGCAGGCGAAGGCGCCCGCGGCACACTCGCGAAATCCTCTGTGTTCCTCGTGCTCTCTGTAGTTAGAATGAACCGTTCATGCCCATAAGCGTGCGTTCCTTCGCCAAGGTCAATTTCGGGTTGCGCATTGGTGCGCTCCGGCCAGACGGCTTTCATGAGCTGCGGACGGTGTATCAGACCATCGCCCTGTACGATCGCATCCGCGTGCAAGTCAGCCGCGGGACTGGGATTGAAATTTATTGCGAAGATCCGCGTGTTCCAAGAGACGAATCGAACACCTGCTATCGGATTGTCGAGCATGCAATGGCGGCCCTGGAGTCACCTGGTCACGTGGTCATCGAAATAGAGAAGCGCCTGCCGGTGCAGGGCGGGCTGGGTGGTGCGTCTGGGAACGCAGTGGCTGCCCTATGGGCGCTGGAGCGTGCATTGAAAAAGCAGCTCCCCGGCCCGGAAAAGTTGCGGATTGCGGCGCGGGTTGGTTCTGACCTGCCTCTGTTTCTGGTCGGAGGAACGGTCCTCGGTGTCGGTCGTGGCGAAGAAGTTTACCCGCTACCGGATCTGCCGTCGATTCCGTGCGTAGTAGCAACTCCGGAAATCGGAATTTCAACCCCGAAGGCGTTCGCGGATTGGGATTCCAAATTTAGTGCGAACTCCGAAAAATTGACGCCCGGCAATGTGTCCGATAGAATGAATGAGTTCGGTCGCGCTATAGCGGCGTGGCTGAGCGTATCCGGTGTCCCTAGGAAACATGGCGGGGGCCGGGCCGAGACCCCACTTCTCGACCTCGTCCGTACCGGGATCGAAAACGACTTTGAGCAGGTCGTCTTTCCTCAGTATCCCGTTTTGCGCGAGGTGAAGAGTGTGCTGGAACGTATGGGGGCGTTTTATGCCTCGTTATCCGGTTCCGGCTCCGCGACTTATGGGCTTTTTCGGTCACGGCAAGCAGCCAAGAAAGCTACGACGCAGCTGATGAAAGATGGCATTCCAGCGGTAGCGACAACAACGCTGACGCGACGGCAGTACAGGAATAAGATTTTCGATTGACGATTTTCAATTGCCGATTCTTGGCGACGAGTTACACTAAAGTGCCAGCCGATCGTTAGTCAATTGAAAGTCGTTTTTTAACGAAACTGGGCCGTCGACTAATGGTAGGTCAAGTGCCTTTGGAGCACTTTGTCTAGGTTCGAATCCTAGCGGCCCAGCCAGAAAAACAAGCTTCTTGCCATTAGCTCTTAGGCTTAGAGCGTGAAGCTAAGAGCTAACAGCTTAAGAGCCAAAAGCAGAATTTATGGCCACTCTTGCGACAGCGACCGAAAAGAAGGTCCAGGTGAGTGCTGAGGAAAAGCTCGAGCGCAAACCTGTGCGCAGCCGGGCGGACGATAAGTTCAAGATTTTCAGTGGTACAGCCAATGAGGCCCTTGCCGATGAGGTCTGCTCCTTTCTCGGCATGACCCGCGGGCAGGCGCTGGTCACGCGATTCAGCGATGGCGAAGCTTACGCGCAAATTCAGGAGAATGTGCACGGCGCCGACGTCTTTGTTCTGCAGCCCACGTGCCGTCCGGTGGACGAGCACTTGATGGAACTGCTCTTGATGATTGACGCATTGAAGCGAGCTTCGGCGCGGCGTATTACCGCCGTGGTTCCGTATTATGGCTATTCGCGTCAGGACCGCAAAGACAAACCGCGGGCACCGATTTCTGCTAAGTTGGTGGCGGATTTGCTGACCACGGCAGGGGCGGACCGGGCGTTGATCATTGATCCGCACGCGCCCCAGATTCAGGGATTTTTCAACATCCCGGTGGACCATCTGTTTGCGTCGCCGGTACTGGTGGATCATTTCAGAAAGCTGAACCTGCCCAGTTTGACGGTGGTTTCGCCGGACGCAGGCGGCGTGGAGCGGGCCCGGTTCTTTGCCAAGAAAATGGATTCGGCCCTGGCTATTGTAGATAAACGCCGCGTGGAAATGAACGTCGCCGAAGTCATGCATGTGATTGGCGATGTAAACGACAGGACTTGCCTGGTGATTGACGATTTGATTGATACTGCCGGCACGCTGGTGAAAACGGCCAGCGCGCTGCTAGGAAACGGGGCCAGAGCAGTGTATGCCTGCGCCTCTCACCCGGTGCTTTCCGGCCCGGCCGTGGAAAACATTTCGCAATCGTGCATTACTGAAGTGGTTGTCACCAATACGATCCCGCTGAGTGAAGCGGCCCGCAACGAGTCGAAGATCAAAGTTTTATCCATCGCTGGATTAATCGGACGCGCCATCCAGTCGATTCACGAAGAAACGTCCGTCAGTAAATTGTTTTTGTAAACAGGAATCTAATTATGGCTACCGCAACAGAAAGCAACGTACTCGAAGCCCTGCCCCGTACCCCGGGTACTAAGAATGACGCTCGCCGGGTGCGCGTGAGCGGCAAAGTTCCAGCCGTGCTGTACGGTGCTGGCAAAGAATCAGTCTCGGTCAGCCTGGATCCACGCCAGGTCTCGCGTATTCTGCACTCGCAGACCGGTTACAACACCATTTTCGATTTGGCCCTCGATGGCGGCGAACGTACCAAAGCTATGATCGTGGACTGGCAGTATGAACCCATCAAGGGTGCGCTGCTTCACATTGACCTGAAGCGCATCGCCATGGACAAGGCGCTCACGGTCAGCGTTCCCATTGTGCTGAAAGGCGAAGCTGCAGGCGTGAAACAGCAGGGCGGAATTCTGGAGCAGCTTCTGCGCGAAGTGGAGATCGAGTGTCTCCCCGGCGACATTCCTACGTCCATCGAAGCGGATGTCTCTGAACTAGTATTCGGCAAGGTGGTCCGTGTGTCCGACCTGCCGCACGGTGAGAAGCTGAAGTTCTTGACCGACCCCAATCAGCCGGTGGTTCACGTGACCACGGTGAAGGAAGAAGTCGTCGCGACGCCGGAAGCGGTGGCTGCAGAAGCTGGAGCCGCACCCGCGGAGCCGGAAGTCATCAAGAAGGGCAAGCAGGAGACCGAGGAAGAAGGCGCGGCCCCCGCGAGCGAGAAGGCGGAGAAGTCCGAGAAGAAGGAAAAGAAGTAGCAGACACATACTTCACCACAGGCGCACAGAGAACGCGAACGAGTTTGCAGAACAGAACACGAAAGTTAGAGATTTTCTCTGTGACTCTGTGGTGAGCAAATATATCAGCGTGAAGCTTATTGTTGGGCTGGGCAATCCGGGAATCGAATACCAGTTCACGCCGCACAATCTGGGCTTTCTCGCTATTGATCGGATTGCGAGTGAGTATGGGGTCGAGGTGAGAAACCGGCAGTGCCGCGCGCTCACCGCCAAGATAGAGATGGGCACAGATACTGTCCTGCTGGCCAAGCCAGAGACTTTCATGAACTTGAGTGGGGCCTCGGTGCGGGAACTGGTCAGCAAGTACGAAGTCAGTCCGGAAGAAGACCTGATCGTGATTCAGGACGAGCTCGATTTTCCGCTGGGCACGTTGCGTATTCACCGGAGGCGGAATTCAGCAGGACACAACGGCATCGAGTCTGTAATCGGGGCGCTGGCAACCAACGATTTCCTTCGCCTGCGGATGGGTGTGGCGCCAGAACGAACGATCGAAGACGGCATGAGCTATTTGCTCTCACCGCTTCGCAAAGCGCAGCTCAAGATCGTGGACGGGATGCTCGATACCGCGGCGGAAGCCGTGAAAGTGATTTTGACGGAAGGCACGGCTGCGGCCATGAACCGCTTCAACCGCGGGCCTGAAACAGAGACTGGGACAGCATAAACCCCACGTCACGGAAGATCACGGACTGGATTTGCTCGATGGTCCGTACTGACCTGTGACGGGCGGTGGCAGATGGAGATGGAATAATGAATCGTACTTATGAGCTGATGTTTATCGTCCGCCCGGACATGGTGGAAGAAGACCAGGACAAACTTATTTCCACCCTGGAAACCGCCGTGTCATCGTCAGGTGGGCAAGTGAAAAGCGTCGAGCGTATGGGCAAACGGCGGCTGGCCTATACCGTACGAAAATTTCACGACGGCATTTTCGTTCTGCTCACCGTCGAAGGCAGCGGTGGATTGATTCACGAATTGGAGCGCCGCCTGCGTGTCACCGAGCCGGTGATCAAATTCCTTACCGTGCGCACCGATGAGGAGCAGAAGCGTCTGGATAAGATCAAGGCGATCAAGGACGCCAAGAAGAAGGCCGCAGCGCCCCCGCCCCCCGCTGAAGTCGCCGGGGAAGCCCCAGCTGCCACAGCATAAGAACACGTCGTTGGTCAGGCAGTCGTCGTCAACGGCGACCGTTAAAGACGAACGACCTATGACGAATGAGAGATTTGAGGAGAATTATGGCTGACGAAACTAGATCTGCAGCACCCACGACGGAAGGACCTTCGGCACCATCTTCCGGATCATATTCAGGTGGCGGAGAACGTCCTGACCGCGGCGAGCGCCGTCCCTCTCGTCCCGGTGGCCCGGGTGGTGGACGCGAGGGCGCAGGCGGACGAAAATTTTTCCGGCGTAAAAAAGTTTGCAAGTTCTGCGTCGAGAAAATTGAAGCCATCAACTACAAAGACATTCGCCTTCTGGCCCAGTTCGTGGCAGAGAGCGGAAGGATTGTGCCCCGACGTTTGAGCGGCGTGTGCACCCCGCATCAGCGGCGCTTGTCTTTGGCCATTAAGCAGGCGCGCAATATTGCATTGCTGCCCTTTGCCGGACGAGCGTCGTAAGAAGAGAAGCGTGTGTGGAGCAGGCGCCCACGCCCGCTTTAACTGCCTGCAAGGCAGCGTCACCAGAATCTATACGGGAGTTATCTTAATGGAAGTCATTCTGAAAGAAGATGTGGCCAAGCTGGGCTCGCGCGGCGATGTAGTAAAAGTCGCAGAAGGCTTTGGCCGGAACTATTTGCTGCCGAGAAAGCTGGCCATTGAAGCTTCGGCAGGCAACAAGGCAGTCATCGAGCAGATGAAAGCGGCGTCCGTGCGCCGCTCCGCCAAAGAAAAAGGGCAAGCGGAGGAACTGGCCAAACAGTTCGAGGGTCTTTCGATTTCCTTCCACCGCAAGGCTGGGGAACACGACCAACTTTTCGGCTCGGTGACCTCTAGTGACATCGGGGACGCGATCGAAAAGAAGGGCTTTAACGTGGACCGTCGCAAGGTGCAACTGCACGAACCGCTCCGGACCGTGGGCGAGTTCACCATTCCGGTCAAGCTTCATAAGGAAGTCACGGCCTACTTGAAGGTCATGATCGAAAAAGAAGCGGCGGAGTAGGGTCGGGATTTCCTCGATGGTAGGGTCGTAGTCGGGTGTGGACTGAGATGAACGCAACAGTAACCGCCTTTGTGTCAGAAGTCGAAGCTGTCAATCGCGGTCGTACCGCTGTCGTTGTGGCTCTGACTGTCGCGGTGCTGGTCGTCGTCATCGCAGCTGCCGCTCCTGGTAGGCTGGAGCGTCACGGCTCGCTACCTTGGTCAAGCCCCGATGGCAAGCGCATTGTGTTCGAGTCCAGCCGGGATGGGTCTAACTTACAAATCTACGACATGAATGCGGATGGCGCCGATGTCCGGCGACTCACGCATTCGTCAGCAACTGATATTGGTCCAGTGTGGGCTTCCGATGGAAAATGGATTGTGTTTCGGTCGTTTCACGGCGATGTGGGGCAGCTGGTGGCGATCCGGCCGGACGGATCCGAACGGCACATCGTGAGCGATCGCAAGGATATCGGTTGGCCACGAATCTCACCCGACGGGAAACGCGTAGCCTTCCAGAGCAGCGACGAAATGGGCGCTCCAGTTATAGTGACCGTGAACCTGGACGGCTCGGATTTGCGGACTGTACAAACTGGAATCGACCGGCCGTGGGACCCGGTCTGGTCACCTGATGGAAAGCAACTGGTGTTTGCGGAGCAACCACCCGACGCAGGTGACCCGACGGCCCAGACAGAGTCCGTCTATATCTCGGAAATCTCCGGTTACAACCGCCGGCTGTTAGCGACGTTCGCGGGCTTCATCCAATTGCCCGCGTGGTCCCCGGATGGGAAAACCATCGCCTACCAAACGTGGACGGGCAAGAGAGGGGATGCGGACATCGTGCTGTTGAATGTGGCCTCCGGGAAATTTACGACAATTACGCATCGCGACCACCCCTACCTCGATGAAACGCCAGCCTGGCTGCCCGACGGCCGTCTGCTCTTCCAGAGCACACGCGATGGCCGTTACGAAATTTATGTGATGAACAGCGACGGTTCTTCCCCCCGGCGATTGACGAACTGATTCCTTCAGATCTTCCACCTCCTTGCCCATATCGTTCGCTGCAAATCGCTAGGCCCAGGATCATGGACTAATAATCATTTGGGCATGGAGTCTCCGGCAAACCTGTATTTTCAAGGCCCAGCATTGTCGCTAAGTCCACGACTAGGACGAAACCCCCGCCGGTTTCGATCCTCGATCGAGGGGAAACGCACCAAAGATTGTGCTTACAACTGTTTACTAGCGTCCTTCTTCACCCGAACCTCTGTCCAAGCCCTATAATTCCTGCTTACGGTTTGGTTCCTGGGCCGTCCATAGCTATGCCACCGGGAACAACGGCAAGGGCGCCCGGAGCAGTCGAGGAATAAAAGAATATGCCAGCCGAGGCGTTGGTAATATCCTTTGCAGTTGGCAAAGGTCCCCATTCTTACTCGGGACGGGACCACCGGGATGACACGAGCGGAATCCAGGACCCCATCCTTCGGGGCCAAATGGTTGGGCAAAGTCTAGGCGGTATTGACGACACGTTGCTGGTCCGCGACGCGCAACGCGGCAATCGCGCTGCTTTCGAGGAGCTGGTGCGGCATTACGATCAATCCGTCCTGCGGCTCGCCATGCACCTGACCGGGTCGGAACATGAGGCCCAGGATGTTTATCAGGAAGCGTTCTTGAAGGCCTACAAGAGCATCGGTAATTTTCGTTTCGAGTGCTCTTTTTACACCTGGATTTACCGCATCGTGACCAATCTTTGTCTGGATCATCTACGCAAGCGGCAGGTGAGGAAGGAAGAGGCTCCGGTCGCGACGGACGCAACCGGCGAGCAATACGATGTGCTGGAGCAAGTTCCTGATGGGCGGTCCGGGGCAAACCCTGAGCGAGGCCTGATGAGCCGCGAACTCGGCAAACGCATCAGCCACGCACTGGAGAAACTGACGCCCCGGGAACGCATGGTTTTTGAATTGAAGCACTACCATGGCTTGAAATTGCGGACCGTGGGCGAAGTGCTCAATACCACGGAAGAAACGGCCAAGAACACGCTGTTCCGCGCTACTCAGAAACTGCGTGGCGCGCTGGCTGACATGAGATGAAGATGTAGGCGCGGGCTTCGCGCCCGTGCGCAGGGAGAGAAGAAATATTTCTCCGCGAAGGGGTGCACCATGAAGTGTGGATGGGTAAAAGAAAACGTTTTGCTGTATATCTACAACGAGCTGGCCGATGACGCTCGTTATGAACTGGAGCAACATTTGGCCCGTTGTGCGCACTGCACTGGCGAACTTAAGACCGCGCGCAAGTTCCACACCATGCTGTCCGAGCTCCCGGTAGAGGAGCCTTCACCTAACCTGGTGGCGGCATCGCGTATGCGTCTGCAGGAATCTTTGGAAACCGCCGAGCAGGGACGTTTCTGGCATCGTCTGATTTTTGATCCGGGCGCGTGGCTACGACAGGTTCGCTTTGCTCCAGCCCTAGCAGCCGCCATTTTTATTGTTGGTTTTGCCGGAGGAATCGGGACCACCTACAAAATCCTGAATGGCAACGCCGGAGCAGTTTCTGGGCCTGTAGCAGCGCCAGCTGAATCCTCTATTACCGGCATCCAATCTATCTCGCAGGATCCCAGCTCCAACCACATCAGCATCAAGTACAACACGGTTTCCACGCAGGAGGCGCAAGGCTCGCTCAATGACCAGCACATTCAGCAATTGCTGCTGTTTGCCGCGCGCAACAACTACAACTCCGGCGTGCGAATGGATTCCGTTGATCTGCTGACCCAGGAACCCAACAGCACACACGTTCGTGAAGCCCTGATTTATGCCTTGCGTTATGACTCCAACCCGGGAGTGCGCTTGAAGGCTTTGGATGGCTTGGGCCCGTTCGTGAAAAGCGATGCCCGGGTGCGGGATGCCGTACTGGAAGACCTGGTACACGATTCCAATCCGGGTGCGCGTACGGAGGCCCTGCGGCTGCTGGAACCGGTCCGGGCCGACAGCAGCGTGCGCGCTGTCCTACAAAAACTTTCGACCAGCGATCAGAACCAATTCATACGGTCGCAGGCCCGCGTTATGCTGGCCCAGCTTCCGGAGTTCGATTGAGGTGCCCGTCCGTGAAAATGCAGCCTGTTAGTTCGACTACGAAAGGTCTCGAAGGTAAATGTTGAAAAAGATTTCAAAAATGATTGCAGTGCTGGCGGTGGTCTTGCAGATGGCCAGTGCCCAGCAATCGCGAATTTACGGCGAAGGCGGCAATTGGGCGCAGGAGATCACGGGATCCTTGGCCGCCGTCAAGAATCTGCGAGTCAAGGTTGATGTTGGTTCGGTGCGCGTGGAAGGCGGCTCCGGGCAGGGCATTAGCTATGTCATTCACAATCATTCTTATGTCGGCTCAGAGGAGCGGGCCCGGCGGCAATTAGAGTCCTACAAAATCTCGGCGTACGTGCACGGCGATACTGCCTGGATTGTTGGTGATTTCGAGGAAGGCAACCCACGCAAGTTCTCTGGCGATTTCGTCATCAACGTGCCCCGGGAGATGGAAGAGGTCAAGATCGAAACTGACGGGGGGAGTGTCACGACCACTGGTATTACAGGCGAGGTAGATGCCCAGAGTGGCGGAGGCAGCATCCGCTTGGATGATATAGGGGGAAAGGTAAACGCTGAAACCGGCGGCGGCAGCATTGATGTTGGCAATGTCGCGTCCGAGCTCAGCCTCCACACCGGGGGCGGTTCGATTCGAGTGAATTCCGCCAAGGGCAACGTTGACGCGGAGAGCGGCGGAGGCAACGTGACCATCGGCTCGGCGGTTGGGGGAGCAGTGCTCGAAACAGGTGGAGGCAGCATCCGCCTGGACCGTTGCTCTGGCCAGGTAAAGGCGACCACCGGGGGCGGCAGCATTGATCTCGGCGATGTGGGCGCCGCGGCGGAAATGGAAACCGGAGGCGGCAGCATCCATCTGGCTTCGGCAAAAGGACCCGTGCGGGCCGAAACCGGAGGCGGCAGCATCGAGTTGAACAACGTTCCTTCGGCCCGCGCCGAAACCGGCGCCGGGGGAATTATTGTCCGCTTTGTCCCTTCCAATGGCGAGCACAATGATTCCATTCTGGAGACTTCTGCAGGGGACATTACTGTTTACGTGGCGCCAAACGTGAACATTTCGGTGCGAGCTTCGATCGAAGTGGCCAACGGCCACAACCTGCATTCTGATTTCTCCGAGCTGCACGTGACTACTGAGGGAGGCGATTATGGCCCGCAAACCATCAGTGCCGAAGGCAGTTTGAATGGAGGTGGTCCCATGCTCAAGATACGGACCACGACGGGCGATATTTATATTCGGCGGACCAGCCATTGAAATGAGCGGGGCCGCCGAAAGCGACTTCTGTCAGAAATCAAGGAGGTACACCATGCGAAATTCAATTCTGATGACCGTACTCGCGCTGCCACTTCTCGCCGGGACAACTTGGGCGATTAGCTGTCCGTTGTTCGAAGCGCCGGAATCCTATGGCATTTCCAGCGAGGACTCGGGCGGCGGGTCCTATCTAGGCGTGGATACGCGCGATATTACTCCAGACCGCCTGGGCCCACTACACTTGAAAGACGAGCGCGGGGTCGAGGTGACGATGGTGGATCAGGATGCTCCGGCAGGCAAGGCAGGCTTGCAGGAACACGATGTCATCCTCACCTTGAATGGCTCAGATTTGCAAAGCGTGGAACAACTGCGGCGCATGATTCGGGAAACCCCGCCCGGCCGCGTGGTGACCCTCGGCCTCATTCGCAACGGCCAACCCCTCACGCTGAAGGTCGAACTTGCCGCTCGCTGGAAGACTTTCACTTACGAGCACAACCCTGGGCACTTCAAGTTTGTTATGCCAGCCATGCCTGTAATGCCCACCATGCCCACCATGCCTGACATGGATGTTCCGATGTCCATTGTGGTGGTGCATTCCTCGGTGCGCAGCGGCTTGATGGTGGAAAATCTAACACCCCAGCTGGGTGATTTCTTTGGCGTAAAAAAAGGAGAAGGTGTGCTAGTGCGGTCCGTAGAAAAAGGCAGCCGCGCTGACAAGGCCGGGTTCCGCGCTGGCGACGTCATCGTCAAGATCAACGACGAGCTGGTCCACGACAGCGGAGATTTCTCTCACGCCCTGCGCGGACGTAAGGACAACTCTGCCAGCATTACCGTGGTTCGTGACCGGAAAGAACAAAGCATCACGATCACCCTGCCAGAGCGCAAACAATCAGAAATCTTCCAGAGCTACGACGAAGCTCCGGAGATGGACGCTGACTACCAGGACGAGATCAGCGAACTGCAATCGAGAATCGCCGAACTCCAGCCGCAAATGGAGGAAGCGGTCAATCGCCAACTCCAGCAGCTGAAACCGCAGGCGGAGTATGCGAGGCGCGAAGCCCAAAGGCGGGCCCAGGAGATCAAGCAAGAAATGCGCGAATTGCAGCGCGAACTTCGAGATCGGCACCGTGAGATCGAAATGGAGATCGAACGCGGGGTCGAAGGAGCTGACGACGATTTCTGAGTGGGTGCGTTCGATCGACTAATTAGCTGGCCCCGGCTGCGTCCCGCTTGGGGGATGGTGCCAGGCAAACCCGGTTCCGGCCCGCTTGCTTTGCTGCATAGAGGCCTGCATCGGCCGCCTTCATCAATTCATCGCGTGTGGCGCCATGTTCCCCGTAGGTTGCCGTCCCTGCGCTGATGGTGACGGGTCGCGGGACACCGGGGAACTGCCAATTCTCCACCGTCTTGCGCAATTTCTCTGCCACACCCAGAGCGTGCAGCGCATTGGTCTGTGACAGCAAGATGGCGAATTCTTCCCCTCCATACCGGCAAAGAACATCGATTTTGCGCAGTTCTTGATGAAAAATCGACGACACTTGACGCAGCACTTCGTCTCCCAGCAAGTGTCCAAACTCATCATTCAGGCGCTTGAACTGATCAATGTCCACCATAATGACCGCCAGGCCCGAACTGAATCTGTGGGCCCGGTCAAGTTCCTCAACAATACGCAGCTCAAAGAAGCGGCGATTGAAAATTCCAGTCAGTCCATCCAGATAGGCCAACTGTTTGACCCGCTCGATGTAATGGGCGTTCTGAATGGCGTTGGCGCAGATGTCGGCCACCGATTCCAGGGGCTGCGTGTCCGTGCTGTTAAATGCGTCGGTCCGTTTTGCGTCCAGAACCAGAACGCCCAGGGCCTGACCAAATGAAACTAAGGGAATGCACATGCGCGACCCGGTTTCAGCGTGGAAGCCGGCGTCACCCGCCGTCTTCACATTGTTTTCGATCAGCGTTCGTCCCGCACCCAAAGCTCGATGCCAAAGTCCATCTCTCGATTGCAAAAGCTCGCCATTGCCGGCCAGTGCGGTCAGATTTCCGTGCGTCGCTCGCAGCACCAGATCGGCCTCGTCTTTCAGCAGAACTGAAACCTGGCAGACCCGGAATTCCTGGTGAATTAGCGAACAAACCTTGGACAACAGCTCCTCCAGATCCAGCACCGCAGTGGTCTGTTTTGCGATGGCGTTGATGGCTTCCAGCTGGGAGGCGCGGTACCTCTCGAGCGAATATAGCCGCGCATTTTGCAGCGCCATGGAAGCCTGTGTCGAAAACAGGGTGAGAAGGTCAATGGCCTCAGAGTCGAAGAAATCCAAGTTTTCGCTCTGGCAATCTAGTACACCGACCACATGGTCCCGCGCCATAAGGGGGACCGCCAACTCCGAGCGCGTGCTCACAGCAGAACGAATATACCTTGGATCCCGCGTCACATCGGGAGCATAGACGGGGCGCTTCTGCTGCGCGGCAGTGCCGGTAATACCTTTTCCCACCGGCAGCCGGTGTTGGTCCTCGCCAGCGTCCCAACCCACCTGACAACGCACGTACAGTTCGCCGTTCTCTTGCAACAAGATCGCCACATTCTGCAGGTGGAAATAGTCGCGCGCGATCGTCAGAATCTGCTGCAGCACCTCGTCCAACTCAAAGGTGGAGAGAACTGCCTGACTCGCGTCATACAGCATTGAGATCTTTTGCATTTGGGCTGGCCAGATTCTACCGCCGCAAGAGTCATAGGCCGAGGTGCCCAAAGTAACGTGCGGAAAGGTTTGACGAAACGACGGAAGCAAAATCAATCACATATAAACAAGATTGATTGTAAAAGACTTACCATTGGATACAGGTGTGCCTCCGTAGGCCAAGACGCCCGTCTGGGCGAGGCCCAGAATTTTGCTCCCAGACTACCAGGCACACCGATTCGAAACATCCACAGCACCGTGGGTTATGTTTCCGCGGGAAAATACGACGACCGCTCCGGTTCCCTGCATCCTGCTACCATCGCATATCTAATGCTGGAACTGGGCACATCGGTTCAGTACGTGAAAGGAATCGGCCCGCGATTGGCTGAGGTCCTCGCGGGTAAGGGCATTCACACCCTGGACGACTTGCTGCACTACCTTCCCTTTCGCTATGAGGACCGCCTCAATCCCAGGGGCATCTCCGAACTGCGCGCCGGAGAAATGGCCACGGTGATTGCCGAAGTGCGGACTTCAGGCCTGTTTCGCACTCGCCGCATGCCTATCTTCCAAATGACTGCGGGCCAAGGCCGAACGCGGCTCAAGTGCATCTGGTTCAACGCTGCTTACTTGCGCGACAGGTTCAAGCCCGGCCAGGTGGTTGCCCTCTACGGCAAAGTAGAGGAAGACAACCGCAGCGGTGAACTCCAGCTTACCCAGCCTCAGTTCGAGATTATTGGGGAGCCTTCCGCTGAAGGAGTGGACAACTCGGCCGAGCAGAACCTGGCTGCGTCGCTTGAAATCGGTCGCATCGTCCCCATCTACGAAGCCATCGGACAAGGGCGTCTAACCTCGCGATGGTTCCGACGGGCAATTCATAACGCGCTCGAAAATCTGGCGCCCGACATTCCCGACCCCATCCCCGCAGCGGTGCGGCGTCGCCTAAGTCTCATCCCGCCCCGTGAAGCGCTGCAAAAAGTGCATTGGCCGGATGCGGGCGAATGCTTTCCGGATTTGCAGTCTTCCCGCTCACCCGCGCACATTCGCCTGATTTTTGAGGAGCTCTTTTTTGTGGAACTGGGACTGGAGCTCAAACGCCGCGAGCAAAAAGCTCAAACTGGCATCGCGTTTCGCCTGGATGATCACGCCCGCGCTGCCGTCAAAAAAGTACTCCCCTTTCATCCCACGGGAGCGCAAAAACGTGCCTTGAAAGAAATTGCCGGCGATATGGAAAAAGCTTCGCCCATGCGCCGGCTGTTACAGGGAGATGTAGGCTCTGGAAAAACGATCGTTGCTTTCGAAGCGGCGATCATAGCCATAGAAAACGGTTATCAGGTTGCCCTGATGGCTCCCACGGAAATTCTGGCCCAGCAACATTTCTTTTCCGCTCGCCGTATCTTAGAGCCCGCTGGCTATCGAGTTGTTTTGCTGACCGGCTCGATGGAGGACGACCGGAAGCGCGAGACTCGCCGCCACATCGCCCAGGGCAATGCCCAACTCGTCATCGGCACTCACGCCCTGATCGAGCAGACGGTCGAGTTCGCCCGGATTGGGTTGGTCATCGTGGACGAGCAGCACCGCTTCGGCGTCTTGCAGCGCTTCAAACTGATGAAGAAATCCAGCGATGGGGAGTCTGGCAACTCGCCCGGCGAACCGGACGTCCTGGTCATGACTGCGACTCCCATTCCCCGCACTCTGGCCCTAACTCTCTACGGCGACCTCGACCTCAGTGTCATTGATGAAATGCCTCCAGGACGAACGCCTATCGTCACCCGCTGCGTCTCCGACGAGCGCACGCCAGAAGTTTGGGATTTCGCCCGCAAACAAGTTGCCGCCGGACACCAGATCTATATCGTGTACCCGGTGATTGAGGAAAACGAGGAAACTGAACTCAAAGCCGCCATCAAGATGTACAAGGAGCTCAGCAGCCGGGTCTTCCCGGATTTACGCGTCGGCCTGCTGCATGGCCGCATGGCGCCCGATCTGAAAGAACAAGTCATGCGCCTGTTCCAGAAAGGTGAGCTAGACATACTGGTTTCAACCACAGTAATCGAAGTTGGCGTGGACGTCGCCAACGCAACCATGATGGTTATTGAGCACGCCGAGCGTTTCGGCCTGTCCCAGCTTCATCAGCTTCGTGGCCGCATCGGCCGCGGTGCCGCTAAATCCTACTGCGTCCTGATGACCGGCGGGAAGGTTTCAGAAGATGGGCAGCGCCGCCTCGATGCCATGGTACGCACCAATGACGGGTTTCAGATTGCCGAACTCGACTTGGAACTTCGCGGGCCGGGCGAATTCTTTGGCACGCGTCAGGCCGGCCTGCCCAGCTTTCAGGTCGCTAACCTGATCCGTGATCGTCAGCTATTGGAAGCCGCTAAGCTAGAAGCAGGCGCGGTTCTAGCCGGTCCCAACGCTGAAATCACACGCGCGGAGATGGACCGGGCTGTCCGCCATATGCGTGCCCGCTGGCAAAAGAGCTATGGGTTGGTCGAGGTAGGATAGTCAGCCCGCTTGGGTTTTCGCAGTCTATGATGGGATAATCATCGCTGGTGAAAACCGAATCTAAGACCCAGCTTTTTCGCCAACTACCTTCCGTGGACGAACTGGCACACAGCTTCGTACTTGCGCCACTCATAGCGCAGGAAGGTTGGATCGCCGTCTCTGACGCGGCCCGATCCGTGCTGGAGTCTCTACGCCAGGAAATCGCTTCCGGGCGACTGGATGACCATGCAGTTGAACTCGCTCTTACCGGCCTCGACGTTGCCGTGGAACACCAGGTTCGCCAGGCGGTGCGCTATTCGCTGCAGCCCGTGATTAATGCGACGGGAGTTATTCTGCACACCAACCTGGGCCGCGCTCCGCTTCCAGTTGCAGCTTTGGATCATATCCGTGAAACAGCGGCTGGCTACTCGAACCTCGAATTGGATATCAAAACCGGCGAGCGCGGCAAACGTGATGTTCACGTGGATCGCCTGTTTCGCAAACTCCTCGATGAACACGTGGGGACAATTGCTCCCGGCTGTCCAGGCGAGCAAAGCTCGCCAGAAAACCCAGCCGTCTCCACCATCGTCGTCAATAACAACGCTGCTGCCGTCCTGCTGGCCCTCAATACGCTGGCCGAGGATGGCGAAGTCATCGTCTCCCGTGGCGAGTTGGTCGAGATCGGCGGTTCATTCCGCATCCCGGACGTCATGTCGAAGTCGAATGCCATCCTCCGAGAAGTAGGCACAACCAACCGCACACGCATCAGCGATTACGAAAAAGCAATCAACGAGAACACACGACTGCTGTTGCGCGTGCATCGTTCCAACTTCCAAATCACTGGTTTCACCGAGCAGCCGCCGATTGACGAACTGGTGGATTTGGCACGGAGACGAAACATTCCGTTGATGGAAGACCTGGGTAGCGGCGCATTGTTCGATCTACGATCCGTCGGTGTGAATGGTGAACCCAGTGTGCTCGACAGCCTGCGGCAGGGTGTGGATGTCGTTACCTATAGCGGCGACAAGCTGTTGGGCGGCCCGCAAGCCGGGATGCTGAGCGGACGTAGCGATTTGATCGCCCGCATGCGCAGTAATTCTCTTTTCCGTGCCCTGCGTGTAGACAAACTGACCTACGCGGCCTTGGAAGCCACGTTGCTGGCCTATGTGAAGGGCCAGCACGATGCCATCCCCATTGTGCGCATGATGCGATTGTCGAAGGAAGAGATTGGCGCACGCGCGGAAGCAATCGTCCGCCGAATTCGTCCATGCAAATTGAGCTTGGACCTACTCGATGGCGAATCGGTGATCGGTGGCGGCGCGGCACCCTCGGCGGTGCTGCCAACTCGACTACTCGCCTTATCTTGCCAAGGCCTGAGCGCTGATGAACTCTCCGCCAAGTTGCGGGTCTTCCAGACCCCTATTATCACGCGTGTGGAGGAAGGGCGCGTGCTGCTGGACCTCCGCACTGTGCTTCCCGAGCAGGATGAAGCGATAGTACAAGCTTTGCGGGCGACCACTGATCAGCAATGAATGTCCCTGGAGCATGCTGTGTATTCTCGCTCCTGTGGACGACAACAGAATAAATTTTGTTTCTAAACTCTCCTCATGATTGTCGGCACCGGAATTGACATTGCCGAAGTACTTCGTATCGAAGCATCGATCGCGCGCTTCGGCGAACGCTTCCTGCGCCGGGTTTTTACCGAAGGCGAAATTCGCTATTGCCAATCCAAAGCCAACCGCGGGGAGCGTTTCGCAGCGCGCTTTGCCGCCAAAGAAGCGGCCATGAAAGCTCTCGGGACAGGCTGGAATCACGGCATCGCCTGGCGTGACGTGGAAGTCCAGCGGCAACCTGGAGGCCGCCCCACCATCGCTTTCCACGGCAAGGCAGCAGAGTTCGCAGCCAAGCTGGGTGCCGTGCACGTCGCCATTTCACTTTCCCACACCAGCGAGTACGCGATCGCGCAAGTAATCCTGGAAAACTGAAAGCTTAGTGAATGCTTTCTGTTAGACTGTCGCATTCCAATATGACCTATCTGCATGTCATCTATCGCTGAAACCTCTTACGCCAACAACACAGAATTGTTGGATCAGTCGCAGGCGCGGGCGTTACTCGCAGGAGTCGCGATCAGCAGTTTTTCTGCACTGCTGCTCGAACTCGCGCTGACCCGGCTGTTTTCCGTCGTGCTGTTTTACCACTTCGCGTTTTTGGCCATCTCCATCGCTTTGCTCGGACTCGGATCGGGCGGAGTATTTGCTCATATAGGAAAAAACTGGCTGGCGCGGTTTGGTACTCGCAATATTCTCACTGGATTATGCGCAACCAACGCTGCAGCGGTCCCGCTCGTGCTCACGGTCGTCCTGCGCGTGCCGGTGTCGCTCGACTTGTCCCGGGTGAATTTTCTTCGGCTGACAGCCATCTACCTGGCGTCCGCGATACCATTTTTTCTGACGGGCTTGGAATTTTCCGTTCTGTTTGCCCGTGAGTCCGGTGTGATATCGCTTCTTTATGGGGCCGATCTGCTAGGCGGGGCACTAGCCTGTCTGGGTGTGGTTCCGCTTCTCAACTGGCTAGGCGGGCCAAACACCGTGTTGTTCGCGGCGTTTATGGCAGCAACTGCGGGAGCCGTCTGGGCCGCCCGCCTTACCTTGCGAAGACTCGCTTTACTCCTTGCTGCGGTCATCTTGCTTACGATTGCGGTCAACTGGTCCGGAAGACTGTTCGACATTGTTTACGCCAAGGGCTTGCTGCGAGACAAGTCCTGGGTTGAGTTTGCACGCTGGAACGCTATCTCCCGCGTCGAAGTGGACCGCCAAGGCGGAGCCAAATCCGTAGTCATTGACGCCGACGCGTCCACTTACATCATGAATGCTGACCCTGCCCAGTGGCAGGGAACGGATTGGCAGAAGAACCTCATGTCCGCGCCGCCCGCTCTGGCCAATGTGCTGCGACCGCACGGCGACTTCGCCATTATCGGCCCCGGCGGCGGAGTGGATGTGCTCCGTGCTATCGCTAACGGCAGCCCGAGCGTCACCGGGATTGAGATCAATCCCATCATCGCCAACACCGTGATGCGCGGGCGCTATGCTGAATATTCCCATCACCTCTACGAACGTCCCGACGTCCATATTCACGTCACCGACGGACGCTCCTTCGTGCGCAATGCGACGCAGAATTTCGACGTTGTGCAAATGACCTTGGTGGATACATGGGCCTCCACTGCTGCCGGGGCTTTCGCTTTGAGCGAGAATAGTCTTTATACCGTCGAGGCGTTTCGAGAATATTTCGAACATTTGAAGCCGGATGGCATGGTTGCCATCACCCGCTGGGAATTTCGCCAGCCCCGCGAAGCCTTGCGAGTGGTGTCGGTCGCCATGGAGGCGTTGCATCAACTCGGCATTCAGAACCCGACGGCAAACTTCATCATAGTTTCCGAAGGCGCGCTCGATGAAGACGGAATTCCAGTCGTGGTTCTGGCCAAAAAAAGTGCTTTCACTACCGTCGAGGAGGAAGCAGTCCGGGCCCATTTGCTCGCACAGCCTAAACTACAAGTACTCTACCTGCCTTCTGCTCCTAAAGACAATCCTTTCTCTGCCCTGATCGCGAGCAATGATCCTTATGCATTCGCCGAACAGTACGCCTACAACGTGAAACCGGTAAACGACAACGCACCGTTTTTCTTCTTTACGTTAAAGCTCGACCAGCTTTTGCACGATAAAAATCTAGGCCGCGGCATTGACTGGAAAGTGAACCTGGGCGTGGTGGTGCTGGGCATGGTGTTGATCATCTCGTTCTTGGCGGTGCTCTCGTTTCTGGTGTTGCCGTTGACGATGCGCGCTGGTGGCCAGGATACCCGGCCGGTTCGTTTGCTATATTTCATCGCCATCGGCTTGGGATACATTTTGGTAGAGATTGCCTTTATCCAGCGTTTCGTTCTGTTTCTTGGGCACCCGACTTACGCGCTGACCGTGGTCGTGTTCCTGATGCTGTTGTCCAGCGGAGCTGGCAGCCTTGCTTCGTGTTCCTGGCTGAATCAAACGCGACAAATGTGGGTTCCTTCTACGCTGATTGCAGGAGTCCTTCTCGTATATGTTCTGGTTCTACCCTGGATCCTCAATGCGCTGGTCGGCCTGCCTCTTCCCGCAAAATTCTTAGTAAGCGCAGCTCTGTTGGTTCCGCTAGGATTCGCTATGGGCATGCCTTTTCCCAGCGGCCTGCGCGCCCTCGCCGGCCAGTCTGTGGAGTGGGCCTGGGCCATGAATGCAGGTTCGAGTGTGCTGGGCTCGGTGCTGGCGATGGTCATCGCCATTCAGTTCGGACTCAATGCCGCCCTGGCTTGCGGCGCAGCTGCGTATATGCTGGCTAGCCTGCTCTCGAAGACCCTGTCAGCATAGTCGAGGGGCTTATCTAGTTCCATCCAGTTGATGACCTTACAGCGCCCATGTTAGGGTAATGAGTTTCACCATCCCAGCAGCTCTTCCAGTGCTCAAATTGAGGGACCGATTGTCCGCAGCGCAAGCGACACCGCCAGCCATTCGAAAGACCGCTCTTAACACCGTCCATCGCCAAATGGGCGCGAAGATGGTTGAGTTTAACGGCTGGGATATGCCCGTCGAGTACCCATCTGCGGGAGGCATCATTGCGGAGCACAATGCAGTGCGTAACAGTGTGGGCATCTTCGATGTCTCGCACATGGGAGACATTCGGCTGCAGGGCCCACAGGCCCTGGCCGCCGTGCAGCATATTTCCATGAACGATGCCTCGCGGCTGGCTATCGGCCAGGCGCAATATTCGGCCTTGCTCTATCCCCAGGGAACGTTTGTGGATGACGTGATCGTCCACCGGTTGGGCGAAGACGATTATCTGCTGGTCATCAACGCCGGCACGCGCGAAAAAGATTTCAACTGGGTGCGCGACAATACGCGGCAGTTCGACTGCAAGGTGGAAAACCTCTCCGATAATTTTACTCAGATCGCGATTCAGGGCCCGAAGGGCGTGCACCTGTTGCAGAAACTCACCGAGGCAAACCTTTCAGCGGTGAAGTTTTATTGGGTGACGCGGGGGACGATCTGTGGGCTAAAGAACATTCTAATCGCGCGTACCGGGTACACAGCCGAAGACGGATTCGAGATCTATGTTCCGGCTGAAGAAGACACGAGCGCTATGGTTTGGAAAAATGTGCTCGAAGCAGGCAAAGAATTCGGTGTCGTGCCCTGCGGACTGGGAGCGCGCAATACTTTGCGGCTTGAGGGCAACCTCTCGCTCTATGGTCACGAGATTTCCGATACTATCAATGTGTTGGAGGCCAGGCTGGACCGTTTCTGCAAGATGGAGAAACCGGACTTCATTGGCCGCAGCGCCTTGGAAAAAGCGACGTTTGCCGGACTGAAACGGACGTTAGTCGGGCTAGAGATGATTGAGCGAGGCATCGCGCGCGATGGCTACAAGGTTCTGGATGATAGCGGACGCGAGATTGGCTATGTCACCAGCGGATCGTATGCGCCATTCTTGAAGAAGAATATCGCGCTGGCCTACGTACCGCCCGAGTTCGGGAACGTGGGATCAACTGTGAAGGTGGAAATCCGCGGGCAAGGTGCCAGGGCACAGGTTGTTACCACACCGTTTTACAAGCGCCCGAAAAAAAGTGCGTAACCACAGAGAGCACAGAAACACAGAGATTTTGAGAGCTAGGAGCCAAAAGCGATCATGTCTTATCCAAGCGACTACAAGTACACCAAAGAGCACGAGTGGATCAAAGCTGACGGCAAGAACGCAACCATCGGCATTACGCACCACGCGCAGGAGTCTTTGGGCGACATTGTTTTCGTTGAGTTGCCCAAGTCCGGTACTGAAATTAGTGTCGGCAAAACTTTCGGCTCGGTAGAGTCAGTCAAGGCGGTCTCGGATTTGTATGCTCCGGCTTCAGGTACTGTCACCGACGTGAATGGTGACTTGGCGACCGCTCCGGAGAAGATTAATAAAGATGCGCATGGCGCTTGGATGATCAAGGTCACGCTCAAAGATCCAAACGAGCTGAACGGGCTACTTTCAGCTGCCGATTACGAGAAATTTGTAGCGGAAGAAGGCGGGTAGAAATTTCGACGTGGCCAGCAAAGGCGCTAGCCACAAAGGACACGAAGATACACAAAATAACTTCACATCCTCAAAGTTTACTGTCTTTGATGTTTCGAGTTTCCCTTTGTGTACCTCGCGTCCGGAGCCTGCCCTGAGCGGAGTCGAGGAGTGGTTGAAGGTTTTGAATAACAATCACAACATCAAGCTGACGTCAACTGACATCTAAAATTCCTATGCGCTATCTTCCCAAATCTCCAGCCGACCGCGAGGCCATCCTTAAGACCATCGGTGTGCGTTCGATTGATGACTTATTTTCCTCCATCCCCCCCGAGTACCGTCTCAATCGTGATCTCAAAGTCCCGCGGCAGATGACCGAATCCGAAATTGTGGATTGGTTTCGCGAACGCTCCCGCGAGAACGGCGATGGTTACGCGACGTTTCTCGGCGCAGGCGCGTATTACCATTATCGTCCGGTAATTATTGATTCATTAATTTCGCGCGGCGAGTTTCTCACTGCTTACACGCCCTATCAGGCAGAAATTTCGCAGGGCACACTGCAATCTATCTTTGAGTTCCAGACGATGATCTGCGAACTGACCGGGATGGAAGTGGCCAACGCGTCCATGTATGACGGATCCACGGCGGCCGCCGAAGCTGCGATGATGGCCTGCCGGGTCACTGGGCGCAATGCGGTGGCCATTGCTCGTAGCGTTCATCCCGAGTACCGGGAAGTCCTGACCACTTATGCTCACCACCAGGGAATGCCTCTTGCCGCTATTCCATTCACGAACAACGCCAGGCTGGACCTGGACCAACTGGAAAAATCCATTACAGCCGATACCGCGTGCGTGCTGATTCAGTCGCCAAATTTCTTTGGAACTATTGAAGATGTGGCCGCCATTGCTGAGATTGCCCACAAGCACGGCGCGCTGCTGGTGGTGTCGATTGCCGAAGCGGTTTCGCTAGGGATCGTGGAGCCGCCGCGACAAGCCGACATCATCGCAATGGAAGCGCAATCGTTCGGTGTACCGCTGGGTTTCGGTGGCCCGTATTGCGGAGTGATCGCCACGCGCGAGCAATATGTGCGCCAGATGCCCGGCCGTTTGGTTGGTCAGACTACCGACAGAAATGGCAAGCGCGGCTTTGTACTCACCCTGGCCACACGCGAACAGCACATCCGCCGTGAGAAAGCGACTTCGAACATCTGCACCAACCAGGCGCTGGTCGCTCTAATGGTCAATATCTTCATGACGATTTACGGAAAAGCTGGCCTGCGGGAACTGGCGGCACATAATCTCGCGAAAGCAACTTATGCGGCGCAACAATTCGGCAAACACGCAAAGGTGCTTTTCCCTGGAGCCCCTCGTTTCAACGAATTTGTGGTGCAGACCGCCGAGGACCCACGCGCAATCAACGACCGGCTTCTCGAACACAGGAGTGTGGGCGGTCTCCCCTTGAAGAAATTTTATCCTGAACTCGGCAGCGCCGCACTCTGGTGCTGCACGGAGATGACCACACGTGCAGCGATGGATACGGCCGTCGGCGTGGTTGCGGAAAACCAGCGTTCGATCAAGCCAGCCCGTGAAGAGGCGAGTGTGCAGGAGGTGACGCGATGACACAAAACATCCGCAAAGCCACCCGTCACGTCAACCAGAATGAAGGGCTCATCTTCGAAAAGTCTTCACCCGGGAAAGCGGCATGGAAGCTGCCGCCGCTCGACGTGCCTGAAGTGGATACAAAGGAGCTTCTCGGGTCATCTGAAAGGAAGCATCTGGGCAATATGCCGGAAGTGAGTGAGATCGAAATCATCCGCCACTTCACCCGCCTTTCCACCTGGAACTACGCCATTGACCTGGGCATGTATCCGCTGGGTTCGTGCACGATGAAGTACAACCCTCGCGTGAACGAAGTGGTTTCGCGCTTGGAGGGACTGGCCAACGGACATCCATACCAGCCCGAGAAAATTTCTCAGGGCGCGATGCGCATCCTCAAAACCCTGAGCGACTGCCTGATTGAGATAACCGGCATGGACGCGATCACGCTGCAACCAGCCGCTGGTGCACACGGCGAGTTGACCGGCTTGCTGATGGTGCGGGCTTATCATCAATCGAAAGGCGCTCCGCGCAAAAAGGTACTGATCCCAGATTCTGCACACGGCACCAACCCGGCCACAGCCGCGATGGTCGGCTATACGGTAGAGAATTTGAAGTCGAACGCTCAGGGCATGGTAGATGTCGCAGCGCTGGCGAAGCAGATGAGCGAAGACGTGGCCGCGCTGATGCTCACCAATCCCAATACCCTGGGCGTCTTCGAGCAGCAGATTCATAAAATCGCCGATGTGGTGCACGCCAAAGGCTGCCTCCTCTACATGGATGGCGCCAACATGAATGCGCTGGTGGGTAAAGTTCGGCCCGGCGACTTCGGCGTGGACTTGATGCACTTGAATCTGCACAAGACGTTTTCCACGCCACACGGCGGCGGCGGGCCGGGCTCGGGGCCAGTGGCCATCAAAAAGCTACTGGAGCCGTTTCTGCCAACCCCGGTAGTCATTACCAAATCAGACGGTGCTCTGGGTTTCGAATACAACCGACCGCAGTCGGTGGGACGGGTGCGCGCTTTTTATGGAAACTTTGGCATGTTCGTCCGCGCGCTGGCTTACACGCTCGCCAACGGCCCCGACGGTCTGCGCCAGACTACAGAAGATGCAGTGTTAAACGCTAACTACATTCGCAAGGAACTGGAAGGCGTGTACGACTTGCCCTATTCAACCCCCAGTATGCACGAGGTTGTGTTCAGCGATAAAGTACAGTCGAAAAAAGGCGTGAAGACCATGGATATCGCCAAACGGCTGATTGACTATGGTTTTCATCCCTACACGACGGCCTTCCCGCTGATTGTGTCGGGCGCGCTCATGATCGAACCAACTGAAAGCGAATCGAGAGAAGAGATGGACCTGTTCATTGAGGCCATGAAGTCTATCGCACAGGAAGTGGAAGAAGATCCGCAAATGGTGCTGGCCGCGCCCCACACCACCCGTGTCTCACGTTTGGACGAAGTCGGTGCGGCCAGAAAGCCCGTCTTGCGGTGGAAGCCGGCTGAATAAATCAAGGTTCATTAATCACAAAGGACACCCTGTGTCTTCCTTTCGTGCATTGGAGCCTGCCCCGAGCGGAGTCGAAGGGTATCCTTTGTGATGATGGGAATTTTCTAAATTCCTACTTCTTGGCCGCCATGGTCACCGAAGCCTGCGTCTTCTCCCAGCTGATGGCGAGAGTGCACTTTTCGCCCGACGGTTTTAGATCAATGGTGAAATTCTCTAGCGGGGAAGAAGTTGCCGAAACTTTCATGTCCACGCGCGCCAATTCATCGCTTTCGTACTTGTAGGGAATGCCCCACTCGCCGGTTTTCTTATTGACGATGAGCGTCCATTTGTCGGCATTGGGGACGGTGAAAATCGTGTAGTTGCCAGCAGGCACAGCCTTGCCACCGATCGTCAAGTTCGTCTCAGTAACAAATGTAGTAGCTTCATTGGCGCCGGTGCGCCAGACTTGGCCATAAGGGACCAAATCGCCAAAAACCTTGCGGCCCTTGGCACGCGGACTGGAGTAATCAATCGTGACGGACTTGCCGTCCGCCAGTTTGCATTGCGCTTGAGCCGGCGGGCTGGGCCGTGAGCTCTTGTCCTGGGCTGAGGCGAGCGCGGCGAATGTGAGCAATAGGGAAGTCAGAAATACAATTTGCTTACGCATAAATTTCTCCTTTGGGAGCATTTAGTAATTGGCAATTGGGTCACTATAACAGAAAGGCTCTACTCGAACTGTCGCTGGGCAAGTGCCAATTGTCAATTGCTTAGATGGTTGGACGTAGGGGCAAAAGATTTGGACAGCAATGTCCTCCCATTTCCTGCAACCGGTACAATCTGATTATGTCTGTATTCCATGAAAAACAGGAAGAGCTGGAACATTACGAGACCATGATGGGCGTCCCCCGCGGGCGCCTGGCCGTGACCATGGACATGATTACCGACGCTATGGCCCTGGTCGGCCAGCACGGAGTCTATTGCCAAAGCCAGCGCTGGCCGGGAAAGCCCGTACTGGATATTCAGATAGTCATGAAGGGCCTGACGGATGCAAAAGAACTGATTCAAAGTGTGATGGAAGAGCTAAAAAAGCCTCAATCCAACACGAACAGAGCAGAGCAGGAGGAGGAGGCATGATCTGGTGGAAAAAGATGTCCACGTTGCTCCTGCTGACCGGAACTGCGGCCCTGGCGCAGCAGCCAGGTGCAAAGCCAGTGCCGCACCATCCTGGCGGTTTCGTTGAGGTAGAAGGCGGAAACCTCTATTACGAAGAATGCGGGAGCGGTCCGCAGACGGTCCTATTGGTTCATGACGGAATCCTGCATTCCGCTGCCTGGGATGAAGTCTGGCCAGAATTTTGTAAATCCTTCCACGTCGTGCGTTATGATCGGCGCGGTTTTGGCCGGTCCCCAACCGCAAAGACCTGGTACTCCGAAACCGACGACGTGCTTGCCGTGCTGCGAAAGGTTGGCGTCAAGCAGGCGGTGGTGGTGGGAAGCTCACACGGTGGCGAGCTGTCGCTTAATTTCACGCTCGAACATCCGGATCACGTGCAGCAACTGGTGCTGGTAGGAGCTGTGGTAACGGGCATGCCGTACAGCGACTATTTTTTTGATCGCGGCAACAAGAATTCTGAGCCGATGGAGAAAAAAGATGTCCAAGGCATGCTCAAGAACTGGGCCTACGATCAGTACTTAATCGCGCCCGATCATCCGCAGGCGAAAAAGAAGCTGCTCGACCTGCTGACCGCCAGCCCACAAGACATGACCCACGAGGACTGGGCCCGGCCCACGCGCTCCGCCGTGGAACGGTTGGCAGAGATTAAAGTGCCGACCCTCATCCTGGTGGGAGATGCCGACATAGCTGACGTGTTGATACATGCTGGCGCGATCGAGGCGGGGATTCCGCAGTCACGATTGATGGTGATCCACGACGCGGGGCACCTGATGTACTTGGAAAAGCCGGATGAATTCACCCAGACCGTGATCCAGTTCATTCTCCGGAACAGCGCCTGGTAATCCGATTACAACACTTCCAGAATCTACGCTAGCGTGTACTTCCCCCGCTCAATGACTTTCCCCGCAATCAGCTGGCGCAACTCAATCGTATTAAAAGGTTCGTGTTTGGCCAGCCGTCGCAGGATGGCGAGCTGGGTCCGCAGCATGTCGCCATCAGCCACGGCAGCAATGACCTTCTTCGCCGCGGCTTCGATCTTCTCCATCCCCTGCGATAGATAAACGCGGGTCATGGCAATGGGCAAGGAAGCGGCAGATTCGCCTTTGCTCTCGACAATTTTCCAGGCTCGCAGTACGGCTGATTCCATAGCGTAGGTCTCAATGACCATGTCGGCGATGGCCCCCATGATCTCCTGTTGGTCCTGGATGGCCTGCATATACTTCTGCGTGGCAGCACCGGCGGCGAACAAGCTCAGTTTCTTGGCCTGCCCGACCAGTTTGCGTTCTTCCACCAAGGGACCTTCGATCGCGTCACCTAGCGATGGCCCGGCCAGCACTTCGTCCATCAGCTTCTTGATCGCGGGCATCAGGGGCAGTTGGCCGCTCATCGCCCGCTTGAGCAGAAATCCAGTAATGATCAGCCGGTTAATTTCGTTGGTGCCCTCGAAGATGCGGTTGATGCGAGCGTCACGATAGGCACGTTCCGCCGGATATTCTTCCACGAAGCCGTAGCCGCCGTAGATCTGCACGGTTTCGTCCACCACGAAGTCCACCATCTCCGATCCCCAGACCTTGATGATCGAACACTCGACGGCGTATTCTTCGATTGCTTTGCGGGTGTCCTTCGCAGCATCGGAGCCGGATTTGTCCACCGCAGCGAGGGCCACGTCCATCATGCCCACGGTACGATAAACGAGGGCCTCACCCGTGTAGATGCCTGCGGCCATGTTGGCCAACTTTTCGCGCACTAATCCGAAGTCAGCAATGACTTTGCCGAACGCCTTGCGCTGTTTGGCATAGCCAATCGCGTTTTCGAGCGAGACCCGCGCGCCACCCACGCACATGGCGCCCAGCTTAAAGCGGCCCACGTTGAGAATGTTGAAGGCGATTACGTGTCCCTTTCCAATTTCACCCAGCACATTTTCAGCCGGGACTTTGCAGTCATTGAGAATGATGGGACAGGTGGATGATCCCCGAATGCCCATCTTGTGCTCTTCTGCGCCGACAGAAAAGCCGGAGAAGGTCTTCTCTACCAGGAACGCGGTGAACTTGTCCCCGACTTTTGCAAAAACCGTGAACAGGTCGGCGAAGCCGGCGTTTGTGATCCACATTTTCTCGCCGTTCAGGATGTAATGCTTTCCGTCTTTCGACAGCTCGGCGCGAGCGCGGCAGTTGAGCGCATCGGATCCCGAGGACGCTTCTGACAACGCATAAGCTCCAATAATTTCGCCCGCAGCCAGCCGAGGTAGGTATTTCTTCTTCTGCTCATCCGTGCCGAAATAAACAATCGGCAGCGTGCCGATCCCCGTGTGTCCACCCCAGGTCGTGGCGAATCCCGCGTATTTGGCAATATGGTCCGCAATGATCGCGGCTGTGACTTTGTCCATCTCTAGTCCGCCGTAAGCTTCGGGGACCTCCGCGGAACTCAGACCGAGTTCGCCGGCCTTTTTTAGTAGTTCGCGGGTGATGGAGAAGTCCTTGTGTTCCATCTTCTCGATGTGGGGGACGATCTCGTTGACCGCGAATTCTTCAGCCGTCTGGCCGATGAGCTGATGTTGTTCGGTAAAGTCTTCTGGTGTGAAGACTTCATCGGAGCGGCGGTCTTCCAGAAGAAAGCTGCCGCCGGAAATTTTGGTTTGAGCAACTGCTGTTGTAGCCATATCGAGTCGAGTCCCCTCAACAAACACAATTTCACCACAGAGGCATGGAGACACAGAGAACATCTAATTCTATAGCCAGAGGATGAATAAAGGTTTGCCCCTCGGTGTCCTTGTGGTGAATATAAGGGCGTGCCCTTTAGTACCTTTTTTCGATGCGGTTTGAGGCTTGGAAGCTAAGCGAGATTCTCAAAGATGCCGGCAGCCCCCATGCCGCCGCCCACGCACATGGTCACCATGCCGTACGGAGCCTTGCGGCGCTTCAATTCGCGGATGAGCGTCGCCGTCAGCTTTGCCCCCGTGCAACCGAGTGGATGTCCCAGCGCGATCGCACCGCCGTTCGGATTGACCCGCGCCGGGTCGAGCCCTGCTTCTTTGATCACCGCCAGAGACTGCGCTGCGAAGGCTTCGTTCAGCTCGATCACATCGATGTCAGCCAATTTTAGCCTTGCCATTTTCAGCGCCTTCGGGATGGCATAGACCGGCCCCAGCCCCATTTCTTCGGGCTTGTATCCAGCAGTCGCGAACGACACGTAGCGCGCCAGGGGCTGGATGCCAAGCTGCTTTGCCCTTTCCAGAGACATGACCACAGCCGCCGCCGCGCCATCCGACATCTGCGAAGAATTGCCAGCGGTGACTGAGCCCTTCGCGTGGAAAGCAGGCTTCAGGGCGAGCAGCGCATCCAACGAAGTGTCGGAGCGGGGACCTTCGTCCACTTTGAAAATGATTTCTTGTCGCTTCGGTTTCAAGCCATTGGGGGTCGTGAAGCTGACCGGTACGGACACAGTCTCATCTGCAAACTTACCGGCTTGAATTGCTGCCAAAGCCTTCAGATGGCTATGCAAGGAGAATTCATCCGCAGCCTCGCGTGTGATGTCGAAACGTTGCGCCAGCCGTTCCGCCGTGAGCCCCATGGATAAATACGCGTCCGGATAATGATCCACTAGCCATGGGTTGGGAGAAATTTTGTGCCCGCCCATGGGAATCATGGACATGGACTCGGTACCACCGGCAACGATGATCTCCGCGCCTCCACTCATGATGCGCTCCGCCGCCATAGCGATGGCCTGCAAGCCAGATGAACAGAAGCGGTTGATGGTCAGCGCCGACACCTCCACTGGCAATCCGGCGCGCAACGACGCGATACGCGCCACGTTCATACCCTGTTCGGCCTCAGGAATGGCGCAGCCCAGAATCACGTCTTCGATCTCTTTGGGATCAACTTGCAGTACGCTTTCGAGCGCCCCTTTGATGGCGACCGCAGCCAGTTCATCGGGACGGGTTGCACGTAGTGTTCCTTTAAAGGCGCGTCCTACGGGCGTGCGGACGGAAGCAGCGATAACGACTTCGCGCATAGCTCACTCCAGCATGTGGCAGATGGCAATAGTTTTCAATCTCACCATATTAGATGTTTTTTTGCATCGGGGGGCTCAGCAGCGCTCCTCAGTACGGAAATGGTCTGTGGCTCGCATTGAATGCACTTCAGCTGTCAACAGGTGACTCTGTAACTGGTCTTAGCGCGGCCCGTTACCTCTTCAGCAGATCCACGGGCTCGCGGACATTGGTGACCCGAAAATGTTTGGCCAGGGCGGGATGCTTCTTGGCTACTTCTTCATACATCGCGTAGGCCACGTTGCGGTAGGAGAAGTGGCCGGCGGGTCCGGTGCGTAGTTCGGAGATGTATACCACTTCGGCGAAATCCATCTTAAATAAAGTACGATTGCGAAAGCCCAGCGGGATTGCGTACTGCGAATTTTGCACGGACTCTTCTCCTGCGGCGCGTGCAAGTTGTTCGACAGCGGCAGCCGTGCGTGCCATCACGGCGTCGTAAGCGGCGCGCGTGCCGCCAGCGTTCACTTCTTCGGGAACGTCGTAACCGTGTCGCGTGGTGAATTCCTGGCCGATCTGAATACAGCGGCGGTGGCGGTGCATGTCGCGGAAGGCGCCGATGTCCATCAGAATATCGAAGCGGAATTGCTGTCCGGCGCAGAATGCCCGCAGCATTTCATCGTGCTTGCCGCGATGGCGCAGGCCTGAGTCAATGATGGCACGACGAATGGGCTCTCCCGCAGCCTCAACGGCTTGCCGAATCTGCCGGTAAGGGTAGTGGCAATGCTGATAGATGAGGGTTGTGGCCAGTTCCACTTCAAGTGGTTCCTGGTCGAGCAGATCCACCACGGGCGCTGCCGCGACTGGCATATCTCCCAACAACTCTTTTGCCATCTGCTGAAGTTCGCGCCGGGTGGCGATTTCATAGGCGTTGGGATCGGCATATTTCACCAGGGTGGGAGCCATGCGCACTTCGCGTAGTAGTTCTTCTTCGGCACGCGCTCCCAACTCAGCGGAGAGCGCTCGAATCTGGTCCACCAGTTGCCGGAGGGACTCGTGGGCCACGTTGTAAGCGGGAGAGACGGCCGCGCGTTTCAGCAAATCGCCCATGTGGCGAACTTCTTTATGAGTGTGTGAAAGCAGGCGGGAAACCTGGGTTTCCAGAGTGCGGGCGTTGACGATCTCTCCCAGAGACGTGTTTGTGGCCAGCGGCAGCAGATAGCGGGAGACATCGAAAGCGCGGGCCTTCAGCGTGCGCTCGTAGGCTTCCTGCTTCATTTCTTCTGGTTTGGGGGTGACGCTGGTCAGGTAACGGAAAGTGCGCTCGGAAAGCGATTCGTATTCCGCGAACAGGTTGTTGACGGTTTCCTGGTACAGGCTTCGGGACTGCGGATCGTCACCAAAATCAGGTGTGAAGTAGCCGCTCTTCTTGAAGTCCTGGTAGCGGGTGGAACGCTCCTGGCCGTCCCAGCGCTGCTCGTCGGCGACCGCGATAGCGGCCAGGATGGAAAGGCGCTCGATGGCCAGCGCCACGTGCGCCAAGTCAGCAATCGAGCGGTGCCCATACTGGAAGTAAAAAGTGTTGAGGAATTTTTCCGCTTTCTGCTGGCTGATCTCCTTGAGCGATTCCTTCATGGAGAGCGCAGAACGTGAATACTTGGCCATGGCATAGGCCTGGATTTCCGGCTCGACGCCGTACACGGCGAAGACCTCTACAGCAGGAGCGTTCCCGTTGGACGAAGAATTGCTGGCCTCAGACATTGCGTATCGCTGACCTCGAATGTTCAGGAGACTTGAATCTTACTGGGGAGACTCTAGGGTATGCAACGACCTTCGGGAGAATCATCCGTCGGTTTTACTGTGAACCCTGTGCTCCCTGTGGCTTTAGCCGGATTTGAACCACAGGGACACAGAGCGCCCAGAGGAACTCGCAGGCAAGGCGAACTTGCAGGAACCTTCCTGTAACTTTTCTTGGGTGGGGGTAATCAGATATAAAAGGATCAACCAAACATTGATTCATGCAGCGGAATTTTCTCATTTTGATATTTGCGTGGCTTTGCGTGTCTGTGCCGGTGCTCGCTCAGGCTCCGTTTTTCATGAAGCCGGGAACTAGCAGCGATCCGAACGTACCGCCACCAGTATCCGCGATTGGCCAGACCGTGGAATTGGTGCCGTCGA
>Ga0206966_1061_pt1 | contig 33037 bp, 29 predicted proteins | sample Alteio_BWOrgHeat_23_FD_152970 | JGI IMG/M metagenome (GOLD analysis project Ga0206966, IMG submission 152970) | Enriched cells from forest soil in Barre Woods Harvard Forest LTER site, Petersham, Massachusetts, United States -... | ecosystem: Environmental > Terrestrial > Soil > Temperate forest >...
TTGCTTCTCAGCCTCGAATTTCCTGGGAAGGAGTGATTTCGGTACTTGACCACCATCGAAACTCCTAGCCATCTTTCCAGAGACCGTAGTCCGTGTCGGGTCGCGAATCATACCTGTAAAGCCAATCGGGGTAACCGGTGACATCGACGTGTTTGCTCCCTGGATCGTGGCGCTCCCGGACTCCGTGAAGAGGGTTGATGAGATTCAATCTCCGCACCGCTTCGTCAATCACCCGACCAGCCAGCCCGATAGCATGCCGCAAAGCCATCAGTGAATCCTCTCCCGAGGGAGGAAAAAACCGGCTGTCCAGACCCAAGCCGGTAATGGAGAAAGGACAGCGAAAGTGATCGCCTTCGCCGGCCTCTGGCAAGTGAGCACCCTGTAAGCTAACGGGAATGGGCTTTACGATCACCTGCCGTGCGCGGCCCGATTTTTCATAGAGCGTGAAGCGGCCCTTCGCGACAATTTCGCCCAACGGGAATGCCGGCTTTTCCTTGACATATTCCGCCATGGAGTCCTTACTCCTTTAAATTCAATTATGACCCTTGGACTCATCCCAGACGAACGTCGCGTTCCTTTCAATTGCACCGGTCACATATCCTCTCCCGGTTCCCAAGGGTCGGCCCGATGGTGTCTCACTTGTCAATGACTCTTTCATCTTTCTCGCGCCCTCTCTCTTTTCCGGGTCCTGATCTGAGTAAGAACGTTCTTGCCGCCTGCGGCTCCGCCTCTGCGATCTCGGCCAGCATCTGGACCTCCTGCCGTCCGAGCTTCACTTCGCCCCGCAGGATCGCTCGTTTCGCTTCATCGCCACGCTGGCAGGGATGGTGTCCACGGCGCGTGCAAACAACACATTCCGGTAAATAGTGGCGTGAGAGACGTGATGCTCGCGCGGCCGAGAGCTTCAGCGCCGTGGAGCAGCGCCACCTCGGCCAGCCGTCCTACTATGGAGGCAGGATGAACGGGCGAAAGATCGTACATATCGACATGGACGCCTTTTATGCGTCAGTCGAGCAGCGGGACAACCCGGAACTGCGCGGCAGGCCTGTCGTCGTGGCCTGGAAGGGAAAGCGTTCTGTCGTCTGCGCGGCCTCGTACGAGGCCAGGCGCCTCGGCGTGCGCTCAGCGATGGCCGCGACCTCCGCCGAACGCCTCTGCCCGGAGGCTACCTTTGTTCCGCCGGACTTCACGCGCTATCGCGCTGTCTCGCGTGCCGTCCGTGAGATCTTTCTCCGGCATACGGACCTGATCGAGCCTTTGTCGCTCGACGAAGCCTATCTTGACGTGACCGAGAACAAGATCGGGCTCGCAACGGCTACGAAGGTGGCGAGCATGATTCGGCAGCAGATCCGCGAAGAACTGAACCTCACTGCATCCGCCGGCGTGGCCCCGAACAAGTTTCTGGCGAAGATCGCCTCCGATTGGAAGAAGCCGAACGGGCTGTTCGTCATTCAGCCCACAGAGGTCGAAGACTTCCTGACGCCTTTGCCAGTGGGCCGCATTCCGGGAGTTGGAAAGGTCACAGAAGAACGCCTCGGAAAGTTAGGGCTTCGCACTGTAGGCGACGTCCGCGCGCGATCACTCGAAGATGTGCAGAAACTCTTTGGCCGCTACGGTCAACGTCTCTACGAGCTCGCCCGCGGGATCGACGACAATCCTGTTGTGCCAAACCGGCCAACGCAGTCAATCTCGGCGGAGGACACGTTCGAGACGGATGTTCTGTTAGCTGATACGGAGCCGATGATCCGGCGGCTCGCGGAGAAGACCTGGGCCGCATCGCGCAAGGAATCGCGGATCGCGCGCACCGTCGTCCTGAAGCTGAAGACTGCCGAGTTTCAGATTCTGACGAGAAGCCTCACTCCTATGAGACCGCCGACTTCCTGCGAAGAGTTGATGGAAATTGCTCTGACTCTACGGGAGCGAGTCAAGCTCGCTCCCCGGCAGCGATTCCGTTTGGTTGGGGTTGGTCTCAGCAACTTCAGAGACGCGGAAGAGGAAGGTGAGCCGTCGCTCTTCACATGACCCCGTTACTTCAGCGAACTCACAGTGCGTTCGGATCGGCTGGCGCCATTTCAATGACGGGGCCGCTCTTCTCGGTGGCAACGCTGGGTGCACCGGAATTCGGAAGGCAAGGTATTGAGTGTCCTTCTGCTTCTTTGGAAGCGGCAATTATCTGAGCCTTTGGAATAACATCAGATTTCACACTCGCCGGCCCTCCGGAAGGTTCGGCGAGGAGCCCTAGATTGGCTACACTGGCGGAGCATAAATCGCAGTAACGCCGAACGACTGCAGCCGGGTGAAAAGCCTCCCATGATTCCCAAATGGATCCGAACTAAGTCGATGCTGGTATGTGCCGTCGCCTGTTCAGCTCATGCAATGTTTGGCGCAGGTCGATGCGGCGAGGCTCTGGCTCAACATTCGGTGTGCGAACCTGGAAATGCCTTTGCCAATAATCTCATCAAAAGTCGCCATCTGGAAGCCGTTTCTGTAGCGCAGGATGTCAGCACAGGAGCTCTTGTTCTCTTCGCCGCCCCCAAACGAGCCAGACTGGATGTTTCCACTCCTCTGCTGCCCCTATCCTTGGCCAAAGTTTTTCTCGCGGCATCCTGGTGGGACCACAACGAGCCTGACCTGAAGTTTGAGAGTCTTCATGGCTCGGAGAATGCGGAGAACCCCGCATACCGCAAAAGCGTGAATGTCCATGAAATTCTCGTAGGAGGAAGCGATTCGGCGGGAGAACAAATGGCAATTGCCTTGCGCAAAGCCGTCGGGACAGAAGTTGTGCTTGCCGATTTGCGTCGATATGGCTTCAACAGGGAAAATGACTCATTTTGGGTCGATGTTGATCCTCAGTGGAGGGAAGAGTTGGCGCCGCGGCCCGCAGATGCATCCCTGAATGGTCTGAACGATGAGGAATGGAGCTCCGCGTTGTCGATCGGTGAGAGCCATATGGCAATCTCAGCCCTACAGGTTTCTAGATTCTTCCAGGCGGTCGGCAATGATGGTCTCTCGTGTTCGCCTGTAGCTTCGCGGATGGAAGAGGGTCGCAGCCGCATACCGAAAAAGCCTTGCAGCGCCCCCACACGCATGATGGCCGCAACTGCAGCGAAGCAGCTTATGAGCGCGTTGCTGGATACAGTGAAGCGGGGTACCGCAACCGGAATTTCCGGCACACTGAAAGGCACCGGCTGGAGCATCGGAGGAAAAACCGGGACCGGGGGCGTGGCCGGGGCTCCTTTCGAAGACCAGGATGGATGGTTCGCTGGGCTTATCTTCGATGAGAGCCTGAAAGCTCGATATACGGTCGCCACCTTTGTGCGGCATGGAGGCGCGGGTGGTGGCAAAGCCGCTGAGATTTCCGCAGAAGAAGCCCGATTCCTAGTTGGCGAGAGCAGCGCTAAACAAAGTACCCCGAGTTTGCGGTAGAAAGCTCGTTCGAGGCAATCAGGAACGTGGACTAAGTTGGCAAAAACAGGCGATTGCCATGATTAAGCTGGAATCTGCGGGATCTCTGTGTTCCTGGGAGGTTTGTCGACGACCAGAAGTTACGCCCATTGTTTCCGAATAGCCGTAAACCGTCCAGAACTTCAATCAAAGAAGAGCATCAGCTCCAGGAGAGCACAATTGAAGGATGTTCCCTCGGGATCTACCGCATCTTCGCGAACTAAATAGCTGCAATCTTCCGCCCGAGGACATGCGACGATTCGTATCCATCTCACTGGTTATGTGCCAAAGGAGTCCAAAATACCTCTTCGGACTTTACGAATGATTCCATCTCGCCTTGGTGCTCCGGCATCCCGACTACAGGTATGTTATGCGCCTGGATTGACTTTAATTTTCGTTGGGCCTGCACCCGCGTAAGCGGGAAGCGTTTTGGCGGCGGCCATGGGAGATCGCGCGGAGCTACTTCGCCGTTAACCTTCCGCGACTCAAACGGCTGATTCGGCGTCACTCCAGGTGGAAATGGCCATGCTGGTAGTCCGTGGACGAGATAAGTGCGGAAAGCACCTTGAAATCCCACCTGCTTTGCTGCGTCCCGCACAAACCAGAATGCTGCGCGATGATCAATGTGGCCATCGGTTTCATCAGTGACGTAGATTTCAGTAGGCTGGAGCATTTTCAACACTTCAGCCAGATCGACCAGCACAGAACTGCGGTTGTACGGAGCCGGTTTGCCATGCACGGACGTATGGTAATCCTTCTGAATGAGCGCGTAGGTCTCGTTTTGTCTCGTGAATTGCTGCCGGACTATCTTGTCATCAGGACTCTCGTACAAGTTGCCCAAATCGCCATCCGGGTAGCCAAGGAAGATGAGGTCCTCGGCTTTCCCGCCCAGAATTTCAAGTGCATTGCGGCTCTCGGTCTGGCGCAAGCGCGAAAGCGCGAAGAAGTCGTCGGGACCGACTTGATCCACCGGCTTATGGGTCACGCCGGCTGCCGCGGCGGGAAAACCATCCCCGCTGGTGATCGCAACCACTTTTACTCGCGCCCCACGCGCTAGAGCTTGCTGGATGATGCCGGCACAGCCAATGACCTCGTCATCGGGATGCGGAGCAAAAACCACTACCGACTCTGGGCGAGTTGTGCTCGATTGCGCAATCGCGGATGAGAAAGCAATGATTATCGCAAACAGGAGCGTGGATTTTCGGCACAATTGCAGGCGATTCTGGCTCATATTGTCATTATCCCCATGATCCTTTGCTGAATCCCGGCACAGTCCTACGCCGGCAAATCCGATCTGCCTTCGCGAGCAGTAGCCGTTTGAATCCGTCGCAGCAGTTGGTGACATACTGCCGGTTCTCCTCGGGGGTCATTGCGCGACTGGCTTCTTCCTCCGGGTTGTCGGTCACACGCCCACTTTCCGTAGAAGTTCAATGTATCGCGCTTGGGGCGCTCGTGGGATATACCCGTTTCGCAACTTGTGTGGCATCGAAAGCACCTCGACTCGGGGTCGTTCTCTGCAACAGGCCGCCTTCGCCAAGGGCGACGTTCGGGTTTCTTCAGTTTGGTCGCGACATCGTCTTCGCGTACTCCAGGTAGAGCTCGCACGACGCCTGGCCATATCTTTTCTGGCCTTCATGACAGAATTTTCCCGAGTGCTCCGGCATGGAAACCCATGACACGATCTCCTTTCTGATTGTTCGGATCAAATGACTAGAGCAAATCAATCACCGATGGAGGATCGGTGCCGTGCTGTGGAATATGCTTGCCGACGACGATCTCGGGCAGTTCGAAACCCGTTAGAAACCATAAACCATCAGCGGTGAGTTACAACCTGCTATGGTCCCTTGCGCGCACCCAGAAGAAATTTGGCTTTCACCCTCTCTCACGCTACAAAAAGGCGCTCCTGAGGGAAGCGCCTTGCCGTGTCAGTCTGAAATGCGCTCGTTATTCTTCCCGTTCGTATCGCTGCCAGATCTCGTTCAGATCCGGCCTCAGGCCGTGAACGGGCCCCGTGCCTTCGACGAAATCGCCTGACTCCGTGCTCAACGGTTTTCCTGGCTCACAAACCAGCACCTGTTTCTTATAGGGGTCAACCAGCCAGCCCAGCTCCACTCCGTTGCTTATCCAGGTTTCCATCTTCCGCTTCGTTTTGGCCAGCGTGTCAGAGGGCGATAGTAGCTCCACAACGAAGTCCGGCACGACGCGAAGCAGATGGCCGCCTTCCTCCTGGGTGATCCGGCTCTGGTTGTCAGCTTGTCGTTGTCACTCCATGCGCTCAGTCGCGCACGATTCGGCGATTCCTGAGCACGGCTACCGAGGCAATTAACGACAATCTCGTGCGGGAGTGTGCGGATGAACCGCTCAATCGTACCGCGCTTCAGGTCCGAAGTGCACTGCCGGAACTGCGCTGACGGAAACCTTCCGCGACGCTCGACCATCTCGTGATAGGTTCCCTTGGCACCCCTTCACGTTGCAGTACGTCGCAGGGCACGATAACATTAAACAACGATGCGTTACGTGCATCCTCGGGCCAATGCGGTCCAGAAGCTTTTCCTACGCCTAGGCGACCTCAACCGATCTGTAGGGATTGCGGAAGACAAGGAAGCACGGAGTGGTGACAGAAATGGATACACAGGAAATGAGCTTCCAGACGTGTAACGTGTAAGTCACTAAAAGTAAGTATCTTACAACGTTGCGGAAGTGGTGAAATGGCAGACACACCATCTTGAGGGGGTGGCGCCGCGAGGCATGGGGGTTCAAGTCCCCCCTTCCGCACCAAGAATGTCCGACAATTTACCGAGGATTCTGCTCAGAAAAGCGACCGCATGATTTATCTGTTTATGGTAGTTCACGTTTTTGTTTGCCTGTTCCTGATCGCTGTCATTCTCCTGCAGCAGGGCAAGAGCGCCGATCTGGCGGGAGCCTTCGGCGGGCAGGGCTCGCAGACAGCGTTTGGGCCTCGTTCGGCGGCCAACCTGCTCACGCGCACAACCAGCTGGTGCGCCATTCTGTTCATGGTCACATCCATCGGACTCACCATCCTGATGCAGAAGCACGCGGCGCATCAGCACTCGGTACTTTCCGGGACGACAACGCAGAGTAGGCCGGCAAACAAGAAGTAGTCTCAATAGCTTTGAACCACCCCAAGGGCAGGCCCTCAGCGCCTGCCCTTTCGTTGCTTTTGCATCAGGCGCGGCTTTCGGCCGTGTCGTAAGCGCTACAAAAACGGCGGCGGTTTTAGTCCCTGAGGAATAGAACGAATTCACTCGAGTGTCGAGTTGTCACGCGCACGCGTTATTATGGCTTCGCCTTCGATCGCATCAGGAGAACCCATCGATGACTCCCTCTGCAAACCCATCCGGCACCACTCTCTCACGCCGCACATTCATCGGTACCGCCCTCGCCGGAACCGCCGCAACCCTCATCGGCGCGGCCGCGACGGGCATTCTCACTCCCGAACCCGCTCTCGCCCAGAGCAACCTCACGCCAGACGAGGCTCTCAAGGCCCTCCTCGACGGCAACGAGCGGTACATCGCTGGACGCTTCAAGAGCTTCGACGAAGATAAGCAGATCCTGCGCGATCACACTGTCGACAAGCAGGAACCCTTTGCAGCCGTGCTCTCCTGTGCCGACTCGCGGGTTCCCATCGAGATCATCTTCGACCAGAGCATCGGACACATTTTCGTCAACCGCGTGGCCGGCAACGTCGTCACACCAGAGATCATCGGCAGCCTCGAATATGGAGCCGTCGTCCTCGGAACGAAAGTCATTCTCGTTCTCGGCCACGCCAATTGTGGAGCCGTCAAAGCGGCCATTCAGGGCAAGGCGGTTCCCGGACAGATTAGCGCCTTATTCCCTCACCTGCAGCCCGCCGTCGATCAGGCAGGCTCTGACCTGGCCGCTACGACAAAAGCAAACGCCACCATCCAGGCGACGCTCTTGAGCAAAGCCTCTCCCGTCCTCGCTCCGATGGTGAAAGAAGGCAAGCTGAAAATCGCCGCCGGATACTACGACCTCGACACCGGAAAGGTCACAATCCTTTAGCACGAAGACTGGGTACTTCAGTCGTCGTCATCATCCTTGTGAACACTATGAGGATGCAGGATCATCCACGGCACTGGCTTATTTCCCATCGCGTCCTTCCACAGGATCACGTTGAGCTTGCGTGGGTCTGCGCGGTCTTCGTGCGTGAAGTCCATGCGGCTGGACTCCTTCGCTCCGGGCGCGTGCTCGCTGTTAGCCGTATAGATAAGGTTGTTGGCCTGATTGGAGTAGTCGGCGGTGAAGGCCGGCTGATCCCCTGCTCCGGTAAATAGCGGTGCGATGAGCGGAGCGAAAGCGTCGTTGTTGTTCATGGGAGGAATGCCGAGTAGGTCCTCGATCGTGCGCAGCACGCTCACCGTCGTGTAGAAGGTGTGATCCACCAGCGGCTTGGCGGTTCGAGGCGAATACTTGCTGATCACCAGCGCGACCGAGCGGTGAGCGTCGACGTGGTCGGCCCCGTCCTGCGCGTCGTCTTCGAGGATGAAGAACGCTGTGTCATCCCAGTATGGGCTATTTGAGATAGCGTCCACCGCGCGGCCGACGGCTAGATCGTTGTCGGCGACAGAGGCCCTCGGTGTCGGCGATCCCGGACGCGTACCCGCGGTATGGTCATTCGGCAGGCGCAGCATCACGAAGGCAGGCATGGAGTCACGGCCCTGCATCCGATCGCTCACCCAGACATTGAAGTGGGTCAGAAATTCGTTCACGCGCAGCTGATCGGGAAAGCTGAGATTGAAGTCGGGATAGTCGGGGTCAAAGTGCGCCTCTAGCTCAGGCTTGGTTGCTACGTTGCGATAGATGAGAGGAATCTTCCATGGATATGGACTGTTTCCTCCACCATAATTCGCCGGAATCTGTTCACCCGGCCCGATGAAGGAGTGCTCACAAATTTGAGTGGGCTCGGGTGTGCCTTCGAGCGGGGATTTCTGCTTGGGAGCCTCGCCGGAATCGTCGCAGAACTTGGTCGAAACAAACTCTCCGAAGTGGTAAAGAGTTTTCCCCTGATGCCTCAGGTCGGTCCACAGATATCCGCTCGCCGGTTCGTTAATATCGGGGATCTTCTCCTGTATGGGATACCCGTTTTGCACGACGCCTTCAAAGTCGTAGGTGCGCTCGCTGCCCCGATAAGCCTGCTGCCAGTCGCGCTCGGTGTAATCGCTGGTGATTGCGGCAGTCGACCAGATGTGTCCGTCACCGGAGACTTCTCCTGAGTCGTAAAAGTTGTCCAGCACCCCGAATTGCAGCGCGAGCTTGTGCAGGTTGGGCGTGATGGCCAGTCCATACATCGTGAGGGAGGGGTCGCCGTCACCCACGCCCAGATCGCCTAATATCTGATCGTAGGTCCGGTTCTCTCGAATGATGTAGATGACGTGGTGAATGGGGTTGTCGCCAGTGGCAAATGCCAGGTGTTTCTGTTCGACCTGCATCAGGTTGCTGACCATCACCTGCTGGGTAAGCTCGCGCAGATTCTTTTCGGCATCGGCGCGGTCGATGGACGCAAGCGAGCCATGGAGCAGCGTTGCGATATAGGTGTGGGGCCGATGAATGCTCTGCGTCCAGTTCGGTGGCGGATTCACCGGCGCGGGTTGCGGTGCGACGTTCGGCCCAGTACCGCGACCTTTGGCGGTGGCAACATAAAGCTGCTTGTCATTAACCGCCAGCGCAGACGGATACCATTCAGTCGGGATGAAACCAATGGGTATTTCGGGCGCGCCAACCTGGCTGGCTGGTTTCGTATGAAAGACAGCGATCGAGTTAGAGCCTGAATTGGCCGCGTAGAGCATCGCTCCGTCCGGAGACACAGCGACGGAATCGGGCATGGCGCCGAAATAGGTCTGCCCCAGCAGGTGCGAGTCATAAAGTCGGACAAGCTGCAGGCCTTTCGCCGACACTTTCACGCCCGCGATCAGGTCGCGATTCGCGAGCGCGACGTAAAGCGTCTTCTCATCCGGGCTGAGGGTCAGAGCAATGGGATGCGAACTGGGACGGATACTGACGGAGGGCGGAAACAGAGCCAGCTTATTGGCAATCTTCCCAGCGTGAAGGTCGAGTTCCACAACGGCTGAGCCGTTCCAGAGAGCCACAAATGCGCGGCTTCCGTCGCGTGTAGCCACGACCGCTATGGGGTATGTGGACGGAACGATGGGATTGTCAGCGAGATCGAAGCGGGTCTGGATCTTTCCGGATGCGGTATCGATCAAAAGAACGTCGTCGGAAAACTCGTCGGCGACCAGGATCTGTTCCTTGCCATCGGCAGTTTTCACCACGGCGAGCCCCGTGGGAGCAGGGATCGCAACTCCTGTGGGCAAGAGCTTTCCGATCTGGTTCTGTGTGCGGCCAGGGGCAAGATGTTGCAGCGGAATCGGAATAAGCCGCTCGGGTTTTGGAGCGCCGTCTGCGAAGCTGTAGACAGCGATAGCGTTGCCGGTGTGGTTAGCGTCTCCGCCTTCTGGCGCCGAGAGCGAGTCAAGGCTGACGTAAAGGTTCTTGCCGTCGAGCGAGAAGGCGATGCCGGAATACATGGTTTGCGCGGCGCCGATCACGGTGCGCGCATCGGGAAAGTCGCTGAGCCTTGGCGCGCCCGTCTCTTTGGTGGCAGTGCCGGCGTTTTTCGTATCGCTGTCGGTCGTATCGAGAATAGCGATCGATTGCGAGTAGTTCGACTCGGCCGTTCCGTATCCGGCATTGACCAACGCCAGGTAACGATGATCGGGTGACCAGGCGAGTCCCATCGGCAGGCTGTTTAATCGAGTGGGCGAGCCGGCAACAGGCTCCGAAAGCTGCGCACCCGTGGGAAGGTTGACCGATTGCGCCGCCGCGATGCATTGCGCCGCAAAAATGCCGAGAATCACGAACCAGTTGGTACCCGAGGACATAAGGTTTATTGTCTGCGCTTGAGATTAACAAAGTATCAGCCTGCGATACGATCCTCACCGAGCCCCACACGAAAGGAGCGTCCTTTTTTCATTCCATGACCATTACAAAAGTCTTACACAGTGACACGACTCCCTACTGATACGGTCAAGAGTAGAGATTTGAACCTTGAGATTTAAACCAGGGGAGACCGAACACTCCATGTCAGTTGAGTTGCTCAACCAACCCGCCATTGCCGGCGAACATAATCCGCCAAAGCCCATCGCAAATTTGCAGGCCGAAAACAAAGGCCCCGTCCTGGGCCGTGCCGCGCAAGGGGGGACCCTGAGCACCATCACCATCATCTTCATGGTCATCTTCCATATTGGCGCTGTCGCCGCGCTCTTCATGTTCAGCTGGAAAGCTCTGATCTGTTCAATTGTGCTCTGGGTGTGGGCCTCGAACATCGGTATCGGCATGTGCTACCACCGCCTGCTGACACATCGCGGGTATAAGACGCCCAAGTGGGTCGAGTATTTCATGGCCATCGGCGCGACGCTGTCGCTCGAGGGTGGGCCGATTTTCTGGGTGGCCACGCACCGGGTTCATCACCAGTACTCCGATCACGAAGGCGACCCGCATACGCCGACAGAGGGCGGATGGTGGGCACACATGGGCTGGATCATGTGCGGCGTCTCCCTGCACGATGAAACGGCCATGCTTTCGCGTTATGCTCCCGATCTGGCCCGCGACAAGTTCCACGTCTGGCTCAGCAAGTACCACTGGGTCCCGATGGTGGTGATTGGTCTTGCGCTGTTGGCCATCGGCGGCTTGCCCTGCCTCATGTGGGGAATCTTCCTGCGCGTAACCCTCGGCCTTCATTCCACCTGGTTGGTGAACTCTGCGACGCACATGTGGGGATCGCGCCGCTTCGAGACTCGCGACCACTCGCGCAACAGCTGGTGGGTTGCCCTGCTGACCGGCGGCGAGGGATGGCACAACAATCATCATGCGCATCCGGTTTCAGCGCGTCACGGCCTCACTTGGTACGAGCTCGATCCGAACTGGTACGGCATCTGGCTCCTCACGAAGCTCGGCCTGGCCTGGGACATCAAGCTCACACAGTTCGATCCGAAGAATCCGAAGCCGGCAGGAGTAGCTTAAGAGCTTCTTCCGTCAAACAATTCAAGCGCCCGCCCGGTACACTTTCCGAGCGGGCTTTTTTATTGCCGGGGCGTTTCGATTGCACTCATGAGAATCACCGGACGAAGAAGGAATGTGGTGCTGTTCATCGTGCTGGGCGCATGCCTGGTAGGTGTAGCGGTCACGCTCAACGTCGGCTGGATCATCCTCAACTGGCGTCGGCTTGCTCCGATGATCATTGGCATTCCCTTCTTTGCTCTGCTCATCGCAGGCGTGGTCCTCAACACAATTTTCCTGGTACGTGAGGTACGCCGCAACGAACGGCACGACAGCTTTCTGAACGCGGTAACGCACGAACTCAAGACGCCGATCACCTCCATCCGGCTCTATCTCGAAACGCTGCAGCGGCGCGATATGCCGGAAGAAAAGCGGCGCGAGTTTTACGCAATTATGCTCGAAGACAGTGAATGGCTGCTGGCCACCGTGGAGCAGGTTCTGAAGGCCGGCGAACTTGGACAGCGGACGCAAAACCAGGTGCGACTGCCCGTCGATATGCGAGCGCTGGTGGCCGAGTGCATTACCCGAACGCGATCACGTAGTCACCTGGAAGCGGAGGCAATCACTTTCGAGCAAGCCGAAGTGTCGGCGCCAATGATGGTGCGCGGCAATCGCGAAGAGTTGCAAAGCATGGTGCTGAATCTGCTCGAGAACGCGGTGAAATACTCTGCGAAAACGGTCGAAATAAAGGTGGACCTGTCGATTAGAAACGAAGCCTGGGTCGTGCTCAGCGTAACTGACCGGGGAATCGGTATTGCTGCCGGACAGCTGAGACGCATCTTCAAGCGGTTTTACCGGGTACCCGCGCGTAGCGTGCTCAAGACCAAAGGTACCGGGCTGGGATTGTTTATTGTGCGGAGCATCGCGCGGCAACATGGAGGCGACGCCTTCGCCGAAAGCCCAGGAGAAGGCATGGGTGCGACGGTCACGGTGCAGCTGCCGCGCTTGCTGAGGCCAGAGGCAAAGGAACTCGAGCAGGCGGTTAAATGAGCACCCCGGCGCGCATTCTGATTGTCGAAGATGAGGAGCACCTCGCGCAGGGCCTGCTGTTCAACTTGCGGGCCGAGGGTTACGACGCGGCCATTGAGGGTGATGGCGAGGCAGCCCTGGCCCGGCTTGCGAACGAGAGCTTTGACGTTGTGCTACTCGACGTGATGTTGCCTGGAAAAAACGGCTTTGAGGTGGTCACGGAACTACGAGCCGCGCAGAATTATGTGCCGGTGTTGATGCTGACCGCGCGAGGTCGAGCGGAAGATGTGCTGCTTGGTTTTGCTTCCGGCGCGGACGATTATCTGCCCAAGCCTTTCGACCTCTCCATCCTGGTGGCCCGCCTGAACGGTCTTTTGCGCCGGTTGAAGTGGCATCAGCCGGAGGACGAAACTCCGGCTGCCAGAGAAGAGCTCTTCGATTTTGAATTTGCCGGTCGCAGGATCGACTTCGCGGCACTGGAACTCACGGCCATGGGGAGGACCATCCGGCTTACATTGATGGAGGTCGATCTTCTGCGGTATCTGGTGCGCAATCAGGGCCGCATCATCTCCCGCAAAGAGCTGCTGGAGCAGGTATGGCGCGTGCATGAAGACACCGACACCCGAGCGATCGACAACTTCATTGTCCGGTTGCGGCGATACATCGAGGATGAGCCCTCGGAGCCGCGCTATCTGAAGACGGTGCGCGGCGTGGGCTACCGCTTTCTCGCATCAGGCGATTGAGGGTGCAGCCTGCATCCATTCTTACGCTGGAGCATCGTTAAAATAGGGATATCTATGAAAGAAATCACGTTGAGTATCGATGGCATGCATTGCGAGGTCTGTGTCCGTCGCGTAGGCCGGGCTTTGCAGGGGGTCCTGGGAACTGTCGTCGAAGAAGTTCGCCTCGGCACGGCTCTGCAATCCGAAGAAATCGCGCCATTGCTGGCCGCCCTCGCCAGGGCTGGATACACCGCCCGCACGGAGCAACGATGACCGAGAGCGCACCACGGGCCATAACCCTTGGCGTCGAAGGCATGACCTGTACCGCATGCCAGGTTCACGTGGAGAAAGCGCTGCGCGAAACCGAAGGCGTAACGGAAGCAAGCGTAAATCTTATGACACATTCCGCGCGCGTCGTCTACCATCCGGCTGTTACGGAGCTTAAGGCTCTGGTCGAGGCGGTTCGTGAGGCAGGATATGATGCTTCCCTGGCGACCGCACAGTCCTCCGGACAATCGCACAAGCACGACCACGGTGGTCCCGAACAAGAGCGCCCTCTGCGGATTCGCGCCATCGCCGCCATCACGGGCGGGGTTGTGACCATGCTTCTGTCTGTACCCCTGATGCAGGGGCCATCAATGCATGCGCCGACAAACGCAATTGATCGCCTGCTGAGGCAGACACTGCCGCTGCTCTACCAGATTCCCGCACCCGTTCTCCAATACACAATGTTGGCGATAACGCTCTTCGGCATGTTCTGGGCGGGCGGGACGATCTATCAGCGCGCCTGGCAGGCGATGCTGCACCGCACCACCAACATGAACACGCTGGTGGCTCTGGGCACTGGCGCCGCCTTTGTGTATTCGGCCGCGGCGACCTTCTTCCCCAATTTCTTCATGCAACACGGCTTGCGCCCAGACGTTTACTTCGACTCTGTACTGCTGATTCTTGGCTTCCTTCTGCTGGGCAACTGGCTCGATTTTCGTACAAAACGCAGGACGCTCGACGCGCTACGCGCGTTTGCCAAATTGCAACCGCAGGCGGCCCGTGTGTTGCGCGATGGCGTGGAGGTCGAGGCGCCAATTGCCTCACTCGTGGCTGGCGAGATTGTTGTGGTTCGCCCCGGAGAGCGTATTCCCGTGGATGGAGTCGTCGTCTCGGGCGCGAGCAGCGTGGACGAGTCGCTGATCACCGGCGAATCCGTTCCTGTATCGCGGGGCGAGGGGGATCGTCTCATCGGTGGCTCGCTGAACTATGAGGGTGTGCTCGAATACCGGGCCACCTCGATCGGCGCTGATAGCGTCCTCGGGCAGATGCTGCGACTGATGCAGGAGGCGCAATCGTCCAAAGCCCCTATGCAGCAGTTGGCGGATCGCGTGAGCGGAGTCTTCGTGCCTGTGGTTTTGGCGCTTGCGGCAATCACGTTCGCAATCTGGGCGCTGGCCGATCACTCGGGCGGACTGAGCCGCGCCTTTGCCATTGCCGTTACTGTGCTGGTGATTGCATGTCCATGCGCGATGGGACTTGCTGTGCCTGCGGCTCTCACCGTCTCCATTGGACGCGCCGCTCAACTTGGCATTCTCTTCAAGGGAGGCGAGAGTGTCGAGCGTCTGGCGCGTGTGCAGACGGTGGTTCTGGACAAGACCGGCACGTTAACCGAAGGCAAGCCACGAATAACAGCGATTCACGCAAGCGGCATAGGTGAAGCTGATCTGATTACTCTCGCTGCATCTCTCGAGCAGCGATCGGAACATCCTCTGGCGCGTGCCGTAATCGACTTTGCAGCTTCCCAAGGCATCATGGCAGCTCCAGCCAGCAATATCCAGGCCATCCCCGGCAAGGGTGTTACAGGAACCGTCAACGGCCACTCGATCGCCGTCGGAAATCGTGCTCTCCTGGAGGATCTCGGCATCTCGCCTCCTAATGAGGCAACATCATCGCCCGGCGCGACCCTCCTCTACATCTCGGTTGACGGACATCTCACAGGCTGGCTCTCGGCCGAGGACACACTCCGTCCCGGCGCAGCGGACTCCGTGTATGCCCTTCGTGGAATGGGCTTGAATGTGGCCATGCTCACCGGCGACAGTCGCGCTTCTGCTAGCCAGATCGCCCTCGCCGCCGGAATTGACGACGTCCACGCTGGGTTGCTGCCCGAAGGCAAGCTTGCCGCGATCCGCGAATTGCAGGCGGCCGGGCATTTGGTGGCAATGGTGGGAGACGGCATCAACGATGCAGCTGCGCTGGCTCAAGCCGACGCGGGGCTGGCCATCGGCACTGGCACTGATCTCGCCCGCGAAGCTGGCGACGCAATCCTGTTGCGCGGCGACCCTGCTCAAATCGTAACCGCGCTCGCGCTCGCCCGCCGGACCTTGCGTGTCATGCGCCAGAACCTGAGATGGGCCTTGGGCTACAACGTGCTCGGCATTCCGATTGCCGCTGGTGTGCTCTATCCGTTCACAGGATTGCTGCTCAGCCCGGCGGTTGCCGCAGCCGCGATGGCGCTCAGTTCCGTGAGCGTGCTGGCCAACAGTCTCCGATTAAAGAGATTCGCGCCGAGATAAACTAAAAAGTGGACTCGAATCTGTGCGCATTCTGACGCGATACATCCTGAGAGAAGTGCTCTCGCATGCCTTCATTGGCGGTGCGCTTTTCACCTTTGTGTTGTTCATGCGCGATCTTCCCCATCTGCTGGAGCTGGTGGTCCGCAACAGCGCATCGCTGGGCATGGTGGCGGAGATCTTCCTCCTCACGCTCCCCAACATGTTTACGGTCACCATCCCCATGGCGGTACTGGTAGGCATTCTGCTGGGCCTGAGCCGGTTGGCAGCCGACAGTGAAATCACCGCCATGCGCGCATCGGGCATTGGCGTGTGGAGCTTTGTCGGAATTGTGGCAATTGTCTCCATCGCGGGATGGGGCATAGGTTTGGCAAACACCCTGTATTTTGCGCCCAGAGCGACGGCTACCATTTTGCGGCTTGAATCTCAACTGTTGAACGCGCAGGCCTCATACGAGGTACAGTCACGAGTCTTCTATGAAGACTTCAAAAACTACGTCCTCTATGTGCAGAATGTGCGCGCCGGCACAGGCGCCGCAAACTGGGGACAGATTTTTCTTGCCGATCTGTCCGATCCCGCCGCCCCAAAAATCACGACCGGAGCCATCGCCACAGTTGCGAATAGTAAGGACCAAACGGCCATCATGCGCATGCACGATGGAACTGAGCACCAGACAGTCGCGAATCAAGCCGATCAGTACAACGTCTCGACGTTCGCGCAAACGGATCTACCCCTCGCGCTTTCCACGCAGGAAGACACGCACGTTGGCCGCAACGAATCGCCGATATTGGCCATGTCCAACCGCGAGTTGCTGATCCGCTCCCGAGTAAACGGCGGCCAGTGGTACCTGATCGAATTGCATAAGCGATTTGCGTATCCGGCGGCGTGTCTGGTCCTGATGCTGGTGGGCGTTCCTCTCGGCATCTCCTCCAAGCGTGGCGGCAAAAGCGCGGGATTCGTGCTGACCATCGTACTGGTCTTCGTTTATTACTTCCTGTCATCGACGGGCACAGCGCTTGCCCGGCAAAGCAAAGTTTCCGCGGTCGTCGGAGTATGGCTTGCCAATTCGCTTTTCGCAATATGCGGCGTGATCCTGCTGCGCCAGATGTCCACTGGCGGTCCGGCGCTTGCCGCGCTGACCTCAATCGGAAACTGGTTCAAATCGCCGGTTAAAGAAGACACTCCGGAGATGCACGCCACCGAGCGGCCGTCCAAGCCTCGACATGCGCGGGGACGATTCCCCCTCATCCTGGACGAGTACGTGCTCAAGGAATTCCTCACAACCTTCGCGATGGTGCTGGTCACCTTTGTTGGATTGATGCTGGTCTTCACCTCCTTCGAATTGCTGGGTGACATCATTCGCAACCGCACGCCGCTGGTCACCGTCGCCGCATATCTGATGAATCTGACCCCGAGCATGATCTATACCATAACTCCGCTTGCCGTGTTGATCGCAGTGCTTGTGGTCTTCGGCCTGTTGAATCGATCGAGCGAATTGACCGCCATGAAGGCCGCGGGGGTCAGCCTCTATCGCATCGTGCTGCCGGTGCTGATCATTGCCTCAATGCTCGCAGCTTTGCTCTTTATGTTTGACGAGTTGTATCTGCCCAAGGCCAATCGCCGGCAGGAAGCGCTGCGCAACGTGATCAAGGGCAAGCCGCCGCAGACCTTTGAGCATCCGGGACAGAAATGGATCTTCGGATTGCAGGAGCCCGGTAAGCCGGGACGCATCTTTTATTATGAACTTTTCGACGCCGCCCAGAATGCGTTCGGAAACGTCACGGTCTTTGAATTTAATCCCGAAACATTCTCCATTTCGCGGCGCATTTTCGCATCGAGCGCGCATTGGGAACCGCAGCTCAATGAGTGGGTCTTCGAACATGGATGGGAGCGAAGTTTCAATGGAGCCGAGATAAGCAGCTATCGTCCCTTCGACGTGAGCACTTTCCCGGAGATTCACGAGCAACCGCAATATTTCAAGAAGGAAGCCCTGCTGTCGTCGGAGATGAACTTCGACGAGTTGACCGCATACATTCGAGATCTGAGCCAGAGCGGCTTTGACACTATACGCCTGCGGGTGCAGCTCAATCGCAAACTGGCATACCCGGTCATCACGCTGGTTATGGCGATCCTGGCCGTCCCCTTCGCACTCTCTATGGGCAAGCGGGGTTCGCTGCTGGGGATTGCGGTGGCCATCGGCGTGGCGATTGCTTATTTCGTGGTTGCAGGCACATTTGAAGCGATGGGCAATGTAAATCTGCTTCCCGCATTTCTAGCTGCGTGGTCGCCGGATATTATCTTCGTTCTCGCCGGCGGATATTTGCTGCTTCGATCGTCTACATAGGAAAAATAGAATTGAGAAATCAATGTTCAAACGTCTGATTCCCCTTCTGCCGTACATGCGTCGCTACTCGCGCGCCTACATCTGGGGCGGAATCGTAGCCGTACTTAGCAGCGCTGTCTGGGTCTTCTTTCCCCACGTCATCGGAATCGCGATCGACGATCTCAATCAAGGCGTCACGAAGAAAAAACTTTTGATCTACGCCAGTTTGTTGGTGGCGATCGCACTGGCCAAGGGTGTCTTTCTTTTTTATACGCGCTGGATCCTCATAGGTATCTCACGCGATATCGAATTAGACCTACGCAACGATCTCTTCCGCCAGCTTGAGAAGCAACCCGCCGAGTATTACCAGCAGCGCCGCACCGGCGACATCATGGCACGCATGACCAACGATCTAAATGCCGTCCGCATGCTTCTCGGTCCCGGCATCATGTACAGCGCGAACACCCTGCTTTTCTCCATCTTCGCGCTCTATTTCCTGCTGCGTATCAGCCCCATGCTGACTCTAGCCGCACTTGCCCCGCTGCCGCTAGCCAGCATCCTCGTGCAGTTCCTGGGACGGAGGATCCATGAGCGCTTCGAGCGCATTCAGGCCATGTTCTCTGATATCTCCGCGCAGGCGCAGGAGAACTTTTCCGCAGCCCGCCTCATACGCGCCTTCGCGCAAGAAGAAGCGCAGGTCAAGGCTTTCGAACACTCGAATCGGGAGTACATTCGCCGCGGCCTGCGGTTGGTGCAGTTGATGGGCATGCTCTGGCCAACGCTCGAATTTATTCTTGGCCTGGCCATGGTTATTGTGCTTTTTGTAGGCGGACGTCAGGTGCTGGCACACCGCATCACCGTCGGCAACTTCACGGCCTTCAGCACCTACCTGGTGATGCTCACCTGGCCCATCATTGCGCTTGGCTGGGTGGTCAATCTCTTTGAACGGGGAACAGCCTCGGTTACGCGCATCCACGAACTGTTGGCTGAGCAGCCGTCGATCGACGATCAGGAGGCAGCGGCGGAGCTCGCACGAAACGTTGAACTTCGCGGCGAGATTGAATTTCGCAACCTCACCTTCGGTTATGTGAACGCAGAGGGCAGCACGACTGGCGAGGTGCTGCACAACATATCTTTGAATATTCCAGCCGGGTCGAGTCTGGCGCTGGTAGGGCCGACAGGCGCGGGAAAGACAACTCTCGTCAATCTCATCCTCCGTCTCTACGATGCACCGCCTGAAACTGTGCTGGTAGATGGGCACTCAGTGCGGGAGTATCCCCTCGACCGCTTGCGCGAGAGCATTGGCTTCGTTCCGCAGGAGACTTTCCTGTTCAGCGACACCATTCGCGAAAACATTCTCTTCGGCGCTCCCGGTGCGAGTCGGGAAGAAATGCTGCACGCGGCGGAAGGGGCACATATTCGCCACGAGTTTGAGGATTTTCCACACGGCTTCGAAACGCTGGTCGGTGAACGCGGGCTGACCCTCTCCGGTGGGCAAAAGCAACGCGCAGCGCTCGCCCGTGCGCTGGTTCGCAACCCAAGAATTCTGATCCTCGACGATGCGCTGGCAAGTGTAGATACCTATACAGAGGAGCGCATCCTGGAAGAATTGCGCCGCCGCATGCAGGGACGGACGACAATCTTGATTTCCCACCGGGTATCGACGGTACGCAACGCTGATCGCATCGCCGTATTAGTAGCAGGACGCATCGCCGAGTTGGGTACACATGAGGATCTGATCGAAAGAGATGGCTACTATGCCGGTCTGTATGAGAAGCAGCGCCTCGAAGAGGAATTGGCGGGCGCACGCTAGATCGGACTCAATCTACCCTTTTCTTAGCTCTTGTCGCTTCGTGTTAGCGTAAAAGCATCAATAATGATTGGTTACGCACCAAAGTTCTACCGTCTTCGCCACAACCGCAAGTCCCAGTCTGCCGCGTCACATTCTGCAAGACGAGCTCTGGCGCTCCTTGGTGTCTTCCTGACGTCTGGCGCATTTGCGAGCTTGGCCGCACAGCAGGCTGAACCTGCGTCACCCCCTGTCGTGGTGCAACCCGGAGCACCGGGGCAGCCAAGCAAGACTCTGCCTTCGTCAACCCGACCCAGTCTGCCGCCGCTTTCGCAGGCCGATGTGGAGTTTATGCAGGGCATGATCATGCACCATTCGCAGGCCGTGGAGATGACGGCGCTGATTCCATCTCATACGGAGAACAAGGACATCCGGTCGCTGGGAGCGAAGATCAGTGCCTCGCAATCGGACGAGATAAGGTTTATGCAGCGCTGGCTGGCGGCTCGCGGAAAGTCAATCTCCATGGCGATGCCGGGAATGCCCGATATGAATAGGTCGGACAAACCGATGGCGCCAATGCCAGGGATGCTCACGCCGGAGCAGATGGATGCGTTGCGGAAGGCCACGGGCTCGGAGTTCGACTACCAGTTTTTGACCGGGATGATTCAGCACCATGGTGGCGCGCTGGTGATGGTGAAGAATTTGGTCGACACGGCGGGGGCGGCGCAGGATGCTGAGCTCTTCAACTTTGCGACAGACGTCGACAACACGCAGCGCGCCGAGATCAGAATTATGCAGAACATGTTAAAGGAGAAACATTGAGTCAAGTAAAGAACGTCGCTTACCGTTTGGCCGTTGTGGCCGCGGTTGTTTTATGTTCCGGCGTGAGCCTGATACAAGCCCAGGCACAGGCACCTGTCCCAGCCACCCCAGCACCTGCAGTTCAGGCGCCTGCTGAAGCCGCCAAGGCGCCGGAAGCCGAGGAGAACCCTTTCGCACCGCAGCCGGCTCAGCCGCTGCCCGCCGGGATGACAGGATCGGACACCAACGATCCTCGCTTCGCACTGAAGGCGGGCCTGTATGACGCGGGCGAGGTAGCCTCCGGAATGAAGCATGTCGCGTTTGTGAAGAAGCCTGACGCCTTTCAGATCACGGCCACCTCCCCCGACGATCCCCAGGTTCAAAAGACGCTTGGCCAGCTGGGTATTGGTGACACCTCGAAGATGCCGAAGCCGATACAGCTGGTGATCGCGCAGCTTGCCTTTGCGAACTCGGACTTTGCCTTCCAGGGGAACCACCTCTTTCAGGGAAACTTCTACGGCATCAACATCTATGACATCTCCGATCCCGCGAAGACGGCGTTGCTGACCTCACTGGTCTGCCCGGGCGGGCAGGGCGATGTATCTGTCTACAAAAACCTGCTCTTCATGTCGGTGGAGATGCCCAACGGACGCCTCGATTGCGGCGCGCAGGGCTTTCCGCCGGAGCCGCCTCAGCCTCCTCCGGCGCCTGGGGAAAAAAGACAACGCCGCATACCGGCCGCGCAGCAAGACCGCTTTCGCGGCGTAAGGATCTTCGACATTTCTGAGATCAGGAACCCGAAACAAGTAGCAGCAGTCCAGACCTGCCGCGGCTCGCACACCCATACGCTCGTGGTTGATCCGAACGATAAGGACAATGTCTATATCTACGTCTCGGGCACGTCATTTGTGCGTCAGCCGGAAGAACTGGCTGGATGCTCGGGCGAGACTCCGGACAAGGACCCGAACACCGCGCTCTTCCGAATCGAAGTAATCAAGGTCCCTCTGGCTGCTCCGCAGGAGGCGAAAGTAGTGTCGAGCCCGCGTGTGTTTATCGATCCGCGGACCGGCGCGCTGAACGGCCTGAACAACGGCGGCAGCCATGACAAGGGCGCGGAGAAGCCCGCGGACACGAACCAGTGCCACGACATTACCGTGTACTCGGCGATCGGACTGGCGGCGGGCGCCTGCTCGGGCAATGGCATTCTGCTCGACATCAAGGATCCGGTACATCCCAAGCGCGTGGATGCTGTGAATGATCCCAACTACTCATACTGGCACTCGGCGTCCTTCTCCAATGACGGATCGAAGGTGGTCTACACCGATGAGTGGGGCGGCGGACTAGGCGCGCGCTGCCGTCCGACCGACCCGAACAAGTGGGGCGCAGATGCGATCTTCAACCTCAAGGACGACAAGCTCAGCCTGGCCAGCTACTACAAGCTGCCCGCGGCACAAGGCGACACGGAGAACTGCGTGGCCCATAACGGCTCGCTTGTCCCGGTTCCCGGGCGCGACATCGAAGTGCAGGCCTGGTATCAGGGCGGCATTTCGGTCATGGACTTTACCGACGCGGCGCATCCGTATGAAATTGCCTACTTCGATCGCGGACCGATCGATCCGAAGACCTTAGTGCTGGGCGGCGACTGGTCGGCGTACTGGTACAACGGCTCGATCTACGGCTCGGAAATTTCGCGCGGACTCGATGTCTATGAACTGACACCGACGAAATTCCTGACGCAGAACGAAATCGACGCGGCCAAGACAGTTAAGGTATCTGAACTGAATGTGCAAAACCAGCAGAAGATCGAGTGGCCTGCGCAGCTGGTTGTGGCTAAGGCCTACGTGGATCAGTTAGCGCGGTCGCAGACTTTGCCCGCAAAACGAATCACTGCTCTACAAAAGGCGATCAGCAGTGCGGAGAAATCGCATATGAACGATAAGAAAGTGGCGAAGTTAAAGGGCATGGCACCGTCTCTCGACGCCAGCGCTACAACAGCGAAGACACCCGCTGATTCGAAACGGTTGACCGCTTTGGCGGACATCCTAAAAAATCCGGCAGCATGACCGTACAGCAAACTTAATGAAACCCCGCTCAGAAAGCCGTGAGCGGGGTTTCTCCGTTTAGCCACTTTCGAGACATTATTAGATTCTGCTGACACTAGACGATTTTCTGGGTCCCGCATAAAAAATCTGCCTTGACACATTCCTATATAGGCATATATTAGGAGAATGGCCCGAGCGGCAACAACAGCGGATGTCTTCAACGCAATCGCTGAGCCCCGGCGGCGCGAAGTGATTGGCGTGCTGGCCGATGGCAGGGAGTACGCAGTGGGTGAGGTAGTCCTCCGTTTGCGGATGTCGCAGCCGGCTGTTTCAAAGCACCTGGGGGTCTTGCGCAAGGTTGGAGTGGTATCGGTGATTAAGCGCGGACAACACCGGATGTACCGGTTGAATGCGGCCGAGCTGAAGCCAGTCCATGATTGGGTGAAGACCTTCGAGCGGTACTGGACGCACCAATTGGGTCAGATCAAGGAGCGGGCGGAGCGAAAGGCCCTGGAACGGATGATTTCAAAGCACAGCGGAACGAAGGAGGAGTAATGCCAACGAATATTCAGGAACAGGCAGTTCAGACGTTCGAGATTGTGAAGCATGAGGAGATTGCGGCACCGATCGACATTGTGTTCGAGACGATTCTGGAGCAGATGGGGCCTTTGAATTCGACCACGGAGCGACCGATGCCGATGAAGCTGGAGGCCTGGCCGGGCGGGCGCTGGTTTCGCGATCTGGGAGACAACGCGGGACATTTCTGGGGCGTGGTGCAGGCGATCAAACCGCCGTCGCTGCTCGAGATATCTGGGCCGCTGTTTATGTCGACGCCGGCGATCTCAAACCTCCAGTACCGGCTGACAGAGGAGGACGGATTAACGCGTGTCCGATTCGTGCATCGTGCGATGGGTTGGATTGGCGAAAGCGATCGTGGCGTAGATGCCGGCTGGACCGACCTGATCACCCGGATTCGCACGGCGGCAGAGAAGCGTGGGCGGTAGCCATGTGTCCGGTGTGTATCGCCACCGCGGCCGTGATCGCCGCGAGCGCCACCTCAACGGGCGGTATCTCTGCACTGGTGATGGGTAGGCTCCGCGGCCAGAGCAAAATGAACCAAGAACAACCAAAACAAGGAGTGAGACATGGAACACCTGACAGGGAATCTCGCAATAAAAACACCCCCGATCGTGTCGCGGCAGGAGTGGGAAGCTGCGCGCGAGCAGCTGCTGGTGAAGGAGAAGGAATTGACCCGCGCCCGTGACGCGCTGGCCGCCGAGCGCCGGCGGATGCCTTGGCTGGCCGTTGAGAAGGAGTATGAGTTCGACGGTCCTGCGGGCAAAGTAAGCCTGCTCGAATTGTTCGAGGGGCGCCGTCAGTTGATCCTCTACCGCGCCTTCTTCGAGCCCGGCGTGTTCGGCTGGCCCGAGCATGCCTGCCGCGGCTGCTCCCTGGGAGCCGACCAGGTCGCACACCTTTCCCATCTGAACGCCCGCGGCACGACGCTGGTGTTTGCCTCGCGCGCGCCGCAGGTGGACATCGAACGCCTGAAGGCGCGGATGGGCTGGGAGATGCCGTGGTATACCATCACCGACAGCTTCGATACGGACTTCAGCGTGGATGAGTGGCACGGCCACAACGTCTTCTTTCGCGACAGAGACGACCGTATCTTCCGCACTTACTTCATCAACAACCGCGGCGACGAGGCAATGGGGAGTACCTGGAGCTACCTGGACATGACTCCGCTCGGGCGCCAGGAGGAGTGGGAAGACTCGCCAGAGGGCTATCCCCAGACCCCGCCGTACAAGTGGTGGAACTGGCACGACGAATACGATGCCGCCTCGCCCGACCCGAGGTGGACAAAGGTAGTGGATAACGCTCTGGCGACGTAAAACCGCGACGACGAGTACGTGACGCCATGTGATCGCCGTGCCCTCCTATCCTTTCGCGTAGCTTGCGAAAGGATAGGAGCCTACTACGTGCTGGTCTTTTCTGTGGCATCGGCTCATAGTGCAGGATTCATTCTTCTTCCCGCACGCCGACGGTTATGTTGAGCGCGATGCAGCGCTGTTGATGCTTGCGGAAAAGCAAGAGGGCCGCTCACGCCGCATCACGGTGTATGCCGACAAGGCTTACGACACCAAGAATTTCATCAGCACGGTGATGGAGTTCAACGTGACGCCGCATGCTACCAGGAAAGACCAAGGCCGCACCAGCAACCTGGACCGCGGAACCACGCGCCAGCCCGGCTATGCCATCAGGCTGAGCCGCCGATGGCTGATCGAAAGGGATTCGGATGGCTGAAGCAAACCGGCCCGCTGCGCCAGGTCAAGCTGCGAGGCCTGGGGACAGGCGCGGCGCACAACCTCATCCGGCTACCGAAACTGATAGCTCAACCACCTGCAAGGCTCAGGGAACAGTGTGCCTGAACAACGGATGCAAGGCTCGGGGATGATTCCTGAGGCTCGCGAACCCTATAAACACCAGCGAGAACTGCATTTCAAACAGATCTCGAACGGGAAGAAACAAAAATCGCCAGGAAACACGCCGCAATCAGGCGAATTTCAACGAGCTCCTAGACGCTTCGCGCCACAATGGAGGAAACTATGCCTTTCCGGGAGAAGACCTATGAGCATTGCAACCAAACGAGGCGACGGCGGACAGACTGGGCTAGCAGGCGGTATCCGCGTCTCCAAAGCGGATCTTCGTGTCGAGTCCTACGGGGCCGTCGACGAGTTGAACACACATCTCGGTTTTGCCCGCAGCATCTGTCAGAACAAGGAGATTGCCGCGTGGACCGAAGATATCCAGCGGACGCTCTTTCGCGTTGGGTTCGCGCTGGCGACACCACCCGAAAGCAAAAAGAATCCGCCCGTCATTTCGACCGAAGACGTGGATAAATTGACCGATCTTGTCCACAGGATAGAGGCAACCGACGGCATTCTGGCGGACTGGTCACTTCCTGGAGGCCACACGGAGTCGGCAGCCTACGAGATGGCACGTACGGTCTGCAGACGGGCCGAACGCAGCGCCGTACGCTTCGTCGAGAACGGCGGCACAGTCGAGGCGGAGGTCCTTGCCTATCTAAATAGGCTTTCCGATGTAATCTGGCTCTTTGGTCGCCTCATTGAACATAATGCCGGCGTCGACACGCGCCTGCGCGACGAGAGTAAAGCCGGTCCCAAATTCTCTAGGGCGTGGTAGGTCATCCAATGAATCAGGCTCTTCCATTCAATGAGGTCGACCGGCAGGTCCACGGATCAACCGGCTATTCCGATCAACATCGTCCTAGGTGATGAGCTCTCCGCTTCGCTCTCTGCCGCCGTAAAAAGCAGACTTCGAACGTATGCGCAAAGATCTCGAGGCCAAGCTTTCGAATCAGATCGCCCAACACATGATCGCTCAGCACATCGGCCGCAACGGCCCGGTCATCTCATTACGCGAGGCTGGCTTTACGATAGCGGCTCGGCCAGCCCGCATCCCGGTTCGATGGGTAGTATCAACTTCATCGCCGCAGTCTTCCGCCCCACTCCTTACGATGTCCGTATAGAGGGCCACACAGACAACGTTCCCGTCCACACCGATCAGTTTGCCTCCAACTGGAAGCTCTCTGCAGCACGTGCCACTCGTATTTATCAGGGGTTTTGCCTTCCAGCCAGGACGACTGGCTGCCGCCGGATTCGCCGAGTATCACGCTGTGGCGGGGAACGACACTCCTGAAAGACGGGGCCAAACCGGCGCGTGGACACTATCTTGTTACCGTACGTCAACGGAGTGGCGCAAACCGACGCATCGGCAGCGCTCACTCACTTGACCTCAGCGATCCAAAGCGACCCGGCAGGACATAGCGGTTCTATAGTAAAACAGTCCAGCCGCCTCCTGGCGCAAGGCCTCTGGCCGCGATTCCTTGAGGATTATGATGGGAGATGAATGTCTCCCGCTTCTCAACCAGACAGGGCCAGCCCCGGGCCATCAACCGCAGAAGCCCATTACTATGATGCCGTCGATAGCCTCGCCACGGGCGATCTTCCCACCGCTATTGCCGGCTTTCGGGCCAGTCTTGCTGCTGACCCCGCGTATGCTGACGCCGCCCATGGCCTGATGCATGCGCTTAAGACCGCCGGCGAGTTCGACGAAGCAGTTGTTATCGCCCAGAACCTCATTGCCGCAGACCCCGACGACGTTCTCGCGCATACCACCCTCTCTATCCTTTATCAGCACCAGGGAAAGATCTCTGAAGCCGAAGCGGCGGCCACACGCGCGAAGCTGACGGGGTGGAAAAAGCAGTTACGGGAACAGAAAGAAATAGAAAGCCGGGCATGAGGCGCGTCTCTTTTCTTCCCCTGCGAGCTTCCTCACACGGTTTGTCAGCGCGTCTCCGCACTCTCTATACGCGGCTGGCAGAAGCCTACGGACCGCAGCAGTGGTGGCCTGCGAAGACACCCCTGGAAGTCATCATCGGCGCATACCTCACGCAAAATACCACCTGGGCATCCGTCGAAAAATCTATCCAGAACCTTGACGCGCACTGTTTGCTCTGCGTCGACGGCCTGCGCCGGGTATCGGAGGAAGAACTGCGCATCCATATCCGGCCCTCCGGATATATGACGCGCAAGGCCACTGCCATCAAAGCTTTCATCGTCTTCCTTGACAGCTACTACGAAGGCTCGCTCGAAAATCTGATGGAGGAGTCGCCGGAGATAGCCCGGCCCCGGTTGCTCGCGCTGCCGGGGGTGGGCCCGGAAACGGCTGACGCTATCCTGCTCTATGCCTTCGGGCACCCGGCCATGGTGGTTGACGAGTATCTGCGGCGGGTCGTCACTCGTCACCGCCTGCTACCGGCCTCGGCCAAATATACGGATATCCAGCAAGCCGCCGTTGCCGCCTTCGATGGCGACTCTCCCGCGACACGCAAGCAACACTATAGTGAATTCCACGCCGTCATCGTCGAGGTAGGAAAACGCCACTGCAGGCGCGTTGCCAGGTGCGAGGGCTGTCCGCTAGCCTTCGATCTACCCAATGCGCCGATTGTATGACGACTCTCTACGTTGCCACCACGAATCCTGGCAAGCTGCGTGACTTCACCGTAGCTGCTGAAGCAGAGGGCATTGCCATTTATCCGTTGCCGGGACTTAAGGATATTCCTGCTTCGGCCGAAGACGAGCCTGACTTCGAGGGCAACGCGCAAGTGAAGGCTGTCCACTACAGCCGATTCCTGCCCGGCGAGATTGTCCTCGCTGACGACTCCGGGCTGGAAGTCGATGCACTGCGTGGCGAACCTGGAGTCCGTTCGGCTCGCTATGCCGACGATGCGGGCTTCGTAACTGATACAGGCACAAATACCGATGAGCGGAATAACCAATATCTACTCGCTCGGCTCAAAGGCGTGTCGGGCGAGGGGCGCAGTGCACGGTATCGGTGCGTTCTGGTCGCCGTGCGGGGGGGAGAATGTCTCCTAACCGCTGAAGGCACGGTGGAAGGCGAAATCCTCATTGTTCCACGCGGCGCCGGGGGCTTCGGCTACGACCCTCTCTTTTATCTGCCTGAGCTCGGGCAAACCATGGCCGAGATTGACCTCGCGACGAAACATTGGCTTAGCCATCGCGGCCAGGCGCTGCGCGCTCTCATGGCAAAAATGCGCGACAGTCAGCGATCTGCTGGTACGGCGGTTCTCCAACGAACGCCTTCGGATAACGGCCCTTCATAGCGGCTTCGAGAAAGAACACGTTGTTCATCGCGTGATGAGCTTCCTTATTCAGCCTCGCAGAGGAAAGGGTTCCCCTCCCCAGTTTTTTGCTATCCTCGTGTAAATCATTCATTCTGCTGGGATTTCATGCCGAGCGCTGGCGCTACATCATTGATTCTAAATGATCTATTGGTGTATCCTTTGTTTTCTATTACCTGCGGACGATACCTCATAACAAATAACTTGCCTCGTCGTCATTGATTGCAAAGGGCTTACGCTTTCTCTCGGATACGCATTGCACCAAACGCAAAGGGTCGCTCGCGATCCGTCTTTCTCTAGTTCTATTTGAGCAGGTTAAGGAAAATAGACGCCAAATTTCGGGGTCACTAACTCACATGCCCCGAGTCGGGCCAATTTCCAGATGTTCCCACCGCTCGGGAGTTCGTCGGTTTGCTCAACACTGCGCGTTCTCAATTACCAATCGAACTTCATCTTGTCGCAAACGACCAAACGTCCGAGGAACCGTTAGCTGTCGTCAAGGGCGGACAGTCAAATTCGGCCTAGCCGACGTTCGCGGCTTCGCGTTGTCGCGAGGCGGCGGAACTGGGGTGTCATACGACGGATTTAGGGTGTTTAATCACCGATGGGCTCTGTACGGAAAGGGAGTTGTGAATGAACAGCGTACAAATCGAGCAGAAGAGCTATGAGATGCCCCCGCAGGAGGGGATGAGCATCGCGCATTTTCTCACCGTCGCCGAGATCGAGCGATCGGCTCGCTACTACGAAACGGTCTTTGGCGCTCGCATTCTGAGCCTGGGTGATGGCAACGCTCCTGGGTATCTTCAGCTCGCGAATATCTGGATGATTTTGAACGTCGGGGGTGGGCCGACACCGGACAAGCCGACGGTAACGCTCAGCGTTCCTGACCCGAATCACATCAACAGCTTTATGAATATCCGCGTTGCGGATATTCAAGCGTGCTATGAACTATGGAAAAGTCGAGGGGCCGAGTTCATCACGGAACCGTTGGAGAAGTACGGCGAATGGCGCTGCTACATCCGCGATCCCGACGGTTATCTTATCGAGGTCGGACAGAGCACCACCCTCACGTATGGTTAACGCTCGGCCCGAGTAGGATGCAGATTCAAGCATTTACGAAGCGCCGCTTAGTGACTAACAGTGAGTCTGTCGAGCGTCTCGCTTAGGGTCTACCTGCGGACTCGTGCGAGTCAATGTCTCAATTGCCCAGATCGGTCTCGAGAACTTAATGCTGTATCTGAAGCGCCCAGGTGGAGAGATGGTCAGGGCGCACAGCTCTGCGGGCGCTTCGGGTACAGCGACTTGACGGAAGGGGCTATCCTGGGAGAGCCGCGTATGGATTTCTATGCTGGTCAGGTTGTTCGGGGCGGCCGTTCGGGCCTTGAGGGAGTGGCTGAAGACGAAGCAATCTACCGGCATGAGTACGTGGATGGCTCACTCACATCCCGCAAGCGCATTCAAGTGGCGACAGTGGCTACGGCTAATAAGATGGCGCGCATGGCCCGGACGGTGCTGACCAAGGAAGAAGCGTATCGCCCGCCCCTATTGCCAGAAACTACCTGCGCCTGAAGGCGAAGGCTCCAACACATCCCGGTAGACTGTGGTTGGTTTAGAGACCAAGGTCAGTGGGAAGGTAGGAGGCCGCTCAGAATCTGCAGACACGTTGACGACATTGGCAGGTGCGCTTACTTCGGACTTTCGGAATCATCAGGGCGTTGCAAGTAACCGCATCCGTCAATGTGCTTTCGTGGGGTGCGAGAGTTTTTGCCTACTCAGTCTCTTCGAATCCAGGCAGAATGCGGGCTTCCGCCCCGAACTTGTGGTAGCCGCCGAAAGTTACGTCGTTGATCATGGTTTCGAAGTAGCTGTACAGGCTGAAGACCATGCCCCACTCGTGGAGTTCGCGCTCAGAGCGGCCGCGGGAGATCTCCACGCTCCGCTGGGGACAGATATAGGTCTTGCCGCCCAGTTCCTCCGGGCCATACTCGACCATGACCTGCGACCGGATGAGGGGAACGTCAGGGTCCCGTTCTTCGTCGAGATCTGCATTGATCACGATCCGCATGATGGCCCCGGTGTCGGGGTTGAGTGCGAATTCGCCGTAGGTGTCGGCCTTGTTTTGGTAGAGAGTGGTCCCGTCACCTTCAGGAAGGCAGCAATACGCGACCTCGGGCGCGATATTCGTGCTGGCAGCTCTGTAGGAGAACACCGCCAGATCTCCGTATTTGCCGCGCTCCCAGCGCTTCCAGCTGAGGGTGCTTGGACTAGTAGCGGCGGCCGTCAGCACGTAGGCAAGAATGGGACCGAACGTGCCCCTTGTTTCAAGATCGCGTGCTCGAGCCACGGCGACGCGGCGTTTGCCGAGTTTCTGCTTTTTCTCAACCACCTCGTTCCCGTTTCGATAGAGAACTGTCGCGTGCTCCGAGGTGCCAAAGTGGAGAGTCTGGTCCTGGTGCGGCATCTTCCAGATCTCGTTGTCGCGTTTCGGAGCCTCTTCGAAGCGCACCGTGCCTCTTAAGGCATAGAAGTCGGGCAGTTTGGGAATGGCATTCTGCAGGTAGTCGAATGTTCGCCGGAGAATAGCGCGCTGCTCCTCCACCGGAGGCAGCGGGCGATTCACAATTTCGTCGGTCGGGGGTGCGAGCGCGAACGACAAATCGGCATCCGCCGTCAGTGCCTGGCGTTCCCGTTCGCTGCGGATCTCGCTCAACAGAGCATCGAGCCGCAGCGTGCTCAGCCGTTCGGTCAATTCGAGATTCGCCAACTTTCGCGGCAGCTCGGTCTGCGAATGCACCAGTTCCTCAAGCTGTGCAACGGTGACCTTTTCTGTCCCAGGCCGGGGATTGTCGAAATACACAGGTTCGTTGTAGTAGCCTGTGGGAGCGCGGACCGTCAGAGCCGGACGAGCCACCTGGACACGAAGGTCGTGGAATTCGTCCATCTGGTAGGTGTGCGGGGGATTGAAGGTGAGAGTGTAGAAGCTCCGCTCTTCTTCGAGACAGCGCTCGATGTCTCGATCCAGGTCGCCCGACGAGTCCAGCACCAGGCCTCCTGTGTGCGTCGCGATCACCTGGAGCGCCATTTTCGCCGGTTGCCTGTCCTTTTGCGACCGGGACGTTTCGAGGTAGTCACGATAATTAAATGACTGGTCTGGATTCGGCCACACGTTAACGTTGTCCAGCGTGATGCGCGCTTCGCGTAGCCGTGCAGACAATTCCGTTGCTTCGTCGAAGCCGATGTCGCCGCCATTCACAGGCCAGCCCGGACTGATCCACACGGTGACTTTGCGGCCTGTAATCTCCCTCTGATCGATGGCAATCGAGCCCAGGGCGCGCAGAGAGAGCGGGTTGGGCTGCGAGCTGCCCTCCAATGAGCGAAGTAAATTGGGTTCATCATTTCGACCCGATCTCCACACGATTCGCGGAGATTTGTGCTGCTCCACCTCTTGGGCCAGCAGATTTCCATCCCGCGTTGGCTTCGAGGACGATAACAGCCCGTCGCGCGTGAGCCGGTAGAGGAAACATGAGGAATCCAGGCGGCCGTTATTGCGCCGCAGGAAATGAACCATCGCACTTTCAGTCCGCGTGAGCTGCTGGGGCGAGAGATTGACGGTGTCGAGGACGAAGATTAGTTCGGACGCCGCCGCCAGAGAGTTGTGCAGGGTGCGAATCCGTGCTGGTTGGTCGTTATCGAGAAGAGTAAAATCCCGGGGCGCGAGGTCCGAAACCGGGTCCCCTGCCGCATCTGTCACGACGACGTCAATGGCGAAGAGGCCATTGCGTTCAGCGGAAATTGCGGCGCCCAGGGGTGCGAGCGGCTTTTGCGCAACGGACGGATCTCGCAAAGGCGGGGTTTGCCCGCCTGCCCCGCCAGTCGTAAGAACTATCATGCCTACGAGAAAAGCCGTGCGCTGCGGGTTGGGTCGATTCACCACGATTCCACGTGCTCTGGGAGGCTCGCAACGACCATAACCGGCGCATCTTCCGCGAGGGTTGCAGCGAGTCACGAGAAGCGATGCAAAGACAAAGCCACGCATGCGCCCCCCGTAAATACTGACGGTTTCCGCTCACTACCGGTTTCCGCAGGCAGATTCAGTAAGGGATCGTAACCGCAATGTTTCCCTAGAAACACCAATTCGAAGAAAGTCAGGTGTTTTAGGCTGCAACTTCAACAACGCGAAATCCCAACTTGGCGCGCTTCCATTTGAGTTGTCCGATCTGTCTCTCGCGGTGTTGGTCCCCGCACAATTTTGCTCCAGAGTCGACGTGTTTCATCCCGTAGCAAAGCATACGGTAGGTCAATCGCGTCAGCTTGGCGGTCATGGCTCTGATCGCAACTGGGGCGCCGAGCTTGGTTCTGAATGGGCCAAACTGCGCTCCCAGATAGGTGCTTACCCGTAACGTGCTGGCTGCCATCCACAAAGCAAACTTGCACGATTGTTCGTGGGCAGCCGACCTTTTCCCAAGACCTTGTCGCCACTGATGCGATTGTCCGGACACAGCCGCAGCCAGGAAACGAAGTGGTCCTCGTCTTTCCATTTTGCTCCTATCCCATCCGGCTTCGCTGA
>Ga0206966_1063_pt1 | contig 32540 bp, 29 predicted proteins | sample Alteio_BWOrgHeat_23_FD_152970 | JGI IMG/M metagenome (GOLD analysis project Ga0206966, IMG submission 152970) | Enriched cells from forest soil in Barre Woods Harvard Forest LTER site, Petersham, Massachusetts, United States -... | ecosystem: Environmental > Terrestrial > Soil > Temperate forest >...
GGTCGGTAAAATTCACAGTCGTAAGGTTCACGATCGGAGCGAACGGAGGAATACCCACCACATCTTCAAAAGCTACGAGGTTAGGCGACTGATAATAGTAGCCTGCACCACCACGAACGCTGGTCTTTCCATCCTGCGTGAGTTGATAGGCAAATCCAAACCGGGGGCCAAAATCACTGAGAGTGTGATAGATCGAGGAATTTGGGCAACCCGGATCGTGGTTCCTTCCCCCAAAGATCAAACCAGCAGGCGAGTTCGGGTACCGCTGAGACTGGGAACCGGGAACGAAACATCCAACTCGTCCCTTACTATCCGTATACGGAATGAAAGGGTCCCATCTCAAACCGGCACTCAGGGTGAGACGGTGAGTTGGGTGCCAATCATCCTGTACAAAAGCACTCCAGTTGGTCCCCGAAAAGTCAAGATAGAGGCCACCTGCCTGCGTAAAACTTGACACTGCACCTAATTCGAAGTCTGCGACATTATCTCCTGAAAGACTATTCGAGAAGGTGTAAACACCGTTTGCCTGGTAGGAATTGCCCATTGGAACGTGAACATGCCTGACTTCGCCTCCGAACTCTAGTTGATGCGCTCCCTTGAGAAGCGTGGCAACTTGACGAATAGACCAATCACTTCTGTCCCAGATGCCGGTTGCGGGCTGCTCGCCTATGGTGAAGTTTCCCGACACGCCTACATTGAGGGTTGGCTTCAAATTAGTAGTCTGAGCGATAAGTGAGCCGGCGTCCTGAATTGTGAAGGGGGCCGGGGAAAGCGTCTCCCCTGTCTGACTCGTGTAGCCGAAATAGGTATTGAGTAGAAAGTGTGATGAAATCGTATAGATATCCACCACGCTGACGTTCTTCAGTGAGAGGTTTTGCGGATCTGCCGTATTACCTTCCAGGACGTTGCTGTCAGACGGCAAGATGATTGGGATACTGTAGTTCAGTTGGAAGTAACGCCCGCTCAGGTGGTGTTTGCCTAGGTTGTAGTCAATCTTGGCCAGGTACTCGTTGGTATTCTGAACGGATGGGGTGCCGTTGTACGTGAGTTGGCGCCCAGGACCATTCGGGTCGGGAATATGCTGCAGGAGAAATTGCGCTGTTGGGTCTAAGGCTGACAGCGGAACCTGATTATTGTTGTATGGAACTCCGGTGTACGGGTTCACCAGTTGAGTCCCTGGAAGAAGATCTGAGAAGTCGCCTGTGCGCTCCGCGGCGGTTGGCACAAATGCTACCTGTCCAAAGACAGCGGTGTTTTGCCGCGTTCCCTGATACGAGCCAAAGTAAAATAACTTGCCCTTGAGAATAGGTCCACCGATGGTGCCGCCAAATTGATTCTGCTTTAACGGGTTCGGCGACGTGGCAAAGTAGTTCCGGGCATCCATGGCGTAGTTCCTTAAGAATTCAAAAGCATCGCCATGGATCTGATCAGTTCCGGATTTTGTAACGGCGTTTACAATTCCGCCTGTCGCGTTGCCGTAAGTGGCGCTCATGTTGCCTGTCTGAACGTTAAACTCCTGCAGAGCATCAGGGCTGGGAAAGGGCAGATTAGTGTTGATGTAGGTATCGTTGTAATCTACCCCATCCAGCAGGTAGTAAACGCCATTGGCTCCCCCGCCATTCACCTTGGCATACTGCTGGCCCGGAAGAACGCCGCCTTCACAGTTGGCCCCGCAGTTCAATGCAGAAACATCGACCGCACCGGGAACCAGAAACACCAATTGTTGCGCTTGCCGGCCGTTCAGCGGCAGGCCCACTATGCTCTTTTGGTCGATCAGCTGTCCGACGGTCGGCTCATCGGTGGTCACCATGGAGGCATTCGCCTGCACGGTTACCTGTTCACTTACTGATCCCACGAGTAGTGGGACGTTTTGAGTAGCGGCCTGACCGACGCTCAAAACAATACCTTTTTGTACGTAGGTGGTAAAACCGGTCATTCGGACTGTCAACTCGTACGTGCCTACGGGAAGGCTCGGAAACAAATAGTCGCCGGAAGCTCCGGTCTTGGCGGTCTGCTGGTAGCCGGTGGTTGACTGTTCTACTGTAACAGTTGCGCCGGGCAGAGCAGCGTTGGTGCGATCAGTCACGGTACCAGAGAGTCGCGCGGTGGTGAACTGCGCGAGCGCTGTGGTAGCGCACATGAAGGCCGAGACAAACGAAAGAACAACGAGAGCTGGCCAATAGTGCACATGCTTTAGAGTCTGACATCCTGCATTTGTAAGCCGCTGTTTCTGGACCATATACGCCACCTCAATATTTCTCGAAGCCCGACGAGCTGATTGGTTTGTTATGGTTGTCTACTCGGTCTCTTTATGGAAACCCGTGAATGTTCGTTTCTGTTCGTATTTGAAGTATTATGATCGCATTGTGGCTTCTGTCAGACCCTTATAGCAGCCATCCAGACGACGCAAACGGTCAAAACGGTTGATCGACAATCTCCTCGCTCGCGGGATCCCAGTAAAGTCGCTTCCCGCTCCAATATGACTGGGCGGCCATGATGCAGACGATGCTGTGTGAAAAGCCGTGGTCGACGGTCGCATTGGGTTGTTTACGCGTCTGCATGGCCTCAAGCAAATTCAGCAAATGGCCCACATCGTCGTCGTCCGGTCCGAGAGAGTTGGGCGGTTCTGCCCCAGGGACCTGCATCATTGCTGCCTGATCGGCGGGCGGCCCTACCAATGGCGCTTGCTTATAAACGGGACCTGATTCCCAGGGATCGAATTCCCTTCTGCCGCCTTCTGCAGTAGTGACGAAGAGCGATGCACCTTCTCCACCATAGTTCTCGATCGTTCCGTTCCTGCCCAAAATGCGCGAAAAGCTCCTGTAACTGTTCCCGAAAGTCGTCTTGTACGTGTACAGGAACCCACTAGGATAAGTGACAGCCGCTACGCACGTATCGGGATTTTCGCGACCATCTTTCCAGACGAAAACACCCCCGTTTGCGACGATATTAACCGGATGCGTCTCGTCTGTCCAAAGGTGGACGAGGTCACTACCGTGACTGAGCCACTGGTCAAAAATTCCGGAGGAGAAATCTTTATAGAGCCGGAACTCAAGGTAAACGTGCGGATCAAAGGGTCGGTCTGGTTTGCCCAGGAGCCAGCGCTTCCAGTCCGTGTCTTCCTCGCGAAGCTGCGATTTGCGCCCATACAACCAGCTCTTCCACTCCATCTTTTCGTCTTGCAGCATTTCTGGAGAGATGCCTGTGTCGACTCCTACAAAACGCCAGCGCTCCTCGTTGACATTCCACTCCTGCTCGATCTGGACAATGCTGCCGATTTTCCCCGACCGAATGATCTCTCGAACGGCAAGCGGGTAAGCCTGGCTGCGGTGCTGCGTTCCCATCTGTACGATCTGCTTCGAGGCTTTCACGACGTCACGCGCCTCCTTGGCCTCCGCAAGCACGTTGGCAAAGGGCTTTTCGACGTAGCAATCCTTGCCTGCCTGCACAACAGCGCTGCACAGCTTTGCGTGTTGGAAGTCTCCGGTGGCGATCATCACGCCATCGATGTCCTTCCGCGCCAGCATCTCTTCGGAGTATTGATAGCTCTGCGGCTCAAGGTCGAAAGCTTTCCTTACCTGTGCCGCGCGCCGCTCCCTTGCAAGGCTCCAGAGGTCGCACACAGCAACGGTTTCTACTGGAATTTGCTTCGAGGCAAGTTGCGCCATGTGCACGTGGCCTTCGCTCCTGTCTCCGCACCCCAGCTGCCCGAGACGGATACGGTCATTCGATCCGAGAATCCGGGCATACGATCGCGCGTCCATGCTCGTAGTCATCACGAGTCCCGCGGCACCCTTAAGGAATGTCCTGCGATCGGTCCCGTCCGTCTCTTTCATCCGCTGTCCTCAGAAGATGGGCCTGCTCCCCGGTTAGCGGCGAGTGGACCTCGGGAAGTCCTTGCTGCTCCTACTGTCGGGGCTGGAATGACTGGTCTCTTGCACGTTATCTGGTCACAGTAGGCGTAATTTCGTTTCATTACTTTACCTATCTTTCATTAACGTTTACTTCTCAATTGTCCTCTTGTCAAGGGAATTACAGTGCCCCTGGCGGCGTGCTTTGAGATTTCAATATCGTGCTTCTCTAGTCGCATCGGTAGCCGCCAGCGCCGATGCCGGCGCAAAGCTAGTCAGGCATCGGGACTTGGGTAATAGTCACTGAGCCGGCAGAAGATCGTGCGCTGGTACCGTTGCAGTTCAGCCCCTTTGCCGTATGTCCCACTCTACCGTTCTCTGTTGGTGCATTAGTAAAATTCGGTTAGCGTCAACCCGGATGGAATGGCGTGCAGAGCAGCGCTCTGGGTGCTCTCGACCGTGTCGAGTAACGGGGATACCGGGCTCCATCTCACCCGATGCGCCAGCCAAAGTACAGGCTTCTGTTCGCCCGCAGTCCGTCTCGCTCCCCCTTTTCATCTGCCCAAAAAGACAAATCACCCGCAACGAGCCAGATCGCACTACTGGCCGGCTTCCCTTTGAGGTGATAACTTAGGCCGGATCAGCAGGAACAAGCAGGCTGTTGCAGCGAGGGGCAAGAGCCCAGCTGCAAGAAATGCCGGCCCATACGAATATCGATCGACCGTAAGCCCCACCACAAAAGTGAAAGCGGCGCCTCCAAGTCCCGCTGCTAACCCACTGAGCCCCGTAACCGTGGCAACGACCTCTTGCGGAAAAAGATCCGACGGCAGAGTGAGGCCCATTGTGGACCAGCTCGCATAGCCCCACAAGGCTACACAAATCAGTCCCAGCGCAATATAGACGTTGTGGACTCGAGCGGACGGAATACCCGCCAGGATTGGCAGACAACTTACCGCGCAGATCCAGGTACGGGCGCGAATCACGGAGACACCGCGTCGAATGCAGTAACCGGAGATCAGACCTCCGGTAAAATTCCCCAGATCTGCTGCAAAAAACGGCACCCACGCGAATAGGGCAATACGCTTCAGACTGAATCCCCGAGCATCGCTAAGATACTGTGGTAGCCAGAAGACATAGAACCACCAAATGGGGTCGGTGAGCGCCCGTCCAAGCACAATACCCCAGACATTCCGGTCCTTGAGTAAATGGCGCCAACGTAAAATACCTTTGCGCTCCGACCTCAAAGCCTTCTCCTGCCCGGCATAGATGAGCGCAACCTCCTCTTTCGTGACTCGCGGATGGCGGTCGAGCGGGTGATAGACATGTAGCCATACCGCCAGCCAAACGAATCCGAGCATCCCCGAAAAGACAAACGACCACCGCCACCCTAAGGCGATGGCGATCCAGGGAATCACGAGGGCGGCAAGAGCACCGCCCACACTTGAACCACTGTCGAAGATCGCGACAGCCACGCTTCGCTCTTGACTCGGAAACCACTCTGCAACGGCCTTGCTTGCTCCCGGCCAGTTGACACCCTCTCCGATTCCCAGCATGAATCGAAAAGCGATGAAGCTGAATACCGAGGTTGCAAAGCCGGTGAGGATATTGACCAGCGACCACCACACGACGGCAACTGCCAGGCCGATACGCGTACCCACGGCATCCAGAAATATTCCGCCCAGAAGCCAGGTAAACGCGTAGGAGATCTGAAAGGCGCCAAGGATCCTCGCGAGTTCCGCGTGGCTCAGATGAAACTGTGTTGAGATCAGCGGCGCCAACACTGAGAATGTCTGACGGCTGATGTAGTTGATGACTGTTGAGAAAAAGAGTGTCCAAACCACCCACCAGCGTGTTCGTCCTGGCTTGCTTTTGCGAGGTGGATGGACGATCGCCTGCTGCGTACCCTTGAATGGATTCATCTCATCTCGTCATTTACAGCGCGTCGGATTCTTCACACGGCTGACTAGACCATCTTTGCCAACATTCCCTCATCACCTAGCGGTCTTCCATTCACAGGCGCGTTAAACTCAGTCCAATTGAGCCGCGGAATCAGCATCGAGATAGACCGTCACATTCGGATGCGTACGAAGGAGGGTGGCGGGGCACTGTGTAGAAATCGGATCTTCAAGCGCTCGGCGAACGATTCCTGCCTTGCGACTTCCAGGCACAGATACGATCAGCCTGGGGACGTGCATCAACGCCGGGATGGTGAGGGTAATGGCTTGTTCCGGTACCTCCTCAACCTTCTCGAACCAGCCTTCTGCTACCTGCTGATTGCGGCATGCCTCATCCAGCTGGACGATCTTCACATCCAGAGGATCGTTGAAGTCTGCAACTGGCGGATCGTTAAAGGCGAGATGCCCATTCTCGCCAATCCCCAGCAAACAGAGTTGCGGATCCGCAGCACGCAGCTTCTCTGCGTACTCTTGGCTGGTCTGCTCTGGATTAGGCGCAGATCCGTTCACCTCGAAGAAATCCTTCATCTTCACCCTGTTCGTTAATCTATCGCGCAGGTAGCGTCGGAACGAGGCTGGGTGATCCGGAGATATCCCGATGTACTCATCCATATGAAAGCCGCGAATACGTTCCCAGGGTAGGTTATGAATGCCGGTAAGTGCATTTAGCATATCCAGCTGCGATGCACCAGTCGCAAAAATAACCGCAATCATCCCACGCTTCTGCACGAGCTCTAGCATTGCGTTCGCTGCAGCTCGCGCGGCAGCTTCGCCTGCGGCGGCACGGCTGGGATAAACCTCCACCTTCATCGTTTCAACTTGAAGATGTCTTACTTCTGCAGCTGTGATGTCCATTTCAGCCCTCGATTTCAATGTTAGCCTCGCCTGCCGAGACTTTTTCGGGGCAGAATGAACCCGTCTAAAGAGATCCCCCAGGAACGGCTCAGAGCAGAATCGGCTTGATGCCTGTGACTTCACAAAAATCCGCCAGCGCGGGATAGAGTTCTTCTCCATAGCCGAGGCATGCGTATTCATTCGTCCAGTGCTGGAGAAGCGCGTCGATATCGCAATGCGCGGTCACAAATCCATGCGGCCAGAACGGGATACCGGACTCGTTCAGTCGCTGTTGCACTTGCTCAGGCGAAGGTTCAAAGATGGTGGCGCGAGTAATCATCATCTGAAACTCTCCATTGACCCGGCCCAGCCGCGCCAGCACACCTTCGCCCGACTTGCAGATGAGCCTGACGGACAGGCCGCCCGCGCCACCCTCTGTGGGAATCCCATGCTCTGCAAATCCTGCCGGACCGAGCTTGCCGGCCAGCGAAGGTGGACATGCTCCATCGCCGATGATCTTGATCTCTTTTGTCTTACGGTCAATATGCTGGAGATCGCCATAGTAAATCCGCTCCCTGCTAAGCGACATAAGAAGGAAAACCGTGAGCGCTGTATTGAAATCTGACAGCGTGGATGCACCGTATCCATCTTCTAGCATCATGCTCTGCGCAAAACAGGTGGCAGCATAATCGTCCGCGAGCCCCGGGAACGATTGGATGGTGTAAAAGAGATAGTCTTCACGGTCGACGATCTCTTTGATGGCCAGGTAAAGCCGCGTCGACCGCTCATTCACACGATTTTCGGCTGGCACTGCGCCGAAGAGCTCTTGCAGTCTGGGTTGCAGCGCCTGCAATTGGTCCTCAGAGATACGTTCCGCTGTCCGGATGATCTCGGTCGTATCCCGTGAGTCGATATCGAGGCCAAACATGCGCATCCACTGTGAGGGATCGGCTACCCCACACGTCTGGCCCATGCCTCTACCGCCGAAGGCACCAACAGTGGACATGTTCAGCACATTTTTCAGGTGAGCGGCCCGTGCATAGCTGACGATACGGCCGACGGTATCCGGCTCCTCGATTGCCCCGTACACGAACCGGTGTGCTACGCCAATTTCAAGCAGCCCGCCGTGCAATACCAGTCCGCCCACCGGCCTCCAGCCCTGCGAACGCGGGTGTGTCCAAAGCACGATGCCTTTCCCGCTGCTAGCAAAATCGCGCACCGCTCCCACGATGTGGGCTGCCCACACCCAGGTGCCGGAGAAGAGCACCACCGCGTCTACACGGTCATCCCGCTTCATCTTTTTAAGAGCTTCCGCAGCTTCCTGCTTGCTGGCAATCACCGTATCGTGTTCGACCAGTTGCAAACCCGCCTTGCGGAGCTCTGTTTTAGCCTCGATGATCAGAGCCTCATCAATAAACGGGCTGCCCATCGGGTCGCGCAATCCATCCTTGTGCACTCCGTAGACGATGAATCCGACAGTCGCTTGAATCACGCTTGCTCTCCTGTATGTTGATGTTCCTGATGGTATGGGTGGACCAGCATGGATCGCAGCTGGCGATATCTCTCAACCTGTGACCGGTACTGTGCGGCGAGAAGAAGATCGGGGTGCACGCAATCCTGCTCGCGAACCATAGCCCGCGCGGCCTCTTCGAGGTCGTGATATGTTCCCACGGCAACGCTGGCCAGCATCGCCCCCCCGAGACAGACCGCTTCCTGGCAGCTCATAATATGTAGCCGTTTCTTCGTTAACGACGCACGCAGGCGCATCCCGAGTGGGGAACGTACGCCGCCGCCGAAGACATTGACATCGCCGAAGCTACAACCTGCGTCTTGCAGGCACCTGGTCAAGATCGACAGCTCCGACGCAATCCCTTCTTGAATGCCCTTGTACAGACGTGCACGCGTGGTGTCGAAACTTAACCCGGTGATGGCTCCACGAGCGTGCGAGTCGAATTCCGGATTGCACGTACCGATCAGGTGCGGAGTAATCACTAGTTCCGTGGGACCTGCCGGCGCTCCGAGTTCAAGATCCGCGAAGAGGCGGTGGTCTTGTTCTGTTTCCCTCTTCGCTCCGTACAGTATCTCTCCGAGCCATTGCATCATGATGCCACTGGGAAAGTAAGCAATCGTGACATACTGTCCGGGAACAGCATGCGGATAGCAGTTGAGGCTGGCTTGCAGCGCGGCGTCGTTCAAAAGCAATTCATCGGAGGCGACTGTGATGCATTCATAGGTTCCCAGCGACCCTGCAGCTCTTCCCTTCGCAACTACGCCGAGCCCGATGGCTCCAATTACCTGATCGTGGCCTCCGACCACTACCGGAGTGCCAACCACCACACCCAGCATGGCAGCGGCGGTGCTGTCCAGCACTCCGGCCAAAGTGCCTGCCTGCACAGGAATGGGTAGAGCATCCGGCGATATTTCGACAATACTCAGAATCTCCGCGGACCAGGTGAGGCGGCGCACATCGAGAGCCATGAACCGCGCGGCGTGCGAGTAGTCGACCAGCGGAGGAAGGCCCAGCTGCATCAGCAGAAAACTCGTTACATTCAGAAAGCGGCCAGCTCCCTCAAAAACTTCCCGAGCATTTCGGCGCAACCATACCAGCTTGGGAGTCGTGTACATGGGGTGGCTCGTATGCCCCGTCAACATGAAGAGCTGCCGGCGTCCTGTCTGTTCTTCGATCCAGCTCGCTTCCCGGGCGGCTCGCACATCCATGTTCAGGATGGCGGGACCAATGGCCTGTCCATTTGCGGTCGCGGGAATCAGGGTTTCCCCGTGTGAGCTCAAGCAAACCGCCTGCAGAGGCTCGGTCTGCGGCAGAGCGGTCAGTTCCTGCGCAAGGGCCATGACGACGGCTAGGAAATTGTTTGCGTTCAGTTCGGCGTAGGTCGGCCTTGGAAAGTCTGGGACAAATGCGGCTGAACGCATCCCGAGCATTTCTCCCGAAGCAGAGAAGAGGGCTGCCTTGCATCGGCTTGATCCCACGTCAATGGAGAGAAAACTCATTGCTGGCCGACAGCCGTTTCCGTCACGAAACGACCGTTCGCTGGGACACGCACAATACGCTCGCTGTCCCGCTCACGGATGATCACTTCAGCGTCGTCGACAGAAATCTCCTCAATTCCGGAGAAGTCCGAAGAAATGTCCACCATGAGCGTCATGTAACGGACCGTGATCTCCGCAAGAGCAGGAAGCCACTGGAAAGTGGATTCACGAAAGAGTGGCCCCTCGGAAATAGTCTGGCGCCTTGGAACCGCGAACGGAGTAGTGCTGAACTCAAGTCCCCGGCAGAAAGTCTTTCCTGCCCAGGGCCTGGTCTGCCGGTAGAATCGCTCTTCCCAATTCCCCACCCACGGAAAATCCGAACGCCGGAAGAGATAGACCAGTAGAAGACCGGCGCGAGCATTACTGATCGCCACATAGCCGATCTCATGGCTGCGATGGAGCAACTGCGCTGTATACCGTCCATACGAGCCGTCCGGAGTCGTTCTTAGATCGTGAGTGCCGCCGCCTTCCAACGGAGCGTTTGGCCATTGGAATTCGGCATCCGGAACCAGCTTCATGGCGTCGCTGTAGCTGGCAGTAATTACCTTTCCCCGGATAGCAGGCATATCTACCACGGTCCTTCCGCACTCCAGAAAAGGTGGACCGATCGTTACATGCTCATTCCAGCAGATTGGGCGATCTGCCCGGCTTAGGTTTCGCGCCCTTTCCTCACAATAGAGGACGGGATGTTTCGAATCGAGGCGCAGGGTTCGTCGGAAATCGATCTGCGCAGTCGGCAAAGAAACGCCGTACTCGATGCCCGGCTGCTCCTCGTGAATCTCTCGAAAAACCTGCCACATAGTTGCCGGCGCTTCTCCATGGGTGCTGAGTCCGGCAGCAGTCTCTTCCGGCGAGGGCGGCCCAAAGTAATCGAAGCTCAGGCTATGTCCTGCTATGCCTGCCAGCAGACGCCCGTCCGGCGGAGGCCCGAATTCCCCCTCATACTCTGCTGGCGAGTATTGCTGCGGATCAATCGTTCCCCACGGCGGTCGCCAGAGCGGATTGAGATCCGGACGGTGCCGGGTGGTAAGGCGGCAAATATGTCCTCCGCCCAAAAGAATCGATGCATGTCCCCATTCGGACTCCAAACAAACGCCGGCACGCTGGTCTAGAATGCCTCCAACTTGTTGCACTGGCGTGAACTTCACCCTTGGGCCCCGTCCAGTATGGCGCGTGCCTCGCGCAGAAATCCCTGCATATCTTTCGCCTGGAACACGTTGCGCCCAAAAAATACTCCGGCGGCTCCTGCCTTCATTGCGCTGCGCACAACGCCCATAGCGGAATCGTTCGGGCTGCCTCCGAGAACTAAGATAGGCAGCTGGCAACTTTCGACAACTTCGCGCATAGACTCCACGCTGCCCGCATAGTCAGTCTTGACGGCATCGGCCCCCAGTTCGGTGGCCATCCGCGTATGCAGTTTGATCCATTGAGGGTCCGACGGATTCTGGACTGACTTGCCACGAGCCAGTGTCTCGATGATTAAGGGAATGCCCAATCGCTCACATTCGCGCGCAAGTTGCGCATTGCGGGCAATTTCCTTCATTTCAAAATCCACATCCCCAGTCCCTACCACCATATAGGTGAGAACCGCATCCGCGCCATGGCGCATGGCGTCTTCGGCGTTTCCCAGCATGCACGCACGCATTACGCCATTGTCCTCCTGGCTTAACGAACTCCAGACCGTCGTCCAATCAAGTCGGGCAATGAGGCCTGGAGTGCGTGCCCGGGTAAAACAGCAACTGCATCTCTGCATCAGTCCCAAATTCAAAAGGATAGCGTCCACACGGCCTTCAATGAACCGCGAGATCTGTCCAATTGCGTCTGCGGTGCCGGGTATCGGTCCCAGGACGAGGGCATGATCGAAAGCCGCTACCAGGGTGCCACACCCTTCCTCATTAAAGATTCGGTTGAGTCGGATCTTCTTACCAAAATCGCTCAAAGCCGGTACTCCCGCCGGTAGCTATTTCCAGATGAGATTAGCGAGCGTCCTCTAGCATGTCAATCGTTTAAGTTCACATTTGTTCTATATTGAGCGTTTTTAAACGCTTATAAAAGCGGCTACGCGCCATCCGGCGAAATAGGAATCGGTTCTTCGGGCCAGACCGCTGCAGGACCTGCATCACGCCGACCTCACATCCCATCCTGAAAGAAGCCAAATCGGAGTATGCGGAATTAGGCGGCCGAGCGAATGAACTTTCTGTCGCTGCGGACTGAGATCACATCAAACGAAACGACTCGCAATGAGGTTAACTTTTATATGAAAGAAAAAAACATCATTGACAACTATTCGTAAGTAGGGTGTAGCATGCGTCCAGGAAAAGTACGCGCTAGCAAAGAGTAGAGGAAAAGGAAACTCAAAATGACATTCCGCACAGCTTCTCGATCGCAACAGCACTGGGCATTTTGGATCTTCTCTACTCTTATCCTGGTTCTGTTCGCTTCGATCTCGCTCTGCGCACAAACTGGGTCCACCTATTATGTGTCCACGAGCGGAAAAGACAGCAATCCCGGAACGCTCGCCGCTCCTTGGTTAACCATTCAGAATGCGGCAAATACAGCCGCGGCAGGCGCCACAGTGTACGTCTTCGGGGGAGTCTACAACGAGATTGTCAGCTTTCCGAATTCTGGAACAGCAAGGTCGCCAATTACATTCCAGAGCTATCCCGGACAGACGGCGATAATCGATGGGACCGGCTTAACCGTATCCGGCACGCAGGGTCTCATTACGATCTCGGGAGCCCGGAGCTACATCACCATCAGCGGGTTTGAAATCCGCAATTTGTCTACCAGCGGCGAGGGGGTTCCGTGTGGCGTCTGGATCACGGGCTCGGGCACCGGTATCCATATTCTGAACAATTTGATCCACAACATCGTGACCACTACAAAGCGTGGCAACGGTTGCGGGTTGTTTGCGTACGGCACATCGCAGACTCCCATCACCGGGTTGGTTGTCAGCGGCAACGAGCTCTACAACCTGCAGACGGGGAATAGCGAATCGATGACCTTAAATGGGAACGTGACCAACTTTAGAGTCACCAACAACCTCGTTCACGACAACAACAATATCGGCATCGACATCATTGGATACGAAGGCACCGGTCCGATCGGCTACGACCAGGCCAGTTATGGAGTGGTCAGCGGGAACACGGTCTATAACATCAGCGGAATAGTGAATCCAAGCGAGGATAATGAATATGACGCCGACGGACTCTATTGTGACGGGTGCGGGTATGTCACGTTCGAGCGAAATGTGGTCTTCCAAGTCGACTACGGCATCGAGACGACCAGCGAGAATCAAGTCTGCCAGGCCACTGGCACTGAGTGGTCTGGCCCAAACAACACTGGAACCGCCGTCAAAGGCAAGCTTCCGTGCTACGGCATGTACGCTACAGTACGCAACAACCTGTTCTATAAGGCAAATGCATGCGGTATGTCCATCGGCGGTTATGCGGCAGCGACCCGCAAGGGCGGCGGGAGCAATGGAGGAGGCAGCAGCTACCACGATGTCTTCGTCAACAACACTCTTTATGACAACGGCGCCCAACCGGGCAACGCAGATGAAGGCACCCCAAGTGGCGACTACCAGATTCAGAACCAGGTTGGCAGCGCTCAAGGGAATTACTTCGAAAACAATGTTGTCTACTCCGGCCCAGCCGATATCTGGATCAACAGCTACAATCCAGCTTCGACGGCGTATCCTGCTCCGCCCGCCACTCTCAATTGGAACCTGTACAACTCGGAGGCGGGATACCTGGAAGGAACGTCAATCTTGTGGGCTGGCGTGGGCACCTACACGAGTTTTGCAAACTGGCAGAGCACGAGCGGGGAAGATGCAAACTCCATGAATGCGGATCCGCAGTTTGTCGATCTGGGAGACACGCCTCCAAATTTTGCCACCCACAGTACTTCGCCGGCCATCGGCGCCGGCGGCACTAGCCTGTCATGCGATGTTGGCTGGTGTGATCCCCATGGCAGTTCCCCCAACTCCATCTATGGCAGCACCGACCTCCTTGGCAATCCTCGGATGAAGCGCTCGAGTATTGACATAGGTGCCTACCAAAACCGCGAAACTAGCATTAACAACACATTGAGAGTGGATTTGACTGCGACGACGGATACTCTCCAGTCGGGTCAATCGACCACTCTGACTACCACGGTCTCTGCCATTCCCGGCGGCGCCGGCGTGCCGAGCGGTACGGTGAATTACATGCTTGGGTCGACCTTGCTGGCAACGCAAACCCTGCTGCCGACCAGCGCCACGACATCTGCCGCAAGCATGCCGATCAGTGCGTTGCAGCTCGTGCGAGGCGCCAACACGATAACGGCAGTGTACTCGGGAAATTCGATCGCGCCATGCTGTAGTCCAACAGAACCGCCCGGAGAAACACAAACGCCGGTTCCGGTCTACCCCAGCGCAACCTCGGCGCCCATAACGGTGTGCAGGGAACATGATTACCGCGATGGCAATGGAGGAATGACTCGCTATCCGGCCAGCGTCCATGCATCGCAGCCCGCTTCGCCCAAGCGGGTGAGAAACGAATGCCGCGGTGAGTAGAACACGAAGGGTTGCACGCCACTGAGTCTTACTGCCCGCTGGTGCTGTTTCTTCATGGTGGATGGTTCTATGTGTCGGCAGTGCTGCAATCTTCAGGCGCAGACAGATTATTGCAAACCCTGCACGTATGTTCAGGCTGCCAAATCGAAGAGATGGTCGATGAGCTCGATCTGCCGAGCAGATTATTTCCTGGTACCGTAGAACCTATTCCTTCCGGATCATGTGGACTGAACTGCAACTGCGCGGAGATCCTCGAAACCCAAAGTGGCGAGTTCGCAACGAGAGTGTTACGAAACGGCGGAGGGCACATTTCGATGCAGCGTAGAGACTTTCTAAAAAGTGGGATGGTCTTGGCTGTCGCTGCTGAACTCGGAGCCCTCAAGGTACGGCTTGTAAGCGCTCATAACTCGTCGGTAGCCTCCGATCCGACAAGTTCATTCCAGGTACGCTCTAAAGGCAAGACGATCAAAGTCCTCATGGGCGACGATGTCCCTTACTTTGGTGATCACGTCGAACTGAGCGACAATCTCGACGATTTCGCATCCACCCTTGGTGTTGAAGGAGTAGTGGGCACGCAGTTTGTGCTGCCTTCTTTAGTCCAGTAACATGGCCGTTTCGACCTCACGCGCGGACCACGAAAAGAGCCTCCAAAAGTGGCTGGAGCATTATCAGGAGAAGGGTCTTTCCCGCAGTCAATGTCTGGGCTCGCTCTACGATATTGGTTTTGATCTGCCGAAGCCCACGTCATCCGCAAGGACAAGGAGATGTACTACGCGTTCTTAGCTCGAAACTGGAAGGCACCCTGGAGTTGCGCGGCCCGGACGATCGTCCGTATCACATCGTCGACTATGTGGACGAAAAGATTTCGGAATCGTCCGCGGTCCGGTCACGCACTTATCCGTTTTTCGAAACATCTTTTGCTGGAAGGAACTCCGCAACAGACTTACTAAATTTGTTGCTGAGGGACGACGTAAGCAGTCAGCGACAGAGTTACGCATTGATGAGAAACAGCGAGGAGAGAGCGTATGAAACGTCGTTCCTTTTTGAAGACGTTTGGCACGGCTGGCCTGGCGGTCGGCGTTGCTCCCGCGTGGAGCATGAGCCATGTGGCAAATCCACAGAAAACGGATTCAGGTTCTTCAGGCACAGTGAAAGCCTCCGGGCAGGCCCCACCCGAAAAGATACTACTGAAAGATTTCCGGCCCAGATCCCTTTACAAAATTCCTGTTACAGAAGTCCCCAGGGCGAAATTTCCAATCGTTGATATGCATTCCCACGCATACGCTAGGACTCCGGAGGAAATCGCCGAGTGGGTCAGGAATATGGATGAGGTCGGAATTGCGAAGACTATCATTCTTACGGGAGCGACAGGGCGGGAGTTTGACGATATCTATCTGAAGTATGCCACCTATCCCGATCGTTTTGAACTCTGGTGCGGCTTTGATTACACGGGGTATGACCAGCCTGGATTCGGCCAGCGAGCAATAAGAGTGCTGGAGAAGTGCCATGAGGCAGGTGCACGTGGAGTTGGCGAACTTCACGATAAAGGGAAAGGGCTCTATTCGGACACAATAACTGCTTTGGGCATGCACCCGAACGATGCGCGCATGAGCTCCCTGTTTGAGCGATGCGGTCAACTGGGCTTGCCGGTGAGTATTCACGTTGCGGATCCTATCTGGATGTACGAATCCATGGACAATAAGAATGACGGTCTGATGAATGCCTTCTATTGGCGGCTGGACAATCAGCCGGACATCGTCGGGCATTCCGGAATGATCGACATCCTCGAGCTCACGGTGAAGAAGCACGCGAGTACGACTTTTATTGCCTGCCACTTTGCCAATCTCGATTATGACCTGACGCGCCTGGGACAAGTACTGGAGAGGCACCCTAATTTGTTTGCCGATATTTCCGCGCGATATGCGGAAACAGCCCCTATTCCTCGCTTTGTATCGGAGTTTTATGCGAAATACGGAGACCGCTTGCTCTACGGCACGGACATGGGATTTGATAAATCGATGTATCGAGTCACCTTCAGAATTCTCGAGACATTAGACGAGCACTTCTACGAAACCGACATGTTTAACTACCACTGGAGCCTGAATGGTTTCGGACTGCCGGGCGAAATACTGCAAAAGGTATATCGCACAAATGCGGAGAATATCCTGACTTCCCGAGGAGAGAGCGTTCATGCGTAAGCACGCAACACTTTCTAAGATCGCCTGGATGGACTGGTTGGGCATCGAGCGAAATGATTTTGTCGCGATTACGCTCGATCGATTGGAACGGCAGGTGGAACGCGGAGCCATAGGGCTCAAATTCTGGAAAGAGCTTGGGCCTGAGCGTCCGCGATCGTTCAGGAACGCCGCTGCGCGTGGATGACGGACGGCTTGCTCCAATCTTCGACAAGGCCGCCGAACTTGGCGTTCCCGTCATGTTCCACACAGCAGACCCTGCAGCTTTTTCTGCCTATCGACTCAGCGTATGAGCGCTACGAGGAACTGGCGCCGCATCCGGATTGGAGCTTCTTTGGTTCACAGCATTCGAAGCGGGAGCTACTGGAGTGGCGAAGACCTGGGCCGCGTCGCATCGATGCTTGAAATACACCCGAATGTGAAGGGCTTCTATTTGCGCGCCAAAGCTGCGAAAACGATCAACCCAAATCGTGAAGCTGTACGTACTCAAGGACGTCGCCTTTTTGCAGAGCCTTATCGATGGTGCTGGCATTTGGGCAGTAAATGAACGGTCGGCGCGGATACAGCCTGTCGTTCACCCAATACTTATTCCAGCCGGTCGAGGTTTGAATAAATTCCTGAACATAGCCCGCAGCCGAGCGATACAGTGCTTCGATTTCCAGGCAGCCATTGATGCAGATATCGACATAGGACTGGACCATGGGAATATCAGGCGTCGGCTCCCAGGTCTTGGAAATGTAATTGGGCTTGCTCACAAAGAGATAGACTTCGTCGCCGTCCCAGGGCGCGCCCCCGTCCAGCATCTGGATCGCTCCTTTCACCGGATCGGCCGAATAGCCTGTTTCCCGCTCTTTGGTCTTCTCGATATCGTCGACTTTATAAATGACGCCGTTGATAGTTGCCCCGGCCTTTGCTACTGCTCCTAAGTAGGTGCAGGTGCTGCCGACGTTGTTGGCAAACTGGTGAAACCATCCGCGCTGATATCCGGTAACTCGCGCCGGCCACGCGGCGAAAGCGTCGGGATTAGTGCGCGTCCGCGACGCCCTTTCAATAAGCGAGCCGTAACCGAACACATATCCGCCCTGAACCATAATTTCTCCTTATCGCCGTATTTGCTTGCGCACTGGCCCAGAATGCACAGAGACTGTGGGCGGCGTCAAACGGAGCCAGGGAGGACGAAAGCAGCGCCAACTTCAGTAGAGTCAGAAGGAAGTTTCCCGTTGCGGCTCCGCGAAATGGTCTACGGAGTCTTAGGGAGTAACCGGACAACACAGTCTCGTCCGTCAGGTGAGATAGTGTCCTCGTTGGTTACCAATGTCAAGAACAGTCTTGATGAATTTTCTACACCTCCAGTTACCCCGATTCCCGCTCCGCAGAAGAGCCACAATGTCCCCGCCCGACACGCGTTTCCTCTGTTATATTGAAAAGGCTGGGCGTTCTTGCCAGACCCCTCCGGCGCCATGGTGTAATTGGTTAACACGCCGCCCTCTCAAGGCGGAGAGTTCGGGTTCGATCCCCGATGGCGCTACCAAAACCCCTTCCGATAAGCTCCAACTACGTCCAGTAAGCGGACGTAACTCCAACAAAAAAAACAAAACAGGCGAAACGACACTCCAATAAGGTCCGAATGCATTCGTTGACTTTCAGTGTTATTTGGGGAGAGGATCAGGGAGTGCTGGGAAACGCCGAAAATAGGCTCTCCCCAGAATTTCCAATAGAGGGTCTAAGGATGCCACTGACTGAATTGCAAATTAAAAAAGCCAAACCGCTGCCGGGAAAGCCTGTCCGGCTGTACGACACACGCGGCCTGCACCTTGAAGTTTCTCCATCGGGCGGGAAGCTGTGGCGGCTGAAATACTACTTTAATAAAAAGGAAAACCGCATCTCCTTGGGCATTTATCCGGAGGTAGGTTTGTCGGAAGCTCGCAGTCGCTGCAACGAGGCCCGCAAGCTCCTGAGCAACAATATCGATCCCAGCCAGAAGCGCAAAGACGAGAAGCTGGCCCAGACTGAACGCTCCGAGAACACCTTCGGGAAAGTCGCCCGCTCGTGGTATGCGAAATTCTCAAAACGTTGGGTTCCGCTCTATGCCGAGCGCGTCCTGAGCCGCATGAATCGCGACCTGCTTCCTTTCCTTGAAGACCGCCCTATCGATGAGATCGAAGCCCCTGAATTGCTCGCCGTCCTGCGCCGTATCGAAGATCGAGGAGTGCGCGAAGTCAGTCACCGTACCCGGCAGGACTGCGAGCAGATTTTTACTTTCGCCATCGCCGAAGGGAAGTGTAAGCACAATCCTGCTGCCGGTCTGGGTAAAGCTCTCGTGCCAAAAAAAGAGGTAGTCCATTTTCCTGCGGTCACGGAACCGGAGGAACTTGGTGAGCTACTGCGTACCCTCGACGGCTATCAGGCCACGGCTACGGTTTGCGCCGCCCTGCGTCTTGCTCCGCTGGTAGTGGTGCGCCCCGGCGAGTTGCGCAAGGCGAAATGGACAGACATCGATCTGGACGGCGCGGAGTGGCGTTTCGTTGCTTCCAAGACGAAGACCGGTCCCAAGAAGCAGCCGAAGAATCATATCGTGCCATTGAGCAACCAGGCGTTGCGGGTTCTCCGCGAATTACGCCCGCTCACGGGTTCGGGCGACTATGTATTTCCCGGAGCACGCAGCGCCAAGCGGCCCATGTCGGACAATGCCGTTCTCGCAGCGATGCGGCGCATGGAGATTCCCGCCGACGTGGCGACGGGTCACGGGTTCAGGGCTTCGTTCAGAACCATTGGCGACGAGGTGTTGAAGTTCCGTGTTGATTTGCTTGAGCACCAGCTAGCCCATGAGGTGAAAGACCCGAACGGGAGGGCTTACAACCGGACTGCGTTCCTGCCTGAACGCCACCAGATGATGCAAACGTGGAGCGACTACCTCGATCAGCTAAAAGATGGGAACAGGTCCAACGTAGTCGTGGGTAACGGAAAGCTCTAGTTCGCCCCGGTCTTGGACCTGTCTTGGACACCTTTCGCGCCGGTCGTGGTTCCAGATGCTGCGACAGGACTCTCCTATATCCCATGGTGTGGTTCAGTACCTTATTGCCTTATTGCCTTCCCCTGTGTGCATGACTCTGCGGGCGGGGTCGCCCGCCGCGCTGGCATCGCTTCCGCCAGCGCCCAGCGGATCAGCCGCCACCTCGATTAAAATCTCCGTCTGCCTGCCTTCCTTCGCCGCCGCCAGCGATTAAAATCGTTGCCCGCCTGCCTTCGCTTCTGCCTGCGATTAAAATGCTGGCCGCTTGCTGTTCCCCGCCGCCTGCTCATTTCGCTCGCCGTGTGTATTCACACACCTGCGAATAATTACCCGGATGCAGAAACCGCTTTTTTCGCGTTCGCGCAACTTTTTCCCGCTCAGAGATTTACGAAATTCAGGCGCAGGATGGCGCAGCTTGCGTATGGAAATTAGCCCGGTGAGGTGAATTTAATCCCGTAGCTGTTAGAGATGTGAGCCGCCACCACCCGGTACGTTGTATCGGTTTCTCTTGCAAAAGGGTTCCGTTGTAACCGTAAAAAGCGGTACGTTATACCGCATGAGCGAACGCATGGCCGCTCTTGCCGCTGGCATAGGCCAGCAGTCCCTTGGTGGTAGCCTCGGCATCTTCACTGGCAACCTGCTCCACATAGCGTGAAACAACCGCCTCCGGAACCTCGGCCACGGTGCGCCAGCGAGAAGCGTCCTGTGTTGTGACGCCAATCTCATCCAGCGCTTCGACGTATTCGGAGGGCGGATCAATCGTCCGCGTGGTGGACGTTTGATTTTTACTCTTACGATCCCCGCCGCGTTCCTTCCTTGTGAGCTTGTCGAGAATCTGCGACGCCTTGCGCTTGGCCAGCGTCTTCGGAAACCTCCCGCGCCCAGAGCGGGAGGTTATTCTTGGCTCGCCGTCCCGCTGCTGTTGCGTGCTGCCGTGCAGCCAATGGCCGTCTGACCATCCGCAACCACTACGACGATGTCAGGAATCGCTTAGAGCGGCTCTAATCGCGTCGAAGGCGCAGGATTTCGCTGATAATCATCATCATCTCGTGTTCTGCAACCGCTGCCGCACGCGAAGACACCAGAAATGAGTTTCCGCCATGTCGCTCCGATCCCGCCGCATCGATCCTCGATCCTTTGACCTGACGACAGCGTGCCCGCTCTGCGGATACAAAATCCCACCCGCTGAACTTCTCCGCGTTGGATGGAGCATGATCCGCTGTCCTGCCTGTAAACAGGAGTTTGATTTGCTGGCCGGGAAGAAACCTGTGTCAACGTCCTGAATCGCGGATGCGCAGATACAAAAAGCGCCCGTCGAAGGGCGCTCATGTGGAAACAGGTTTACAGGTCATGGGCGATTACGACGCCATGTAGCGGTAGACCGACGGTCGGCTGATGCCGAACTCCTGTGCCAATGCCGCTTTATCCTCACCCGCTGCCACGCGCTTCCTGAGTTCCTTCACCTGCTTCGGATTCAGGATGGCTTTCCGGCCCAGATGCTCACCGCGAGCTTTCGCCGCTGCGATCCCTTCGCGCTGGCGCTCGCGGATCATGTCGCGCTCAAACTCTGCCGCTGCGCCCATGACGGCCAGCATCAGCTTGGACATGGGCGAATCGTCACCAGTGAACTCCAGATGTTCCTTGACGAACTCGACGCTGACGCCCCGCCCCGTCAGTTCCTTCACCAGCCCTAACAGATCGCCGAGCGAGCGAGCCAGCCGGTCCATGGAGTGAACCACCAGCACATCGCCCCGACGTATGTGCTTCAGCGCCGCCTGTAGCTGGGGCCGGTGTGTGTCTTTGCCGCTGGCCTTGTCGGTGAACTTCTCGTCTACCTCGACGCCGTCCAACTGCCGCACTGTGTTCTGGTCAACGCTGCTGACTCTGATGTAGCCAACTCTTTGACCGCCTTTCTTTGCTGCAACCATTGCCTACTTCCCCCTTGTCACAAGTACTAGACGTTTCAGACAATGATGTCAACAATTAAAATCCACCTTTCGGACAACGGACATTCAAGCACTTAGCGAGACAGCAAAAGCACGTTCTGAAGGTATACCTTTCTGACAGACGAATAGCTCCATACACCGTGCATGGACCGCTATGAATTCAGGCTGCTGGCAGATCGCGGGTGGTGGTGGCGTCGTCTGAAAATAAGAAAAATGGAGTGGTGGGCTGTTTTTGGAATTCACATCCCTCGCACAACTCCGAATGTAAAAATATTTACCGCAGCCGCTAATACTATAGCGATGCACAGCCTAACCCACACAGATTTATGCGAGGTGAACACCCATGAAACTGTGGCGACGGCTAAAGCTTCTGAAACGACCGCAATCTTTAGAGACGTCATAGCACGCGATCCAAAGGCAGCAAGGTCTTGATCGCGTCCGGGAAGACCAACAATACTGCCGTAGGCGATCCCTGACTGCACATAGTCGTTCCACCCAACCGCTGAAACAAGCGCCAACAATCCGGCCAATCCCAGCAGTGCGAGCTTTAATCCGCGTCGTTTCATTTAGGCTGCCTCGGTTGTCTGCGCGTCCAATAATGCTACCGTGTGGATTTCAAAACTGCACTACTGCCGCAAACAGCTATCAGGGATGATGCAAGCAGCTTTTTTCAGCCTGAAACGGTCGGAGCGTCCGACCATTTCTTGTAAACAGGTTTTCCTGTGATCGCGGTTGTCCACCAGTTGTCCGCCGATGCCCTGATGTCCGGAGGTGTCCAGCCCAGTACCCCGCTATGAGCGGCCCCGGTACAGCCTGCGATCTGGTACGCGTACCGCCGCCGCCTCCGGCAGGCGATTCGCCCCGGCACCCGATCCGGCCCCGGCCCGCATGTCCATGCCGGTGAAGTTGTCCTATACCCCCAGTGGACGCGGAAGCATAAACTCCCTTTCCCCTCTGCTCTCCTCTCGCCGCCTTAGTGTGTGTGTCGCACACGGGTTGCGGCGGGGTGAAATCGGTTGGAGATTTCTGGCCGGAATCGCAGCCGGGGTGTACTATGCACACATCATGGCTGAGATGCTCGCTCCTTGCTGGGTCTGCGCGAACTGTCATTTCGTATGGTTGAAGGGCAGCGTGATTCCCACGCACTGTCCTAACCGTGTGTGTCGTACACGCAAATGGAATGCGGACGCTGTCACTGTGCCTTCCCTGCTGGGGGCGGTACGGGAGTCTCCCAATCAGGAGCGCAAGGACCAGATGCGGAGGCTGAAACAGGCGAAACCCCGGAAGCGCGAGGCGGGATCAGGATCAGGCGGGAAAAAGCAGAGGTGAGTCTATGGCGGACGGCAAAAAGCGGCGCTCTATCCAGATGCATGGTATGTCAAAGTCTCCGGAATACAACGCTTGGAAGCAGATGAAGGTCCGCTGCCGCAGCCGCAGCGCCAAGCGCTGGGCGGGTTACGGCGAACGCGGGATCAGGGTCTGTCCGCGCTGGGAAAATTCCTTTCTCACCTTCCTTGCCGACATGGGGCCGAGGCCCAGTAATACTTCGCTCGACCGCTACCCTGACAACAGCGGCGATTACGAACCCGGAAATTGCAGATGGGCCACACAGGAGGAGCAGCAGAATAATAAAAGATCGAACCGTCTGATTGCCTTCAACGGCGAGACTCTGACCTTAACCCAGTGGGCGCGGCAGGGGGGCATCAGGGCCGAAACCTTGCGGCAAAGGCTCGACGAGTGGAGTTGGCCGCTGGAACGCGCCCTTCTGACGCCCGCGAACAAGCCGCCCCTCATCAGCAGTCGAATGGTGGCGCAATGGAATCGGGAACTGGGCCTGTCTGTTCTCGGCAGGCGGCTGACTTCCGGCTGGCCTCTTGACCGTGCTGTCGAACATGTGCTCGTTGCGCCTGTGCCCAGCAGGCCGCTCCCTCTGCTTCACGGCAAAACGATTGCTGACTTCGCCAGAGAGACGGGCGTGAAATACGCCACCATTGCAGGCAGGCTTCGGCGCGACTGGGCGGTGGAGCGGGCCTGTCACGAAGCCGCCGCGCAGAAAAGACCACGCATCATCGCCGGGAAGAACCTCTCCCAGTGGTCCCGCGTGATAGGCGTGCCGGTGAGTACCATTCAAAGAAGGCTGGCTCTCGGCTGGCCTGCTGACCGCGCCCTGACGGAGAAGTCGCGCCCGATGAAACGCAAATCTCCGCTCCCGGCGTCGCTGCCTGAGTCGCGCTCGCGCACTGCCTAACCAGCCCATGAGGCGGGTTCGAGTGACATATTCCTGTGCGTCCACCTGCTGCCAGATCGCTGCGCCCAGACCATAGAGATCGAGTACGCTGGTTGGCTCGCTCGCGGCGGTATGCGTCATCAGTTCCCGGATCAGGCGAACTGATCGTCATGGCTTAGGGATTCGGCCATCTGAAGCGCGTGCGCCAAACCTTTTTAATTCCTCACTTGTTCCGTTTGGTTTCCCCCTTCTTACTACTCCGCTGGTTTCCCATCGTCCGTCACGATAATCCATCCCTAGACTTTCTTGAACGCTGCCATTATTACCGTTGATCGTGATGAAGATGTCATTGTGAATCGCGGGATCAACTGGAATCGCGCAAGAGGACAGTGGCACCGGTATTGCAGGTAGCACGTCGCCCACGCTGCAAAATTGCACAGTTAATCCTCTGCCCACAATCAGAGTAGTGTTCGTAACCACTAGATGAGTGTCTCGCAGGGTGTATTTTTTGCTCTGATTCGAGATCGCAAATAGAGGCTTTTTGGGATCATCATTGAGAATCTTAAGAGGCATGACATCGACTAATCCCCAACTGTCGCCCCCCACAATGTTTTTTATTGCCTCTTGTGCTGCATGGGCAGCTTTTTGGCTGCTATTTACGCCAGCATCCACATGGTTGGACACATTCCCCAAGGTCACTCCAACAGCCTCAAGGTTTTTAACAGTTTGATCTAATCCTTCTTTCGTTTTATCTAAGCCAGCCTTGATCGAACCGAAAGTAGCAGTCTGTTCCGCATCGGCTACATAGAGATTCCGAATTTCGGCCACCATCATGAACGTTAGCAGCACCATCCATGCAGCTTTTTCAGGCGGTGACGGTTCTTTTCTTAACGTCACGCCTGCTGCCAAAAGGCCAAGAATGGCAATGTAAGTCCCAATTGGGGGATGATGGCCAATATCGAGAAGATATTTCGGGACAAAATATGCAACTGGCCACAAACAAACGGCGATAATAGTCCACCAATAAACAGGCTTCCACGTTGTAATGGGCATGTCCGGCATGTTCTCACCGGGCGTTGCCTTTCGTCGATCCCGTTACTAAATAGGCAATCGATGCCTTTGTAGATCATCCCCCTTAGGTTCCCATTCATGCGCGGATTATCATTTGTTCATGACAAGTAAGAACAATTCCGGCGGCACGAACGCAGAAACTCGTCTAGAGGGATTTGCATCTTTCTGCGGAGTATTTGTGACGGGCCTGTTCGCCCTGACCTTCATCTTTCAAAACTTCGTGATCCCTTCATCTTCAATGGCGAGCACATTGCAGGTGGGCGATCATATCGTGGTGGAACGGCAGACTTTTGCGCCCCGCTCGCAATGGGCGTCCTTTTTGCCGTATCGCGAGGTCCATCGGGGCGACATCATTGTGTTCTACAAGCCGATTGCCGAAACAAACGGTCAGCACATGACTCTTGTGAAGCGTGTCATAGGTGTCCCCGGCGACCGCATCCATCTCCGTCACGGAATCGTGTATCTCAATGGCGTTGCCCAGCACGAGCCTTACGCAGCAACTCCAACGTTCTCTTCCTATAATCCCTACGTGGACGACTTTCCTTCGATTTCCCCGGCTGATCTCCCGGGGGTAACCGCTGCATGGGCGGTTTCGTTGCCGGAACATCTTCTAGGTGACGATCTGGTCGTCCCTCCCGGACACTATTTCGCGATGGGCGATAACCGCGATCGCAGCCTAGATAGCCGCTTTTGGGGGTTCGTGCCACGCGAGAACATCATTGGACGACCACTGTTTGTGTACTGGTCATTCGACCAGCCTGAGATCAATGAATTGAACCCGTCCTTGAGCGAACAATTCAGCTTAGCCGCCAATGAGCTAATTCACTTTTTTGATAAGACACGCTGGAGTAGGACGCTTCATCGCGTGCAATAGACAAGATCACCCGGACTTCAGCGCCTTGCGCTGCTAACAGGTGGGAAGCTCACTTCGCCGCTGCTGGCTCCTTGCCATCCACCCGCCCCAGCGACGACAGCATCGACGCCTTTTGGCCGCATGCATCTCCTGCCCAGAGCCGAGGCGCAGTTGAGCGCATTTAAAGTGCTGCCTGATATCTACACCCTTACGGTGTTCACGACCTCGACAGCCGCAAGCCTATCGCGGATCAAAGACTCGACATGGTCAACACCTTCAACGATTGAGCGAAGTATGGTCTGGCTCTCTGCGATGAACTGTTCACTCTTAGTAACGTCAACCCCCTCGGCAATGTGGATCAAAGCGCTCAGATGTTTATCGATCAAATTTTTGGCTGCGCCATGTGTATCATTGGCTGCGTTTCGAATTGGCGCGGGATAGAACGGCGCATTATCGTGAATTGCCAAGAGTAGGTTTTGCGCTGCCTCGATAAATTTTCGAATGAGGTCTTTCCTGATTTCGAACCTATTAGCAGTGGCAAGATAATCACCGGGCAACCCGAGATCGGTCAATTCGGCCTCACGCTCCACTATCTTGGTGGCCAGCGGTCGTACTGCTACCATTCCTTTCCAAATAGCTTGATATGAACTGAATTCGGCGCTCCATTGAGTCGAAATGATGATCTGTCCATGCGAGAGTTTCGCCCTCAACCTCTCCAAATCCCTGTCAACTGCGTCAGTCTTGCTGCGATTCCACAGGGCGATCCCGCCCGATAAGATTGCCACGATCATCGATGCCCCTGCGGTTATCAAGGCTGCGGTTGCCGTATCCGTCATTTCATAATTCCCTTCGATCTCGATTCCAACTCGATCCCCGAGGCGCAGCTTGGCGCATTTCCACCGGTAGCGGGTCGATCACAGCCAGCCGGTACCAGTTTTCAGTTCAGCAAGTCAAGTTACTACAGTCACCAAAAAAGGCACTTTTGTGGAGTTCCACTCATTCCAAGTGTCAAGCAAACTGAAAGACAACTACTTATGAAAAGATACGTCGCAACTCTGGCAGTCATCGGCGCAACCTTCGCTGTTCACGCTCAACAGCCCTCCGCTGGACAGAACGCTCACGATCTCGTCGTTGCTCGCGTTGTCGGCAAGGTTAACACGATGTCACTCGAAACGAGATCGCTTGCCTCAACGGGTTGTAATGGCGCATACAAAGCGAATCGTCAGTCGTGCTCCAGCCGGAAAGGGCGTCGAGTCGATGATGTCAGCGTTTAACGAACCCAACGCGAATGTCGATGAACTCGAACGCAACACGCTGGGATGCGCTCTGACGCTCACTGCTGATTGCATGAACGCAGAAAATCCAACGCCCGAGCAGAAGAACGCAGCGACGTTCTACAGCGAGATTGCCAAGCGTCGTGGCTTCGACGTGCTAAGCATCGAGAAGCAACTGACTCCAGCGAAACCAGACGTGGCATTGGAAACGCCCTCCGGGACAGCGACTCCAGTTACGCCACAAGAACCCAGCCAGCAGCAGAACGCTCACCCATGCGGGGGTACGGCAACTCCAGAACAGTGTGCTGCTGTTCGCACCGCGTCTTCTTCGACCCTCACTGTCGCTCCGAGGTCAGAGATACCGTCGAGCACCACGCAGACGAAGCAGGCCGACCCCTCGTTGCATCAACTATCTCAGGACACGGCGTCTGCTATCGAGGGCGTGGTTCCTGAGGGGAAAGAGGCTGTCTCCAAGATTTCTATCCACGATCTCGCACTGGGCACGCCGGTTGTGGGGTTCGACACCGGACGCATAGAATGCACCCCACGCGCCGACAAAAACACCAAGCACTGGTGCAAGTCTCAGGATATCGACGACACCTACCATCACGGTTTTGTTGACGTTTACAAGGGTAAAGTTCAAGCCATTGACTTCATCATCAGCGGGTACGACCACGCGTTGGCTATGAAGGACTTCGGAAATCAGATTCAGACCATTGAAAATCAGTACGGACCACCTTCTAGTGGATGCTATGAATGTGGGAAAGTCTCGTGGACGTTTAAAGATGGTAGCGTCTTCGATCTGAGCGTCGGTCTGAGCGACAACTCCACTACGTGGTTCTTCTCTGGACAACTTTGGTCCGTGTACTCACGCACAGCAGCTAACAACTATGGAGCAGGTTACGCGCATTCCAGCGATGTGCTTCGATAGTTCGGATTCGGCTCAGAAAACCGGGCGCACGGCAGACGTGAAGAACGTGGCCAAGTTCGGCCTCGTGCGCCTGCGCCAGCAAAACAATCCGGGGCACGGGATCGTGCAGATGGTCGAGCCGATTGCCGACAGGCTGGTCATGCGGGCGGATATTTAACCACCAGCCCCGCCCGAGGCGCAGCTTTTGTACTCATTTTGTACTTTCCGCGAGAGCAGCGCAGGCAGATTTGAGTCGGCATAAAACTTACGCCGTATTTGTTGAAAATCGGTATTTACTCGTTTCAAAAGTCAGATGAAAGTACTGGGTGCGCAACTGTTCACCATCAGTGAAATTGACAACGAGAGGGTATTCTAGGTCGGCTAACAAACTTGGGGTGTCTTTCAGAAAGAGAAGAAGCATGTCTTTCTTAAGACTCGCAGTCTTTTCTCGGTCCTTGGCACTTAATAGCGGCACTCCAACCTCTATAACATCCCAATTCATCGCTTTCACATGAGGGGGATCAACATGTGCTATGGAATCAAACTGTAATAAGAATTTCCCCTGTTTTGATGGAATCGGATCGAAGCGAACGGAGGTAGGTACTCTCCCGCCTAAGTGCTGAATCTCAAAAGTTACTGGTACGCCGTGCTCCATCCATGCCTTCGGACCTTCAATACTGTGAACGCTCAAGCCAAGTCGAGGGCGCTCATCGAAATACTTTCTCTCTATGTTTTCCTTTTCGCTAGCGATGGCAAGATATTTTCTATTCTCATCGTGCCATGCTTGATACGCGCCAAAGCAAAAGAAGACAGCGGCAAGGAGTACAAGATAAAATACTTCCACATTGTGGTCGCGGATGTGTTCAATAATGGTGATGAGAAAGAGGAGGATAGCGAGTACCACGCTTCCACCTCCGAGTAGGCCCGCTGCCTTAATAAATCGGCCAAATGTTGTCATGCTGCTAATCCTCCTACCGGGGGCATACCTTGCGCAAAGATCCTGTGGGGAAATCGCAGAGGCAGGGTGTGACACAAAATCCCCAGTTGTGGCCCTGCTTTTCAACCGAGCAATTTTATCCAGACGGTATCACCGACCATCACGTCCTCAGTGACGAACGGAAGCTTAAACTCATATTGTTCGCCCGATTTGTCGATTCGATAAATGAGGCGTCCGGTAGCGCCGTTTTGTAATGCTCCGAGGTGAGCACTCTCTTTAACTTTGAGAATGTCTTGATGGCTAATGGGCACTCTGAAACCAGTGGAAGTTTGGCCTCGATCAATTCGCACCTCGGTAAGGGTTGCGCCTTGCTGAGCTTTTACCGACACCCCTAGTAGAGTGAACTGCTCATGTGATTTAAGAATCAGAGAGTTGGTAAGGGATGATGCATCTTGCACAGCCTGAATCGTTGCGTCAGGTCTCCAACGTCGGGCCTCGCGTTTTTTCGCCTCTAACCTTTGGAGATCGTTTTGATCCGTATGTGCCTTGGTCAGCCCTTCAAGGGTGGCATTCACAGCAGTCATGCGAGTATTGAGGGTGTCGGTCACCTCCGCGATGCGACCGTACAGTGTCGCGGTAACTGCGGCAATTTTGGCGTCGTAGTTTGGCCCATGCTTTATGACATAACGGGTTGTGAAAAGAGACGTGATAGCGCCAATGACTCCTCCGGCAACCGCGCCTACGATGGTCGCTTCATTTGTTGTCATGGGTTGCTCTTCGCACGATCAGTTGACTTATCGAGGATAGCAATGATCTTGTAGGTCTCTGACTGCATCTTTTTGCCGTCTAAGCTCACGTTCCATTCGAGCTTTGCATTGTCACCGTGGAAGTCTGCCTGTATGGCTTCGACCAAGGGCACACGACAATCGCGGTGATTGCCGCGAGGTCCGGCCATTCTTTCCTGAAACTTGCTCCGGCAATTCACAACAGTGGCACGCCCATCCGGTAACTGTAACGTCAAAGTCGCACCGTGAACGTGAAATGACACTTCCTGTGCCGGAGTGATAATGCCATTTGTTGTTCCCGTTGAATGGGTCGAACCATTGCAATTGGTGCTGGAGGTCATGCCGAGGTCCGTGGTGGAGCAGTCCGCGTTCAATGACCCGTTCGAGGACGAATACGACGTGTAATGTCCGGGGACTACGTATGAGTAGTCTGTGTCGCTGTCCTGCCTGCCGATTATCTGGACATTCAATTTTTGCGCCGACGCGCACACCGAACACACGAAAACAAGGCTTACGAGAAATACCTTCATCCACCTATCCCTTTCGAGGTGGGGGAACCGGTAAAGAGTCGCACAATTGATTCGCTGAGATCAATACCCCTTTCGTATCTCGTTACACTGGGAGCCGCTGTGATTCTTGGGATATGAGTCATCTTGAATCTCGGTGCTAATAACTACTTCGCCACGTCCTCTCACCGGGCGGGGACATGTCCGGCTAAGATTGAGAGCCAATGAACGATGCTCAACCCAGCGAGCCTGAACCTAAGTCCGACGCCTCGGCACCGCCGCCGGACGTAACGGACGTCAGCGGTCGGGTGTCTTCGCGTTTGTCAAGCACATGGACCTCAATGCCGCGACGAAGACGGATTGCCTTTCTCGTGGCTCTGCCTCTTGCAGTAGCCCTACTTGTCTGGCTCTGGGTATCCACAAAGGCTCACATCTGGCTTGCGTCGGTCAGGTCGTGGATATTCGCTCATCCGCGACCCCTACCCGAGCCCTGCTTTTAATCGGGGTGGGGGTGGTCCTCGCCCTATGGCTGCTGCCCAAATGGCAGGTTGCCCGTTCGCAGGGACTGAGTGCCGAGAATCGTTTTGATCGGGAGAACGAAGCTCGAAAGACATTGGCTCAAATCATTGGCGGTGTCTTCGTGCTTGCGGGACTCTATTCCTCGCTGCCTCCGGGATTCACTAGGCCAGCCTCATGGAGCCAATAGGTTCCTACCGTTCGACGTCGGCTTGACCGGCATCGGTAATCGCCCGATTTTCGGCATTGGCATTTATGGTTGCCATCAGGACGCGAATGCGCCGGTATCAGATCGCGAAACAGATTTATGGCCTGTAGCTGTGTGAGGGTCGCGTTCGCTTGCATCCTTCGCGCAGTCCATCACCCACTGCCGGATTTCCATGCCGTCCCAGTTGGGCGGAATCTTTGCCACCTTGGCCAGCAGCGTTTTCTTGAACGCTTCGCAGTTATCTTCAATGCACTTCAGTTGCGCTTCCCGCGTCATTCGCTCTCACCTTCGATCAGGGGGACAGTGGGCGAGAGATTCTGCTCAGAAATCTTGCTCCATGGCTCAGGCACGCGAGTTTTCTCTGGCGCGTTTTTTCTTTTGCTCACGGCGGTATTCCTGTGTCCCGCGCTGCGTGAGTTTGCTAGTCCCCCGCTGCGGCGCGGCGGTGATGGCTTTCTCCACCTCGACTGTCCCGTCCTTGGCCTCATAGCCCTTGGGCAACCGGTCGCCTTCTTCCGGTGGATGATTCGTTGGACGGTCGCGACTGCCCAGCGCTTTGGCGATCATGGGTGCCGTGATCTTGGGACGACGCTGGAGCCGTTCCTCATGCTGAAGATGGGCCAGCTTCTCGGCCACTGCGACGTTGATGAACTGGTTCAGGGAGACACCTTCCTTGACGGAGAGCTTCTCCGCGTCCCGGCGCAGGGAGGACATGAGCCGAAGGAGAAACTTGCTGGCGGCAGGTTTTCGAATCGCGGGCATAGGTCTACCTCTCTTCCGCTGCGGCGAAGCGCTATCAGTAATCACAACTACAATGTTCGCACAATGAAGCGTACAAAGCTTCTTTTGTCATTCTCTACTCTTTGATGGTGCGACCTAAATTTTCTCCATCCCATGGTTAAGCTTGTTCACCTCTGGCTGCTCAGTCGTCGCCATCATTTCCAGTGGCTGGTTTCTTAAGCTTTTGCAGCGGTTTCCGAAGCTCTTGCAGTTTGCGGGTAGCGGTGACATAGTCATCGGCTGAGTTATAAACGACCACCTTCGAGTCGTCCTGCTTTTTGAACTTCGGCTCTACGGTCACGTCAGGCAGGTTGCTGAATCTCTTGTCCTCCTTCACAACGCGGCGCATCTTATCAACCGCCGCAGTCTTCTGGGTATTGAACACCTCTATCGCCCGGACGGCTTGCTCGTAGGCTTCCCGCACAGAAGCCTCGGCCTGCTGAACATCGGGGTGAGCACGAAAAGAAGCCAGAAGCTCTTCAGGTATCTCCATCGCCTTGGCGAACCGGCGTTCGTAACTGAAATCAAAGTACTGGGCTACATCATCCCTCGCGATCCGATTCAACACATCCGGGCGGATCGCGGCAATAGAGTCGATTTCTACCTGTCCACCGAACTCCTCTCCTGCTTTGCGCTTCTCCCAGTACTTGATCCCGGCGCGTCCCTTCTTCCAGTATTTCTTCCAGTCATCTCCCCGCTTCTCAGTCTTCTTGATCGGCGAAGAGGGAAGATTGAACTCCTCCACCTGCTCAACATTCAGCGCGACACGGATCACCTGCACATCGAGATCGCGGAACCTTTCGTCGAGTTGTTTGTGCGCCTGAAACTTGCGCCCGACGGATACCATCATTTGCCATCCTGATGGATCAAAATCGACGAAGTAGAGAACCCGTAAAGGACGGCCATCATCTATGCTGCGGCGGATAGCTTCGGAGACTCGCGCTTCGCTCATCTCTCCGGTCGCCAGCATCAGTTCAGCCCCTACCTTCTCTTTGATAGGCCGGAGAACTTCGCCCAGCGATGTCTTCTCGCCGATCAGGAGAATGCGATATGGCTGGCGTGGGGTAACTCTCGCT
>Ga0206966_1064_pt1 | contig 32491 bp, 29 predicted proteins | sample Alteio_BWOrgHeat_23_FD_152970 | JGI IMG/M metagenome (GOLD analysis project Ga0206966, IMG submission 152970) | Enriched cells from forest soil in Barre Woods Harvard Forest LTER site, Petersham, Massachusetts, United States -... | ecosystem: Environmental > Terrestrial > Soil > Temperate forest >...
ATAGGAGCGTTGAAGGCGACAGCGAGTCCTGCGCCGGCGCCTGCAGCTTCAATAGCCCTCACGTCTTCGTCGTCTCTTATGAGAAAGTGCGAGATCAATCGGCTAAGCGAGGCGCCCATCTGCACGGTCGGGCCCTCGCGACCGAGCGCAAGGCCGGAGCCCATGGCGAGCAGGCCGCCGAAAAACTTGACGGGAACGACGGCAGGAGGGGGCGACGTCGCCTCGCCGCTGAAAACGGCTTCTACCCGTTGTATGCCGCTGCCCTCTGCCGTGGGCGCAATCCGAACCACAAGGATGCGCGCCACAGCGGCGCCCACGAGTCCCAGCGCGACCGGCGCCAGCCAGCCAATGTGGGGCCACCTGTGTGCCCATGTGATGAGCACGCCACGCCAGCTATCGGCAGCGATCAGTAAGTAGCGGAATGCGCCGCCGACTAATCCGACAAGGGCGCCCGCTAGGATGCTGGCAGTTGAGATGCGGATTACACGCGAATTCAGGAACGTCATGAGAGAAAAGTAGTCGCCAATCCACAGTTGTCAATTTCTGCACGAGACGAGCGATCCCTCCTTTTCTGCGTCCGACTCTAACATGAACCCCTTCGCGGCAGTCTGTAATGCGATCTTGATCTGGCGATTCTCCCTCGTCGCTTTTCGCTCCAATGAGAGGAACTTTTCCCGAGAATCATACAAGCATGCGGTGCGACTGAATGGAGAGGACCACCACCTCTCGACCCTTTCGAGCAACCACGCAAATCGCTCCTGGATTGTTGACAAAGACATGTCCCCGAATGCCGATCCTGAATTGCGTCGTAGTGCACAAAAAACGAAGCGGTCTCAACCGCCCGACTTTGCGGGCAATTCGATTTCGCACGGGTCTTGCTGAACTAGGATGTGAGGATGGATGGTATTGGCATACCAATTTTGGGAGCGTTTGTCAGCTTCGTTCTGTTTCTCCTTTGCTTGGCAGTCCCACGGCTGAGAGGGCTATCAATGGCTGCGCTCACTTCTCCGTTTATTTCGGGCATTGTGCTCCTTCTCGGCGGCTTTATTTGGCAGACATGAATCCCGCCAGAGAATACGGTGCAGCCTACATCCCAACCGAAAAAAGCACGATCCCACCAGGCTCGACTTTCTGCTCCTATTCCTATCCGTAGGAGGAGCGTTCGTCGAACCGGTCATGTTGGCTTTACCGTACAGAAATTCGCAGGAAGGATTCTGGGCGGATTCTCCTCGCCTAGCTCGGGCAGACCGAACTGAACCTATTCTGGAGCGTGAGATTTCGACCCAAATTTGGGACTATTGGCTGGCTCTACGTCTGAGTGGCGTGCGTCGCCGATATTCTTAAAAGAAGTGGTTTGCGCTAACAACAGACGCCACGCGCCAAGGTAGTTTCGTACGGTCGATAGTTGCCGAAAAAACAGGGTACCGCCTGCGTGCTCAATCCAAAGTCGAGGTGCGCCAAGTTTCTCTGTCTCAACTGTTATCAAAAAACGCGGAGTACGAATGGATAAGAACGCAAACTCGGGTGTACAGTCTTGGCACGCTGTTTGGTGAAACCAATTTGTCGCTCAATTCATAAGGAGACCAATGACGAGCGTGAATCGCACGGAGTTCGTTCAGACCACCAGTTTAGCGGCGCTCGGTACGGCGATGACAGGCAAGCTGTCCGGCATCGCGCAGGCAGCAACAACACCCACGGATTCCTTTGACGTAGAACAGGCTTTTGCTGTGTTCATGAAGGATCTTGGCCAGAATCCCTCCGATGGCGGAGGCACAGTTACGTTCACGGGAAAGGATCCGATTATGCGCAGCCACTTCCGCATCGGGGCGTGTATGGCCATTCCGGCGATGGCGGCGGGCGGCGGTGCGGCGGCCATCTGGAAGGAGCGCACAGGCGGTGGACAGGACGCGAAGATCGATCTGCGCGAAGCGATCTACAACATCAATCCCGCCATCGGGATCATCATGCAGAAGAAGAGGGTATTTGGTCTGTTTGACCCGGATGACCCGATCCCGAAACCTTCACCTTCGTGCCTACCCTCAACGGCCTGTTTTTCCAGGCGCCCCTGTTGTTCGACACTCCACTCTCCTTCGCCATCCTTCCGACAAAGGACGACCGATGGGTAACGCCGAGCATCATATACCCTCACCTTTTGGAGGGCTTCTGTAGCGCCATCAACTCTGCCCCCAACTCTGAGGCTATTACCAAGACCGTCAAGCAGTGGAATTCCAAGGAGCTTGACGATCTTGTAGCCAGCAAGGGAATGGTGATGGGTTTGCACCGAACTGCCGAGGAATGGGCACAGCACCCGGAGGGCCAGCATCTCGCCAAGATTCCGGCGATCGAAGTCATCAAGATCAATGACACCGATCCTATCCCCTTCAAGCCCAATCCGGTGCAACCGCTCTCCGGGATCAAGGCTTTGGCGTGCACGCATGTCATCGCCAGTAGTGTTGCGGCGCGCACGCTTGCAGAAAACGGTGCGGAAATCCTGCACATTGCGCGCGATCAATCGTTCGAGCACGAACTCTTCTCGACTGCCTGCACTGTCGGCATGCGTTCGAGCTTCGTGGATCTGAGAAATCCGGCTCAGAGCAAAGGGCGTTTGCGGTTGAACCGGATCGATTATTCGACGGAGATGGCGGCGACCTCGTAATCTTCGACATGGGGTATGGTGAAACGCAGAGTCTGCCCTTCCACGCGGAAGGGCATGGTAAGTTCTGTCTGCAGGAGCTCGACGGATTTTACTTTCACGCCTGGCGGTAGCTTCATGGTGACGATCTGCGGGCCAAGAGGATAGGTCGACTGCATCCATCCATGGTGCGCGTTGGGGTTGGTGTAGTTGAGGACGTGCACGGCATAGCCGGGGCCGGTCTCCCAGGCGAACATTTCGATGAATCCATCCCCTTCAACAAGGACGACACTCTCATCGCGGGTGATCCAACGGATCGTGTTGTGCAGGAGGCGCAGGAGATCGCCGTGGCCCGTAACCCAGTAGGTATGCTCGATATCCCCGGGGAAGTAGGCGATGCGGCTGGAGGCAATCTCGCGCAGGACGACCGCAGGCTCATCGGTGCGGGAGACGGGCGGGTAGGCTAGCTCCGGCGGATACTGGACGAAACCGGGTACGACGGTGAGCACCGGGTTTTGCACGGGCTTTAGCGGAAGACGGTTCTGCGCTCCGGGGAGCCAATTGGTGCTGGTAAAGCCTGCAAGGATGGGGTGCTCGCGCTCGATACGTCCGTAGTATGCATTGCCGTTTGTTCCAATCACATCGCCGGCCTTAATGATGCCGAGAACGTCGGCGAGGCCAAACTCCGGCCGCTGCTTAAGATTCTCGTCGTAGAGGCTGGTCTCAAAGCTGGCCATGACGGATCCACCAGACTGCACATAGTCGCGAATCTGCTGACACTGGCGGTCGCTGAGCATGGCGATGTTGGAGAAGAGCAGAGCGCGATACTTGCTGAGCTCTTCGGGCTCGAGGCGATCTTCATGGACATAGTCGAAGGTAAAGCGGCCGCGTAGAAGCGTCTCGTAGAGGCCATGTGTCGTGTCACGCATGTATTCGCGTGAGTGCGTAGTAGCGGGACCTTTGTACAAGAGTTGCGTGCTCTGGCCCATCACAACACCGATATTGGCGATGGAGCGGCGCGTTTTGAGGTGACCGTCGTGCCTGGAGGTCCAGCGAAAATAATCTGCGCCTATCTTCTGCCATCGGCGGTCTTCCCCGAAGCCGCTCTCCGAGCCGATGAAGTGATAGTAGGGAACCATGCCACTCGCAAGGGTCTCGTTCATCCACATCTTTGCCTCGGCGGGGTTCTTCGACGCGTTGCGCCAGCGCACGACACCAGTTGAGTAGGCGGCACTGACGTTAGCGGAGAACTTGCCGTCCTGCACGGCGTTGCAGACGCGACCTTGTAGCGTGCATCCCCACACAGAAGGGTCGTCATTCGTGCGCCCCTGGTTGTCGCCCTGAAACCAAACGGCTATCTTACCGAGACGGGCAAGATTAGGACTGGCATGAACATTGCCGCCAAGGTTAGCAAAGTAAAAGCTATCGGGCTTCTTCTCTTTGGCGATTGCGTCGTACTTCCGCCACAACTCGAAGAGGCGGTCGTTGAAGGCACGCCAGTACGCCGGTGTGCCAGCAGGCGGCAGCTTGCTGCAGATGCCGCAGTGGCACTCAGGAAGGCTTCCAATGGGCGGCCATCCGTTCATGTAGAAACAATCGACGTCGTAAAACGAGTTGACCTCTCGCATGATGTCCGTCATGTAGTCGTCCATGTAGGTGGAGAACATGCAGGTTTTAAAAAGGCGCGGATCTTCGCCGCTGAACTGTACGGAGCCGTCTTTGTTCCGCATCGCCCACTCCGGGTGGACCTCGAGTGCGTCGTCCCAGTTGAGGTCGGGACTCATGCGTGCAACGACATGCATACCGCGCTTTTTGGCGGCAGTGACACACTCGCCAAAGAAATCGCGGCCGTTGAGAAACTTTCCGTGGCGGTGGAACTTCACCTTCGAGGGATAAAAGGCGAGGATGCCCGTGACGCTCACGAAGACGATGTCCGTGCCAGCGGAGTGCCAGTAGTCGGCCCACTCCTCTATGTTCATGACAGCGGGGTCGTGCTCGGTCATGTTGCTTTGGCCTACGCGGCGTATCTTCTGCTGCCACGACAGGGTTCTAGGGTCCGCCGGGGCTAGACGCGACGATAAAGGAACGAGTTTCGGGGGCGGTCCCGTCACAGCAACAGCGGCGACTTCTTCAGAGGAGAGCGTGGAGACGGGACCGAGAGCGTCGAGGGTGGCGGCTAAAGGCAGCGCGGCTGCGCCGGTCTTTAAAAAGTTGCGACGGTTGAGCATCAATGTTCCTCTTCTTTCGTCCGTGCGTAAAGTGTAACTGCCACCGTTCTTCCTGAGTGATGGAGCAGCTTGCCGAGACGACATAGATCGGCTCAATAAGCGCTATACTCTGTGGGTGTTGAAAGAGTCGTCACCGATGTAGTCGGAGAGTTGGCACTACCGAGCGGTTGGCAGTTTGCGGGGAGCCGCTGTGTGGGGTCTCGGCTTACGATTCCACACTTTTCAACATCGCGTCGGCCGGAGATCGATGCGGGACAGACAAAGTGCCAAACTTTCCTGCCTGTCCCCGCCCGCGCCGCCTGCACAACCACGAAAACAGCGCAGGCTCCATATTCCAGTGGGGGATCGATTAACATTTCCCAGGGGGACTTCGAACCATGGAACAAGCAGAGATGATCGCCAAATGGGAAGAGCACATTAGTTATGAGTTTTCGGCACGCGACGTCTCTTCGACCATTGCAACAATGGTGGAGGATGCCTACGTTAACCATATCCCGGTCATGACCGGCGGTTACGGCCATGCGGCCCTGCGCCAGTTTTATGCGGAAGACTTCATCTCGCTGATGCCGGCCGACACCTCCATCAAGCTCATCTCCCGCACTCTCGGCGAGGATCAACTGGTTGACGAGATGATCTTCTCCTTCACCCACACCGAAGAGATGCCTTGGATGCTCCCCGGAGTTCCACCGACTTATCGCCACGTCGACATTCCTCTTGTCGTGGTTGTCGGTTTTCGCGAGGGCAAGCTTGCGCATGAGCGCATCTACTGGGACCAGGCGTCAGTGCTCAAACAAATTGGCCTGCTCACGGACTCATCGCTCCCCGTATTTGGAGCCGAGACCGCGCAGAAACTCCTCGACCCAGCCATGTCCTGACTTGAGCATGCGATTCGGGCAGGAGTTTTATTTTCCCTTTGTATACTAGCGACACGCTTCATCGCGAGGCCAGGGTCAGGTTATCGGCAGACAACCGGCCCTGCGTCGTCGGATCACCAAGCGCTAGGAGCCATGTGGTCAAACAGCAGCTACTCGCACCCCAGGCCGTCAACTTTCCTTGCGATCGAATCCGTTCGCTCTTTCCTGCGCTCGCCGAGGAGCCGGACTTCATCTTTTTCGATAATGGTGCTGGCGCGCAGATTCCCCAGGGCGTCTTCGACGCGATCAATGGTCATTTATTGCACCGCAACGTGCAGCGCGGCGGACGCTACGGCAGGAGCATGGAGGTCGACGCAACCATCGCGCGAGCCCGCGAGAGCGTCGCCGCTCTGATCAACGCTCGCGATTGCGACGAGATCGCTTTTGGCATGAACGCCACGTCGTTCCTTCGTCTGCTCAGCCTGGCGATCGGTCGCACCCTCGAGACCCGCAATGAGATCGTCGTCACAGACCTTGACCACGAAGCCAATATCGCCACCTGGTTGCAGCTTGAGTGGGAAGGAGCCAGGATTGTCTGGTGGAAGATGCGTGAAGATAACAGCCTTTACGTTGAGGACTTGGCGCCGCTCCTCACCTCTAAGACCCGTCTTGTTGCCTGTACGGTTGCCTCCCATGCACTCGGTTCCATTGTCGATGTCACTGTCGTTGCCAAACTGGCACACGCCGTCGGTGCTGAGGTCGTACTCGATTGCGTTCACTACGCCCCCCACGCGCTCACCGATGTACAGGCATTCGAGTGCGATTACCTGGTCTGCTCCGGCTACAAGATATTCGGTCCTCACATGGGTTTCATGTGGGGTCGACTCGACCTTCTGAACGTTCTCCAGACCTTCCGCGAGGACTTTATCCCTAACGCCCCTCCTGGCAAGATTGAAGCCGGCACCTTTATCTACGAGAACGTTGCGGGGATGGCAGCTGCCATTACCTATCTGGAAACTCTCGGCGCGAGCCACGGCGGTGAAGAGGAAAAGGCACCCACATCGCGGCGAGCCTCTCTCGTTCGTGCCATGACCTCAATCCGCGAGTATGAAGCCGCACTTTCTTTCGAGATGCTCGAAGTCCTGCAGGCTGCCGATGCCATCATCTATGGCATTGACGACACCGCCCGCCTGGCCGAACGCGTTCCCACGTTTTGTTTTAACCTTCCCAACGTCGCGCCGGCGCTCCTTACCGAGATCCTGTCGGACCGCGGCATTGGCATTCGTGACGGCCACATGTACGCTCCGCGATTGATGAAGCGCCTGGGTGCCAGCCTCGATATCGGTGTCAACCGCGCATCGCTTGTCCACTACAATACCCTCTCGGAGGTTCACGAGTTCGGGAAGGTACTCCGTGACATCGTTCGGGGTCAATAGGCAAGCTACTCCCGCGCGAGCGCCGATGCCTTTCAAAATCGCCGACACACCCGAGAGTTCTCCCGAGCTCAACCGCGCGCTTACGCAACGCCAGCTGACTATGATGACGATCGGCGGTGCGATCGGTGTTGGGCTTTTTCTCGGAAGCTCCGTCACGATCCGGCTAGCCGGGCCGGGTGTCATCCTCTCTTATCTCATTACCGCCTTCATCGCTCTCATCGTCGCTTACTCCATCGCGGAAATGGCGGTCACGCATCCCGTCCCCGGCTCTTTCGGCGTCTATGCGCAGACATACTTGAATGGGTGGTCAGGCTTCACGGTTCGTGTCACGTACGCCTTCGTTCAAATCCTGGCCATTGGCGCGGAGGTCACTGCGGTTGCAATTTACCTTTCCGTCTGGTTCCCGGCGGTTCCGCAATGGGTTTGGGTTGTTGGAGTCTCGGTCGGTTTGATCGCAATCAATCACCTGCGTGTCGGCAACTTTGGTGAATTCGAATACTGGTTCGCCATCATCAAGGTCATCACTATCGTAATCTTCATACTCGTCGGCCTCGGCCTGATCTTCGGCGTCGGCCCTTCGCGTGCGATCGGCTTCTCAAATCTCACCTCCCATGGAGGGTTTCTTCCCCACGGCCTGAAGGGTGTCTGGCTTGCCTTGAGCCTCGCGCTTACAAGCTACATGGGAGTGGAAATCATCGGCATCACTGCCGGCGAGGCTTTGCAGCCCGAGAAGACCATTCCTCACGCCATGCGCACCGTCACACTTCGGCTCATCCTCTTCTATGTGCTCTCTATCACCGTGATGCTCTCGATGACCCCGTGGGACATGATGGGCAACGGCCTCACTGGCAGTCCCTTTGTGTTGGCTTTCGCAAAGGTCGGCATTCCCTACGCTGCGAAGATCATGAATTTGGTTGTCATCACCGCCGCTCTTTCGAGCGCGAACACCAATCTCTACCTCACCAGCCGGACACTCTTTTCGCTGTCTCATGACGGCTATGTCCCGAAGGGATTCGGAAGCTTGGGCAGCAACGGCGTCCCCTACATTGCCCTGATGGTGTCGGCCGCTGGCATGGTGGCCGCCATCCTGCTGGCCATCTTCGCTCCCGGCCGAGCGTTCCTGCTGCTTTACGGCGTCGCAGTGGCCGGAATGTTCTTCGTCTGGAGCATCATCTTGCTCGCTCACGTGTCCTTTCGCCGCTCAATAGGAAAAGCGCGAGTCGTAGAGCTTCCGATTCGCCTGCCGTTCTCGCCTTACGCGCAGATTACGGCCCTGATCGCACTCGCAGCCATCGCCATGAGCACCTATCACGTGGAGGGCCTGGAATACTCGGTTCCAAGTTTCATACTGTTCCTGCTGGTGATTACCGCCTTCTACTGGATGCCGAAGCGAAGGAACCGCAGAAACAGAAGGACAACTCCGAAGGCAATTTCTTGATGCCTAAAGGTGAGTGCGCAATTTCATGCGGAGCGTAGGTTATGCCCCGATCCGCTTTTTCCGAGACGGACAGATTCAGCAGGGTAGAGAGACCATCCACTCGATCAGACGCCTTACCAGGAAGTTGCGGTTCGCTCGATAAACGAAACTAATAGCAACGCACTTTACGCTATTATTAGTATCTTTTGTTGACATTGTATTCGGGTGAAGGATACATCTCCGACGCAGCGCTTCTGTACACTCCTATCGAAAGGGAACCCGCCGCCATCTCGGCAACAACGCGAACCAAGTTCATGCCTGAATTCGACATAAGCATTGCCGGTGAGATCAATCTCGACCTTCATCTTCTATGGACTGCCTGCTTCGATGCCGACTGAGCGAGAACTGCTTGCCACAGATTTTACGCTCACGTTGGAAAGTTCCACCGCCATTCTCGCGCACAACCTGGCTACGCCGGGAACGAAGGTCGGATTTATTACGCGGCTGGGGTCGGACTCTCTGGGCGCCATCGCGATCGAGCGGTTGACCGCAAGCGGAGTCGATGTGAGCCGCGTAGTGCGCGCAGAAGACACGACTGCAACAGGCATCACTGTCCTGCTGCACCATGGGGAAAGTCGCCACATACTCACCTATCCTGGAACCATGACGGAAATGACCTGCGCTGATCTCGATTTCGACTATCTTGTTTCCGCGCGCCACTTCCACCGGTCATCGTTGTTCCTTCAGCTCGGACTCCACCCAGACCTGCCGCAGATCTTCGGTGATCTCAAGCGCGCAATCGCTGGCGCGTTGTCTACGCTGCGGTCTGGCGGAACTGAGGCCTTTCGCGATCCTTCGCTTTGGAAGCCATTTCTCAAGAAGCATGAGTTTGCGGGTCTCGCATGAATTTTGCGTCTATCGATTGGATCATCGTCATCGTTTACCTGGCCGCTTCGCTTGGGATCGGGCTCGCAGGCAGAAAGTACGTGGGCAGCACCGCGCACTTTCTGGTGGCCGGACGCGAGCTTGGTACCTGGATTGGTGTTGCTACTCTCGCCGCTACGGAAATTGGCACCATCACATTCATGTACAACAGCGAGCTCGGCTACCGTTACGGCTTTGCTGCTCTCTCGGCAGCGCTTATTTCCGGCGTCGTGATGATCCTTGTCGGACGCACCGGGTTCGTCATCGTTAGGCTGCGCGAACTTCGCCTTATGACCGTTCCCGAGTACTTCGAGGTCAAATACAGCCGAGGATTACGCATTCTCACCGGAGTGTTGGTGGCTCTGGGTGGCATCCTGAATATGGGCGTCTTCCTCAAGATAGAAGGCGAGTTCCTGACCGTCATCACCGGGTTGGACAGCCGTTATCTGATAGCGACCATGATAGCTATCCTGCTGCTCGAGCTGATCTATACCACGGCAGGCGGAATGATTTCAGTCGTTATTACCGACTACCTGCAGTACGTGCTGCTTTCCATCGCCACTATCATCATCACCCTCTACGCCGTGCACTATGCCGGCTGGCATACGATGGTCAACCGCGTAGAAACGGTAATGGGGCCAAGCGGCTTCAATCCCGTCGCTGCGCCTAAATTCGGCGTCACCTTTCTGATCTGGCAGCTCTTGCTTTGGTTTGCCATTCACACCTGCTGGCAAACCACCGCTATGCGCATGTTCTCCACACGTAGTCCGGAAATCTCGAAGCGAGTGATGACGTGGACAGGCTTTATATTTCTCGGGCGCGGTATGCTTCCGATGTTGTGGGGAATCGCTGCACTGGTTCTATTCGGTCATGGTCCGCTAAATAGCGGTGTGTCACAGCCGGTAGTGCAAGGCAAAGTAATGGCGCCTATCGACGCCATGCCGGCAATGCTGTCGCAGATTCTCGGACCTGGCGTTCGCGGCGTGGTCGTGGCCGGTATGCTTGCGGCCACAATGTCGGTCAACAGCTCATACCTGCTTGGATGGAGCGCGGTCATTTCGCAGGACGTCATCGCTCCGGTCCGACGCGCTTCCGGCAAAGCACCACTCAGTGACAGGAGGGAGTTGCTCGTGAACCGTGTGTGCAATGCATGCGTCGGACTATTCCTCATCTTCTGGGGTCTGTATTACACGCCACCGGGCGCCGTGTATCTCTATCTCAATATCACCGGCACCATTTTCCTCGCCGGCGCGTTCGTGTGCGTAGTTGGAGGACTTTATTGGCAGCAGGCCAACGTTATGGGTGGATATTTCGCTATGCTCATGGGAGCATTAGGAGCAATTGTGCCTTTCTTCGTGCTGCATCGAAGTGAGAGTTTCGCAGGCTTTGCATCCTTCGGGCTTGCCGCAGCCGGTCTGCTGGCGGGATCATTTCTTGGCGCGAGTCTGAAGCGGACGATTCCGGGGGCAGAATCATGAAGGTGTGGATTCAGTTCTGGGGAATCTGGCTGATTATCTCTGGCACGGCGTTCGCCGGAATCACGATCATCGTTGCATGGAAAGGACTCGCCGATCTGCGGGCAATGTTCCACGACCTCCGTACGGAGAAAGGAAGCGCCGAGGATGGCAGAGAACGACGCTCCTGAAAAAAACCTTCTCGACAAATTTGTCACGATGGTCACGGCCACCGCGGAGGTCAGCCTGCCGCTAAGTCGGTTCCAACCCCGCTCCATGCTTGTAACCCCGGAACATTTGCCCCAACGCGCACGCTTTTCCGTCATTGACTACCACAACCACCTCGACGCACTTGATCCGCGTTATGTGCTCGACATCATGGACGCCTGCGGTATCGAGCACATCGTCAATATCACCATGCAGACCGGCGAAGCAGCACTGCGCATGATTGACAAGTTCCGCCGGGCGGATTCTTCCCGCTTCTCCACGATCGCCTGGATGGACTGGTCTGGCATCGAGCGAGATGACTTTGTCGCGGTTACGTTTGATCGACTGGAGCGGCAGGTGGAACGCGGAGCCATTGGCCTCAAATTCTGGAAGGATCTTGGCCTGAGCATTCGTGATCGCCACGGCGCACTGCTGCGCGTAGATGACGAACGCCTGGCCCCAATCTTCGACAAGGCCGCGGAACTTGGCATTCCTGTCATGTTCCACACAGCAGACCCGGCAGCTTTTTTCCTGCCAATCGACTCCGCGAATGAACGCTACGAGGAACTGGCGGCGCATCCGGATTGGAGCTTCTATGGTTCGCAGTATTCGAAGCAGGAGTTGCTGGATCAGCGCGATCGTGTTTTTACACGCCACCCCGATACAATTTTCGTCGCAGCGCACGTGGCCGAGAGCGGCGAAGACCTGGACCGTGTCGCATCAATGCTTGAAACCCACCCGAATGTCCTGATCGACATCAGTGCGCGCTCGCCGGAACTCGGTCGCCAGCCCTATACGGCGCGAAAATTCTTCCTGCGCTTTGCAGATCGCATCCTGTTTGGCAGCGACTTGCTGCCAGAGGTTTCGATGTACCGCCTCTATTTCCGCTTCCTCGAAACCGCGGACGAATATTTCGAGTACCCCAGTCATGCTTCGCGTCAGGGCAGATGGAAGATCTACGGCATCGATCTTCCCGATGAAACCCTGGAGAAGGTTTATTGCAAAAATGCAGAGCGGTTGCTGCGGCGCTGATCCCAATGGACAGGGATTCTCCTCCAGATGGTTGTGGCTCTTCCCGAGTCATCTCCCGTGGGGCATCGATAACTCATCATCGCCGTTCTTTACCGTTACTCCCAGCAATCTCCCCTCGGGTGATACATGGCCATTCAACCAGAATATCTTCACGATTCTGAACGTGGCTGTTGGTGGGACGCTCGGCGGATCGATCAGCGATTTATCCAATCCGGGACCCATGGTTGTGGATTACGTTCGCTGGTACACGCCGCAAAAGCGGCGTGTATTAGCGAGGTGACCCTCCCAGGTGAACGCCGGGTCATCTTCAACCTCAATGGTCTGAGAATCGGGCTCTCGCCGAGCAAATTGCGACCAAAGGCCGGATTCTCGGACCGGCTTATTTTGGAACGCGGCGAAACGTGCCCAATCGAACGGAACGAATTAGCGGCAACGATAAATGTTGGCCGTCCAGCGATATGCTTCATTAACGACTGGCTCTAGAGTCCGTGAGGAATTTGATCTTTGCTCACACTCTTTTCATCGCGAACGAAATCCAAGATTCACCTTAATTTCGCTTACGAAGACACCAAAGTGTGGCTCATGAAATATGCGGATCGTCGCGCCTTTAATCGGGAGCAACATCTCCAGGTGAGGAACACGCCGCCCCGTTAGAACTTCCGGCAAGTATCGCCATACGCCCTACCAATATGGTGGTATCTCGTCGTGCCCACTGTTGCGGTACGCAGAAAACCTTCTATCTCGTGATGTGTGATTCGCTCCCGAACGCGCATAGTACCTCTATGAAACCTGGGTGGTGGTAAAGCCCAGATATGGCTGACGATACGGCCAGGCATCTCGTTCTACCGCAATATTGCGTCACTGACCCCAAAATCTTGTAAATGCACGTTTCGGAGGCAATGCAATCGTGAATGATTCAGTTGGAGCTTTGCACGTCGCACTGGCAGCCGCGGTGGTCGGTTGGCTGGTGTTCTGTATTTCTCACTCCTTCGCAGTCTGGAAAAAACGGAATGCTGACGGGGATATTCGAGGCTCGCGCGGCCTGCTGTGTGTTGGGCTGTTGCTGTGTGTAGCAGCAGTGACCGCAGGCTGGTTGAACCGCGAATTGACGAGAAGGGCCGGAGTCATTCTTGGCACCGATTTCTTCGTGGTGCGCGCGCATGCGAAGACGATCCCACACCTTATCAAGGGCGACAAGATCGATGACGGCGCCATGCTCGCTACTTTTGAGGACCCGGAAGGCGAGCGAGAAGAAGAGCAGCTTAGAGGCGAGATCCGGATCGTGGAGGAAGAGATCGCCAGCACTCGGTTGAAGCCGCTGTTGCTCGATTCTGAACTCGTGCGTTTGTCGCAGGATGCGAGTGACTCGCAACGTGCCCGGCTGAGTCAGCTCGGTTATGGAGTGCTGCGCCCGACCGAAGCCGGTCCTGCTTCGGGACAGGCTCCGAAGGACGACGAGCTTGCCGCTCAGCGTGCAAAAAGCAAAGCGGCCGCGATGCAGCTCGAACGAACCACCGCCCTGGTTCAAGCAGGCATTGTAGCCCGGAATAAACTTGATGCGGCAGCGGTGGCGGCTCAGACCGCTGACCAGGAGTTACGCGAACGGGAGAATCTGATTCAAGCTGCAAAAGTGGGGTTCGTAAATGTGGCGGACGCCGATGCGGCAATTCTTCGCGACAGTGAACGGGCAAAGGCCGAGCGAACGGCGGAGTTGGCGGAGCTCGATGCGAGGCTGATTGAACTGCGCACGAGTTTGCTCCAACTTCACCAGCAACGCAGTGTTACAGCGCCCTTCGCCGGTACGGTTGTTTACCGTCACCCTTCTCCTGCGCTCGCCGGGGAGGGCAAGGTCATCCTCGCTTTAGCAAAGGGGGCGGGTTTCCTGGCAACTGTGCAGCTTCCAGCGCGTGAAGCGGCCATGCTGACGCCCGGCCAAAAGCTGCGAATGAAGCTAAAGCACTCGCTGGTGAGTGAAGAGATCACCGGGCGTCTGCAGTCGGTTCAGTCCGTTTCCGGGTATCCTGACCGCCGCGACCTGCTGATCGAGTGCAGTCTTCCTCCCGAGCAGTTTTCGGCGTTCTCTGCCGGAGTGATACCGGTCACTTTGAAATGGCGGCCGTCGCTCTATACCGACCCCGTTGCTCAAGCCGGATTGGTCTTCGCGCTGCTGCCGATGATTGCATGGCTCTTCAAGTGGGTACGCACGAAGCTGGCCCGAAGCGCCCGTCCGCATGTAGATGAACTGGAACAGAAGAGGGCGGAGGGATCGTCTTTCTCGGCGGAGGAGGAAGAGCTGCTCCATCGTTTGGGTGTCAGGCAATTAGGCGTCAGATCTGGCGAGGATCTCAGAAACCGCACGCCTTCATCCACGGCGCGGCAAGAGGTAGAACGTGAGTTCGACAGGGAGCCGGCTGTGTCTGCTCATCTTGTGAAATCGGGCGTCTTCATGGCGATGCGCCAGGGCAAACCGGCCATTTCGACAACACCCATCGCAAATCCAAAGAGGGAAGAGATTGACCGGGTTCTGGCACAGCTAGGCTTGACTTCTGACGATGTCCGGAGCGTTGCCCAATGAAGACCAATGCGCAGCGCCTTCCAGTAATGCCGACGAGTGGAGGAACATCGTGGCTTTTCTGGATCACACTCTCTTTTGGGTTTTTCCTGGCGGTATACACCCCCTATGAGCTTTGGACGGAAGCCGCGCAACAGATCGATCGGGACGGTCCGAGTCTGGCGGCATTCGGTGTTTACTTCCTGGGCGGCCTGGCCGGGCTGATGGGGCTGCGCTGGTGCATTCTATTCATCCTGTCGTATTCAACTATGGCGAAACGCGAGCGGGAGCAGTTGCTGCCGAGTGACGCGGAGCTGCCGTTCGTATCGATCCTCGCACCCGCTTATTGCGAGGCCGCCTGCGTCAAGGATGCGATGAGTGCTCTGGTGCGTCTGGACTATCCGGCATACGAAGTTATCTTCGTGGACGACGGTTCGACCGACGATACTCACCAGCTGGCGCTTGCCTTTGCAGGCACTCATTACTCGGAGTATGGCAGGTGCGAGGTGCGAGTATTCACAAAGCCCAATGGGGGGAAGTGGAGCGCTCATAACTACGGCCTGAGACACGCAAGCGGAAGCTTGATTCTTTGTATCGATGCCGATTCACGAATCGAAACAGGAGCGCTCAAGTTAATGGTGCGACACATGCGCGATAAGCGTGTGGGCGCTATTTCGGGTCAGATCCGGGTGCGTAACAGAGGATCGTTGGTGGGGCTGGCCCAGGCCTTCGAGTATGTCCTTGCGAACGGGGCCCTGCGTCTCTCACAAGGTGCCACTGGGGCCGTAATGGTTGTTCCGGGGCCGATTGGACTCTTCCGGCGTGAAGCCCTGCAGCGTGTGCAGGCTGAAAACGAGCGATCGCATGGTGCCGAGAATCAGGCCGTGCGAGGACCATTCTCGCCGCTGACTTTCGCTGAGGATTTTCACCTTTCACTTTCCATGCTCGCTTTGGGTTACCGGGTGGAGTACGAGCCCCATGCAATCGCGCATACCAAGGCACCCTCCACGCTGGCCGGGCTGGTAAACCAGCGATATCGCTGGAACCGCGGAACGATGCAGGTTGTCCTGTGGTTTCTCCGCAGAACGGCGCAGGGAAGCAAGTCACCGTTAAAGGTCAGCGCATGGATTGCGGCGCTGTTTCTACTGGATTTTTTCTGCTTTCCCCCGCTTTACTTTCTTCTGCTCGGAAGCTCTCTTCTGTTTCTCTTCCACGGCGGCAGTCTTTCAAGCTTGGCTTCGTGGGCCGCGGCCGCTTGTCTGGTCAATGTCATGTCGGGGAGTTTGTATGCGGTCGCGCATCGGGACAATATCGCCCTGTCCTTGTTATCGCCGTTTTTCGATTTTTATCAGGGCATTCTGCTGAATTGCTCCTGGCTTATTGCGATGCTCGATCAGGTCAAAGGCGCGAGCATGCGATGGTAAACGAGTGACCTCTCCAACAGTATCGGAGGAGTGTTGGAGATCGGATTTCTATTCGGTTACACCGGAGAACGTTTGGTAGCGCGTGTTCAGGAATTGGCTTGTCGCCGAGCGTGGGGTTGGACTCGGAACGAGAGATTTTCAAGTCCGCGAAGAACACTGGGTGCTTCCAGACTTACGTGGCAAAGCAGGCACATTCGTACATTTCCAGTTCCAGGCTTTCAACAAAGTGGTTATGACAAGTCCGGTAACTATCAATGCGATTTTAAATCGTGCGATGTGGTGCAGTTTCATCCCGCAGAATATCGGGACACTAAACAGGGTATACCTGCCAACTCAGTATGTAAGTAATTTTAGATTCAATACGTATGGCTGCCTGGGGCAACCAGCAGAAGTCGATCTTGATGTGTCCTACAATATCTCTATATGGCACCCGTTTCCCACGCTACTGTCTCCCGCTATACCGAAGAGCATGCCAAGGCCGGCCTCGACTTCAATTTCCCCTCCATTGAAACCTGGCAGAATCAATTCCCGGCCTATGAAATTCTGATCGACGATCCCGAATTTACTTCCGTCTGCCCGAAGACCGGCCTGCCCGATTTCGGCGTTATTCAGCTCCGCTATATGCCCCGCGAACGCTGCCTCGAGCTCAAGTCCTGGAAAGAATACCTGTTCTCTTACCGCAACCTTGGCATCTTCCAGGAAAACATTGTCAACCAGATCCTCGAAGACGTGGTCAAAGCCTGCGACCCTGTCTGGGCCCATGTCCACGGTGATTTCCGCCCGCGTGGCGGCATCTCCACGGTGGTCGACGCCCGCTGGCCCCGCCCGACAAATCCCTAATGGCGAATCGCTAATCACTAATCCCAGCCTCTGCTATCCTCGTAGCACTTCATGTCTGCTGAAGCCCAACCTGCTTTCGCGGCTTCTGAGTAGGCGGCATTTCGTAAGCTTGCTTTCCAGGAGAGCGGATCTTGGCAACAGGGATGCAGCCGGCTTTTATCAGTTATTCCCGTGACGATTCCGAATTCGTTCGTCGGCTGGCCAAAGATTTGAAGGCGGCGGGAGCAGCCGTATGGTTGGATCAACTCGACATCGCTCCCGGTCAGCGGTGGGCCCAGGCGATCCAGGATGCCCTGGCTAATTGTCCGCGCCTGTTGGTGATTCTGTCTCCGGCTTCCGCCAGTTCCACGAACGTCGACGACGAAGTCAGCTTCGCACTTGAGGAAAAGAAGACCGTCATCCCGGTGCTCTATCGCGAGTGCAAGGTTCCTTTTCGACTTCGGCCCCTTCAGCACGTCGATTTCAGAAGCGACTATGCTCGTGGGCTCAAAGAGCTCCTCAGGACTGTTGCCGCAGAGCCGCCGCGAGAACCCGGCATTCCCGCAACCCGATTGGCGCCCGACCCCACACCGAGACGGGCTTCGGAATCCAAGATATCCACGCCTAAACCGCGTATAAGCGCTGCCCGCACTGCCGGCATGGCGCTGTTTCTTCTGACGGCGCTCAATTTCTTCAACTTCATCGACCGTTACATTCTTCCCGGCGTGCAGCCTCTCGTGCAGAGAGAATTCGGCGTCAACGATGCGCAGCTCGGGCTGCTGACCACTGTCTTTTTCTTCACCTACATGATCGTCGCACCGCTCACCGGTTGGCTCGGCGACCGCTTCCCACGCAGACCGCTCATCGTCGGCGGGGCACTCCTATGGAGCCTCGCCACGCTCTTTACAGCTTTCGTTCACAGCTACCAGACTCTGCTCATCCGCCACGCCATGGTTGGCATTGGCGAGGCGACCTTCAGCATCTTTGCGCCCGCCATGCTCTCCGATTTCTATCCCGAGGCCGACCGTAACCGCATCCTCAGCATCTTCTACATCACTATCCCCCTGGGCGGAGCCTTCGGATATCTCACTGGCGGCATTCTCGGTCAGCGCTTCGGCTGGCGCATGCCGTTCTACGTCGCGGCTCTTCCCGGTGTGTTCATCGCCCTGGCCTTCTACTTCTTCGTGCGTGAGCCACAGCGGGGAAGCGCCGACTCGCTCGCGCCCACCTTCAATCGCACTACCGTTTCCGGCCTTTTTCGCAATCCCGCTTTCTGGACCGCAACCCTCGGCCTGGCCATGTGGACTTTCGCCGTCGGCGGCATCTCCACCTGGTTGCCCACCTTTCTCGTCCGATTCGGCTCCATGTCCGTGGCCATGGCGGGCACCGTCGCCGGCGGGCTCACAGTGGTCGACGGCCTCCTCGGAACGATCTTCGGAGGATGGCTCGCCCACCGCTGGCTGCGCACCAACCACCGCGCCCTCTACCTCATCTCGGCGTGGGGATCGGTGCTCGCCATACCCGCCGCAGCCCTGGTTTTCTTCGGACCGCCTTCCGTCTTCATCCTAGGAGCCACCCTCGCCGAGTTCTTCCTCTTCCTCGGGACCGGCCCGCTCAATGCTGCCATCGTCAACTCCGTGGCCGCGCCCATTCGTGCAACGGCAATCTCGCTCAACCTCCTCGTTATTCACGCTCTCGGTGACGCCTTTTCGCCTCACCTCATCGGGCGTGTCTCCGACGCCTCTGGCCTGCGCACCGGACTCAGCATCACCCTTATCGCCCTCGCGGCCTCAGGCGTCATCCTCTTCAGCGGAGCCCGCTTCGCGCCACGACTGGCTACGTCGAAGGATTCGCACACCTGAGCGCGTAATTCAGCTCAGTCAAAACTCGATGCGAAACAAAGGCACGGTCTTAGCCGTGCTCGAATCCCCGTCCGGGGTGTCGAACTGGCGGATATTCGGCCCGTACCACGTTTCCTGCTGGATCTGCGTACTTGAGAGAGGCCGCGCACGCTTGATCTCGGCGATCATCCTCACAACATCAGGGTTTGAGCGCCAGCCCTCCGGGTAATCGCGATAATATCTCTCAACAATTATCGCCTGCTGCTCCGCGTCATAATCTCTGAACGCTTTTCCCGGCATGATGTCAACGTCATAGGCGCCGGTTCCTTGCGTCAATTGATGAAATATCGAATCACTCAGGTAGGCCGTTCCCTGCGTTTGATACTGCCAGACATGGGTCATTTCATGCACCAGCGTGCCTGCGTCGAAAGTGCCTCCTTTGGGCATGTGCTCGGGAATATGAATAGTGCTTCCCAGCGTGTATGCTCTTCCATCCTTCGCAATCTTCGTGTACGCCAGCTCCACAACGTCGAGGTTGATCGACGATCCGAAGATATTGACTAGCAACCCCTTCTCATTCGGGATAAGAGATCGAGGTATGGAGTCGTTCCCGCTGGTGAGTGATCTGCCCCGGGACGTAAATACCTTTTGCGCTGCTTCGAGTCCAGCTTCCATCAGCGGAACGCGTAAACGAATCTTGTCGCCCATACGTCACCCCTTTTTCTCGTAGTGATGTCTTGAGGCCCTTCGTTTCATTGCAAACGAGAGAATTCCAGCCGGCGCGAATTTCTCGACCGCCGGCCTGATACCCTGTCCTTCCATACGACAGATGATTCTCGCTCTTCTCACCCTCAACTGGCTCATTGTGCTTTTCTGGACTTGGCACATCCTCTCCGCGCTGCGCAACCTCCCGCAGCTCCCCAATCTTCTCGACCCGTACTACGCTCAACCGTTCGAATTCTCACCGCTGCCTCTCATCTCCGTCATCGTGCCCGCCTGCAATGAGGAGACACATATTGAGGCCACTCTTCGCTCTCTGCTATCAATCGAATCGGTTCCCATCAAAATCTTCGCCATCGACGACCGCTCGACAGACGCAACGGGGGCGATTCTAGACCGCGTCGCCGCCGAAACAGACCGTATTTCTGTTCAAACAAAGCGTCTCACCGTCCTCCACGTCACCCATCTCCCCGCCGGCTGGATGGGCAAGACCCACGCCATGGCTCTGGCCGCTCGCCAAGCCACCACTCCCTGGCTGCTCTTCACCGACGCCGACGTCCTCTTCTCGCCCGACTCGCTCCTCCGCGCCGTTAACTTTGCCCAGGCCGAGCGCGCAGATCATGTCGTCATTTTTCCCACACTCGTGCTCAAAACCTTCGGCGAGCGCATGATGATCGCCATCTTCCAACTTTTCGGAACGCTCGCCGCTCCTCCCTGGCGTGTTCCTGACCCCAATTCCCGCGACTCCATCGGCATCGGAGCCTTCAACCTCATCCGCGCCGATGTTTACCGCGCCATCGGCGGATACGAATCCCTGCGCATGGAAGTCGTCGAAGATGTGCGCCTCGGCGTAGAAGTCAAGCGCGCCGGATATCGTCAGCGAGTCGCCTTCGGCCACGGCCTGCTCCGCCTTCGCTGGACCGAGGGAACGCTCCACTTCATCCGTAACGTCACCAAAAACTTCTTTGCCATCTTCCGCTTCCGTGCCCTACCCGCATTCATAGCCTGCGCCGTGCTTGTCATTTTCTGCCTCGGACCCATTGCCGCGCTCGCCGGCCCGCTGGCACTCCGCATCCCCGCAGCTCTGCTCTTCCTCATGCTTTTCTTTTTCTATCGCTACTTTCGCCGACACAACGGAATTCCCCCCGCATACTTCCTCACCTTTCCAATTGCCGCCGCCCTCATCATCTATGCTCTTCTGCGCTCAGTTCTGGTCACGCTCGTTCGCGGCGGAGTCAGTTGGCGCGACACCTTCTACCCGCTCTCCGAGCTCCGCAAGAACTCCGGGCCGCCTCGTTAGTTACGCAACGAGCGCCGAAGACGCGTATCGCTGGACGCGCAGCCCCCGAGGCCGTCCCGGCCGACGCGCAGTCGTAGAATTTGAGCATGAAGAAGTTACAAGATAGGGTTGCGTTCATCACCGGAGCGGCAAAGCGCATCGGGAAGGGAATTGCCCTCGCGCTGGCCGAGGAGGGCATGCACGTTGCCATCACCTACCGTAATTCAGCCGACGAAGCCCAGCAAACTGTACGTGAATTGGAGGCTTTTGGCGTCCGAGCAGCCGCCATTCGCGCCAGCCTGCGGGAGCCTCAGAGCATTCAATCCGCCGTCGCCCAGGCCGCTGCCGATTTCGGACGCCTTGACATCCTCATCAACAATGCAGGCCGCTTCGAAACCGAGGTCCTGGAAAAAATCTCCCTCGAGCAATGGGACGCCATGTTCGAGACCAATACACGCGGACCTTTCCTCGCCGCTCAGGCTGCCCATCCGCACCTCAAAGCCGCGCGCGGACGCATCATCAACATCGGATCGCTCGGCGGTTTGCATCCTTGGCCCACGCACGGCCACTACTGCACCTCGAAGGCCGCTCTGCATATGCTCACTCAGGTGATGTCCAAAGCTTTCGCGCCCGAGATTAGTGTCAACTGTGTCGCCCCCGGCATGATCGTCAACGGAGATGCCTCCGCCGAATACGAGCACTTCGCTCACAAAACCCCCATGCGACGCAACGGAACCACCGAGGAAGTCGCGGCCGCCGTCCTCTTCTTCGCCACCGGTCCGCACTTCATCACCGGCCAGCTCCTCGGTGTCGATGGAGGGTTGGGCCTCTAAAGAGAGTGTCATCCTGTTTGGCGCACAGCGCGCCAAACGCAGTCACAGGATCTACGGTTCAATTATGTTGAATTAAAAGACGCGCAGTTCCTAGTTCGAAAACAGCCGGCCCAGGAAACCCCGCTTTCCGGACGCATCACTATCTTCTTCGATCTTCTTCGGTTCAGGCTGCGGAGGCATCTCCTCGCCCAAAAATACCGCTCGGGGATTGTCGACGCACAGCCGCTCCGCTGTCTCCCGGCCAAAGCGCTTGGCCACAATATCGTAGCCTTCTCGCATTTTCGGAGGCCGCGACTGCATGTTGTGCGCGTCCGTGGCCAGAAAATTCACCCAGTGATTTTCCAGAAACTGTTGAGCCAACGATTGCGCGGAGCGTCCAAACCGTCCTGTCAACGAAGCCGCCGTGATCTGCACCAGGCAACCTTGGCGCAGCCACTGCTTCATCCGCTCCGGATGCCTTTGAATAGTCAGATTCCGCTCCGGATGGGTGATGATCGGCTGCAAGCCTGCCACCATAAGCTCGTAAAACGCATCATTCATACTCGGCGGAATCATCAGGTCGTCGAACTCCACCAGCAGATACTGCTTCCCGTTGATTGTGTACTTCGTGCGATTCTTCAGCGCGTCTTCAATATTGTCGTAGGAGAGATGGAAGTCGCACCCCAGCCCCAGCGTAATCTTCCCGTTCAGGCGCGTCTGCAGCTCTTCCAGCCGCTCCCGATTTACTGCGGGATCGAAGACATAGCGGGTATTGGCATGCGGAGTGCAAACAATATGGGTGATACCGTTTTCCACCGCGGCCTCAACCATGGCCAGCGATGTTTCAACATCTGGAGCTCCGTCATCCAGTCCAAAAAGCAGGTGGTGGTGAATATCAATCATGCCGAATGACTAATCCCTAACGGCCAATGTCTTCCTGTGCTCTGAGCCCTGTGCTCTAACGAATCCCTGCTCTACCATTGCCTCAAAAATCTTGAAGCCGTCCGCCGACCCCAGCATTTGCTCGCTCGAACGATCCGGATGTGGCATCATGCCCAGTACGTTACGCCCCTCGTTCAGAATTCCGGCAATATTATCCAACGAACCATTGGGATTCGCCTCTCTGGTCACGTCTCCCTCCGCCGTCGCATAGCGGAAGACCACGCGATCCTCACGCCTCAACGTTTCCAGCGTGGCCGCATCGCAGAAGTAGTTGCCCTCCATGTGTCCAATGGGAATCTTCAGCACCTCGCCCGGCTTGAGCGTTTGCGTGAATGGCGTATTCGTTGTCTCCGTCTGCAGATACACTTGCTTGCAGATATACTTCAGCCCTGCGTTGCGCATCAGCGCACCCGGCAGCAAGCCCGCCTCGCACAGGATCTGAAATCCGTTGCAGATGCCCAGCACCAGGCCGCCATCCGCGGCAAACTTCTTCACCGACTGCATCACCGGAGAAAACCGCGCAATCGCACCTGTGCGCAGATAATCGCCATAGGCAAATCCGCCCGGAACCAGAATCGCATCGCAGTTTTCGAGGCTCGGAGAGTCGTGCCACAGGAACGTAACCGGCTGCTCCGCCAGCTCCGCAATGACGTGGTAAGTATCATGGTCGCAATTCGATCCCGGAAAAACCAGCACACCGAATTTCATACCTCTAGGCTAGCAGAATTCACCGGCCTTCCAATCTCTCCTGTGGTTTACGGTAGCCGGCAGTTGAAGTGGTGCCGTGTGGTTGTGTCGCCTTGCCTTAATGCTTCAAGACTTAACCCAGATTTTCTGCACATTCCCTGCCTCGCGCGCATCCACCACTCGTGATCACTGCCTCTATTCCCAAATCTCATGTTGTGCCACCATGTAGCCAGCTTGGCTCGGTAATTGCCGCGTCGCCGTGCGCCACAGCTGACCTCAGGTGGATTCTGATCGCCACCATCCTGGGTTCATCGCTGGCTTTCATGGACGGCTCGGTGGTCAACGTCGCACTCCCCACGCTGCAAGGCAAATTCCACGCCACCGCGGGTAGCATCCAGTGGGTTGTGCAGAGCTACGCTTTGTTTGCTGCGGCGCTGCTGCTTCTCGGCGGCGCGATCGGAGACCGCTATGGACGACGGCGCACATTCACATGGGGCGTGGTACTCTTTGCCCTGGCCTCGGCGGCGTGCGCCGCCTCCGCTTTGCTCGGCCAACTCATTGCAGCCCGCGCGGTACAAGGGGTCGGCGCAGCGTTGCTCATTCCACAGGGACTCTCGATTCTTTCCACATCTTTCCCTGCCGATCAACGCGGCCGCGCCATTGGCACCTGGTCGGCGTGGACCAGCGTCTTTATCGCACTCGGACCGGTCGCCGGAGGCTGGTTATTGCAAGTCTGGTCCTGGCGGCTGATTTTTCTGCTGAATTTGCCGGTCGCGCTTGTAGTAATCATGTTAGCGCCGCGAATCCCGGAAAGCCGCGCGGCAGTCGACAGTAGCTCAGCGCCACGGCTCGATCACCTTGGCGCCACGCTTGCCACTTTGAGCTTCGCCGCAATCATCTATTCGCTCTCCTTTGCGCCGGAGCTTGGCTGGCGCGACCCGCGAATCATCTGGCTTCTCCTGGGAGGGGTGGTTCTCCTCACGGCGTTCCTTCTATCCCAGTCGAGACGAAAGAACGCAATGATGCCGCTCTCACTCTTTAGCAATTCACGCTTCCTTGCAGCCAACCTTCTTACATTTCTGCTCTATGGGGCGTTGGGCGGTGCACTCTTCGTAATTCCGTTCTATTTGATCCAGGTACGGCATTTCGCTCCGGCAGCTGCTGGCGCGGCCTTTCTCCCGCTGATCGCGCTCATGTTCTTCTTCTCCGCGCGCGTTGGAGCACTCATCCCCAAAGCGGGGGAGCGAGCTCTCCTCTTTACCGGAGCAGCGTTCGCAGGGGCGGGCTTTGCTGCGTTCGCGCTGTTGGACAGCTTGCAAGGATACGTCCTCGCCGTTTTGCCCGGAGTCCTTCTTCTCGGTGTCGGAATGACCCTCGCCGTCGCACCGCTCACGACCACCGTCATGTCGTCTGTGCCGGAAGGCGAAACAGGAATAGCTTCGGCAGTGAATAATGCCCTCTCCCGGCTGGCGTCACTGGTGGCCGTGTCCCTGCTTTCTGTTGTGTTGGCACACGGATTCGCAACGAGTCTTGTCGTACAACTGGATCAGTCTGGATTACCGGTCGAGGCTCGCGACCAAATGATTGCAAACCAGTCACGTCTCCACGACACACCCATTCTCACTAGTCTCACCCAGAAACAACGGATCGAGGCCGCATCGCTGCTGGATCGCGCGTTCCTTTCAGGTTTTCGTTCGGTAATGCTGGCCTGTACGATTGGCGCCTGGTCGGGAGCAGTCTCCGTGCTCGTGCTGCTGCCTAAACGTACCCGGTCTTGATGATCAAACGGCTATAACAGCCAGAGAAAATGCCTCGAGCAGACATCATGCCTGAAATGAATCTCGGTAGCACGGCTCCCACGCGGACATCGAGGAGATGCTCTCCCGGCTCGAAGAGCTGCTCTCTCACTTGGCACTGGCCACGCGCGAGAGTGCGAACAGAAGCGACATCAAAATTACAATTACGCCTGTGGCCAAAGCCACCCGGTTGGCAAACAAACGGCGCATCGGCAGACTCCCCTAAACGAAGGTATAGCGCTCGGAATGGTATTTTGACATCGGCACATGCAATTCGCCGAGAGCCTCTTCAATCGAATCCATCATCACATTCGGGCCGCAGATAAAGTACTCATGGTCGGCATAGGGTGGCGGCAGATGTCGCTTGAACACCTCCGCGTTGATGTAGCCCTGTTCGCCCGTCCAGCCCGCTGGCGGCTTACTCAGCACGTGGACGATCGTCAGGTCAAGCCGCTCTTTTAGCGCCTCCAGCTCCTCGCGGAAGGTAATCGATTCCCAGTCTCTGCTGCCGTAGAGCAGAATCACTGGCCGCTTGTCGCCGTGGTCGGCGAGCGTGAGGAGCATGCTCATCATCGGTGTGATACCCACACCGCCGGCGATCAACACATGCATGTCCGCCGGATTGCCGATAGTGAACGCGCCGTACGGTCCATCGAGGTAGACGCGCTTGCCCGCCGGCACCTTGTGAATCTCGCTCGTGAAGTCTCCCAGGTTCCGGATCGTCATATCAACGCGTCCGTCCGTAGCCGCGGCGCTGGAGGAGAACGAAAACGGGTGTCCGGTGATCTTGAAGGGGCTGCCCCACACCGTAAGCCAGCCAAACTGGCCAGGGGTGAAGCGGAATCCAGGGTGACCATCCGGCTGCATAACCAACGTCCAGGTGTCACCACGTTCCTCGCGTACTTCAGAGATACGGTATGGCCGGCGGAGCAGGAACAGCGGCTTGATAAGACGAATGTAAAACAGGAGCCCAAGCCAGAAGATTGTCATGCCGATCCACAACGCCCGCTTCCAGGGATAGACCAGGTAGAAGCCCCAGCCAATCATGTGCGCGATGCCCGCTGTGACAGCAATCACTGCGAGCACGATGTGAGTGAGATGCCACGTCTCGTATCGAATCTTCAACTTCACGCGCCACAGCGACATGACCACGATCGCTATCAGCGAGTAGGTCGACATCGCAGCGAATCGAGCACGCCACGGCGCCTGAATGGAATTGAGCAACGCGAGCAATTCCGGCCGGACGGAGAAAAGGATGAGCGGGTGTGCTACGACCAGGCCGACCGCTATCAGCGAGATCTGGCGGTGAAAGTGATAGATGACATCCTCGCCCCACGGATTGGTGACGTACCGGAAGCGCGCCGTGAGGCCGAACTGCAGGCTCATCATCGCCAGTCCGGCATAACCGAGCGCGACTGAGAATTCGGTCCAGAAATCGCGTGCAGGCGGCATAGCCCCCGCCAGGAGCGCGAACAGGGGGCCGAGAACGAAGAGCAGATAGACGATGATCCAAATGGCCACACGCACGGAATAGGGAAGCATCGTTTGACCCTCTGCCTGCTGAATTCCCACCAGATATATCCTAAGACGGCCGGTATAACCAGTGCCTTGCAACCCCGCTCGGTAATAAGGGCGGCAGACGCCGCGACGGCCAGCCTGCCCAAACCTGCTCATCCGGGCATAGAATCGCGTCCAACGACTATGCCCGCCTTCGACCTCCGCACCAGCGCCCGCACTGCCCGCCACAACGCCCGTATTGCTGGAGCCGCCCTCTTCAACTGGTGGCGTGCTGTTTGCATCGAGGCTCTCTGTGTTGCCCTTCTCTGGTGGCTGGGCCTTGCCCTGCTTGGCGTGCCGCTCGCTCCCCTCTGGGCGCTCATTGGAGGTCTCATGACCTTCGTCCCCAACTTTGGAGGCGCTATCACCGTTATCTTTCCCGTATTGATGATTCTCTTTAGCGGGCGCGACGAATATCGCCTCGGCCTGGTCCTCGGTCTTTACGCGGCCATCGTCATCATCGACCAGCTCCTGATCCAGCCGATACTGCTTAAGCGTGTCACTCGCGTACCCATCTGGGCGTCCATCTTGGTTCCTATCCTGCTCGGCATCATCATCCCCTTTTGGGGAGTGCTGCTCGGCCCACCGCTCCTCGCCGTCGTCTACGCCTTCCGCAAACCCAGGCCCAAAGCTGGTCTACCACCCCCGTCGTCGGATCCGCAGCTCCCGGCATAGAAACCCTGCTACGGCTCTTTCATGTTCATCTGCGCGCGCCTGAACGCCGAGTCCTGCACATGCACCGATCCCTGAAACGGCCGATCGATATCCGCGATGGCCACCAGCACCAGCGCAATGAGCAGCGAAAAAGCAAATACCTGCAGTCCATGCAGCCATGTGCTGTCCGAGCCGAACATACAGCTCGATGCGATAGTGACCACGCCTCCGATGACCAGAACGCACCACAGCACCCCCGGCAGGCGCGATGTGCTTTGCAGCCGCCGGATACGCCGATGCTCCGCCATTGCGCTCAGTTCATAAAGGGCATGATCTTCCGCTGTAATTTCTGTGGGCGAAGCCGCCTTCACCGACATAAGGATGTGCCACATCCTCTCATTGATCTCGTGGCTCTCAAACTCCCCATCCTGATCGCGGGCCATGGCCGGCCAATCGTTATAGACCACCGCGTCGCCATACTCGCGCGCCGACTCTCTAAGCTCGTTCCGTTGCTGGTCGGGCAGGCCTTCTGCCAGACGATATACATTCACCAGGGCATTGGCCTCGGCATCAGCATTCAGATCGGCCAGTCCAAAGTTCGTCCACACCGTATACAGCATGAACCCCACGATCACCGCATAGGTAGTGCCTAGAATGCTGAGCTGCCAACCGATCAGGTCGTTATGTGTTCTTCGCTTCTCTGTCGCCCAGAGCCGGTTGAGCGCTATTTTGAAGAGCAGCGAGATAGCAACAATAAGAACAACGAGTACGCAATCCTGAGACGTATTCAGCATGTACCGGCTTCCCGTTTCGAATAATGAGGATGAACCAATTCCATCCTTGCCCAACACTTTGACAGAACCCAGGAGCATTTTCTATATCTATCTTCGTCCCGTGTCTTGTGTCCTTCGATGAGCGTGAATAGCGCGGCACATTCTCCTGCTTTATACCATCGAGTTCCTGGCCAGATTTCAACTCTAATGAGGAGCTAACTATATCTGGTGTTACTCGACTAGAAGGGGACGGGAACGAAATCCGGCCTCCCTTTCATGTCACACGACGAAATAAATGTCCGAGCCGACAACACACGGTCTGTGAACCAGTAATGCCTTAAGTCGTGTACACTGCGCATCGATCCCATTTTTCTGTTCAAGGAGTCTCAAAACCTTCCATGTCGCGACAAAGGTTTCTTTCAGCCCTGGCAGTTGTGGTAACCGCTTACATCACTCTCGCCGCATCCGCCCAATCCACCACGCTCGCCGCGACGCCTCCAATGGGATGGAACAGCTGGAACCACTTCGCTGGCAAGGTAAACGACGCCGACGTGCGCGCCGCAGCTGACGCCCTCGTTTCGAATGGTATGCGCGATGCCGGCTATATCTACGTCAACATCGACGACACATGGCAGGGCCAACGCGACGCGCAGGGAGTCATTCATGCCAATAGCAAGTTTCCCGACATGAAAGCGCTTGCCGACTACGTGCACTCCAAGGGCCTCAAGATCGGAATCTACTCTTCGCCCGGGCCCCAGACCTGCGCTCACTACGCAGGCAGCTACCAACACGAAGAGCAGGACGCCAAGACCTACGCCGAATGGGGCATAGATTATCTCAAGTACGACCTGTGCAGCTTCGGCCAGATCCTAAAGGCGGACGCCGGCGACAACCGTGACAAGGCCTTTGCGATGCAGAAGGCCGCCTACGAGAAGATGCATCAGGCGCTCGTGGCCACCGGTCGTCCGATCGTCTTCAGCCTCTGCCAGTATGGCTGGAACAACGTATGGGAGTGGGGCCGCGATGTCGGCGGCAACCTGTGGCGCACCACCGGAGACATCAACGATCACTACAGCCGCATGGCCGAAATCGGATTCTCCCAGGCCGGCCTCGCCAGATTCGCCGGTCCCGGCCACTGGAATGATCCCGACATGCTTGAGATCGGCAACGGCGGCATGAATGAGAATCAGTACCGCCAGCACATGACGCTCTGGGTGATCCTCGCCGCGCCCTTGCTCGCCGGGAACGACCTCAGCAAGATGACGCCAGAAACCCTCGCCCTCCTCACTAACAAGGAAGTCATCGCCGTCGATCAGGATCCGGTCGGTAAACAGGGAGACCGCGTCTCTGCCGTTGGTCCTTCGGAGATTTGGGCTAAGCCCCTCTCCAATGGTGACAAGGCAGTCGCACTCTTCAACCGCGCGGAAACTTCTGCCCCAATCAGACTGCATCTTCGCGAAGTTGGATTCCCGGACAATGCAAAACTTCGTGATCTATGGCAGGGAAGGGAAGTCACCGCCGCAAACGGCGTCTACACCGTCCTCGTACCACCCTTCGGAGCGGTTTTACTGAAAGTCAGCCGCTAGAAATCGCTTTGCCATCCTTCGACTGCGTGCAATTTCCGCATGATTGTCATCGTGAGCGGAGCACACGCAGTCGAAGGACCTGCTTGCTGTCCTTCCCATCCTTGCATTCTCTCCGGTACTGTCGAACGCACATGCCTTATCCTCAGCAGGGCTTCGTCGTCGACCCCACCCGCGTCATGCGCCGCATCTTTTGGCGGCTCATCCCATTTCTCTTCCTGCTCTATGTCTGTGCGTATCTTGACCGCGTGAATCTCAGCTTCGCCGCACTTGCCATGCAGCGGGAGCTCGGCCTCTCGGGCACGGTTTACGGCATTGGCGCCGGACTCTTCTTCGTCAGCTACGCTCTCTTTGAAATCCCGGCCAATCTCATTCTCCTGCGTCTCGGGCCGCGTCGCTGGATCGCCATCATCATGATTGCCTGGGGAGTCATATCTGCCGGCATGGCCCTCATCGATTCGCCCGCCAGTTTCTATCTCCTCCGCTTCTTCCTGGGAGCAGCCGAGGCCGGATTCTTCCCTGGCATCATCCTCTATCTCACCTACTGGTTTCCTCGCGCGCAGCGCGCCCGCGCCATCGCTCGCTTTATGACCGCCACCGCCGTCGCCGGACTCATCGGCGCGCCCCTCTCCATTTATTTGTTGCGTCTCGACGAAGTCGCGCACATCTCCGGCTGGAGATGGCTATTTCTGGGCGAAGGTCTGCCCTCTGTCCTTCTCGGAATTGCCGTCCTCTTCGTTCTCGTCGATCGCCCTGAGGATGCCCCCTGGCTCAACCCGGCCGAACGCCAGTGGCTCCAGAACGAACTCGCCGGAAGCTACGCCGCAAGCATTGCCAACAGCACCGCTCCCACGGGCCTGACGCAGGCCTTCCGCCAGCCTGCTCTCTGGATGCTCGCCTGGATCTACTTCGCCAACTCCGTCGGAACTTACAGCATCACCCTTTGGCTGCCCATCGTCGTAAAGAGCCTCACCCACGCCGCGGATCTCCGCGTCATCACCCTCACGACCATCCCCTATCTGCTCGCCGTTGTGGCCATGCTTCTCGTGGCGCGCAGCTCTGACAGATCCGGAGAGCGCAAGTGGCATCTCTGCGCCTGCCTCATTGCCGCAGGCTTGGCCTTCTTCCTCAGTGCCGTTGTGGCGAACCCCATTCTCGGTCTGGCCGCTCTCTTTTTCACCGCCGCCGGAACTTGGGGAATCTACGGCCCCTTCTGGTCTCTGCCCACCACCATCTTCCGCGGAACAGCTGCTGCCGGAGGCATCGCCCTCATCAACTCCATCGGAGCGCTCGGCGGCTTTTTCGGCCCATATCTGATGGGCCGCGTCAGCGACCTCACTCACAACTTCCGCGCCGCCCTGCTCGTCGCCAGCGCCCTGCTCATCCTCGCCGCCCTCGTGGCCTCGCGCCTGAAGACACCACGCCAGCCTGCACCACAGTAATTCGCCTGGCCACCCCCTGACGGGAGTCCAGATAGTCGAGCTTCCACGGCGAGAACTACTCCGATAAGGCTCGTAGGGGAAACCTAGACCCACTTACGGGGTCTGGACTACGGCCGCGAAGTTGCTTCGCATGCTCACTCCGGTATCGTTCTGCCGAAGGTGCATCCGGACGCTCCTTCGCGATCCTCGCCCGCTCGGCCGTCCGAGCCTTTATGTGTTCTCTCCTAGTACATCCAGCTGCAATCGCGCGTGAAATCCGTCGTCGCCGAGCGCTGCCACGTGCCGCTGCCCGTTTTCTCGACCGCGAAAATTCCCCCGCTTCCGCAAGAGCCGCCGCAGCTCTTGATCACCGATACCACCGCCCTTGTATCCGCCTGGTCAAATCCCGGAACCCCTAGGTAGCGCACATGCCTGATTTGCTCGTAGCCTTCGCATGCCGTCGAGTCGCGCCCGTGAGTCGCGAGGCAAGCCAATACCTGCCCGGCTTCGCTATACCCAAGCAGACGATAGCCCTGCGGGATCGAAAATTTCCGCTCCCAGCGATGGCTCTGCCGATTGGCCGCCACAAAGGCGTCTGTCATCTCGCGCTCTTCCGGCGTAGAAGGCCTCAAACAGCTTCCGTCGAGCTGCGGAATGTCAGTCACTGAACTCTCCGCGAATGCCAGCGGCTCCTGCGATGGAGCGTGATAGAGCGCCGAGTAGACCTCGTACGCCTCCGCCGGAGCAGCACCGCCGCCCGGCTGGTTCAGCGGGCTGGTCGCGGCAAGATCAGTGATTACCGTCGTAGCCGACGTCTTCGCGTGGCGTTGTGAGGCGATTCGCACCCAGATCAGTGCTACTGCAATCACAACCAGTGTCATCCGCAACCATAGCCGCCATGAACTAGGCATGCTCACACTCCCCTTATAAATGTAAGCCGCAGTCCGAAATGAGCTGCCGTACCTTTGGACCGCCAACCATCTTCGCAGCCATCATTTCAGCCCTCCGTCCGAACTGTGAAATTAGACTTGCGATGCAGCCCGCACTACCCTGTCGTCTCGTACTCTCTATCATCATTCCGATCACATGGTATAAATACGCGGCCCTTTCGCCTGACGAACGAGCAGTCCCAGTCTGCAGGGAGGAATCATCCGCATTCTTTCGGGACGCAAAAGACCACCAGATAGTCGCACAGGTGAGCTGACCATGCCGGTGCTTGCTGTAGGAGGCGAGAAATCCTTCGGTCCGAGCGGGCAAGGATTATGCGCCATGTGGCGAACAACGTTCAGGAGGCCCTCGTTGCCGGTACAGGGCACTGGTTAATGGAAGACGCGAAACCGTGGCATTGATTCGTGGGTTTATCGAGGCTGCCCGAAAATAGATCCCATCATCTTTATCTTATTTAGATTGCCGATGAACTTTGCGCCCCATGCTTTGCCGCTCATACC
>Ga0206966_1065_pt1 | contig 32396 bp, 28 predicted proteins | sample Alteio_BWOrgHeat_23_FD_152970 | JGI IMG/M metagenome (GOLD analysis project Ga0206966, IMG submission 152970) | Enriched cells from forest soil in Barre Woods Harvard Forest LTER site, Petersham, Massachusetts, United States -... | ecosystem: Environmental > Terrestrial > Soil > Temperate forest >...
TTGAGATGAAGGATGGGGAGCACTGCGCCATCCGTCACTGGATTCAGCCATTTGTTCGAGTGCCAGCTCGTTGCCAGCGCGCCGGTTTCCGCTTCCCCGTCGCCCACAATGCACGCCACAATCAGGTTTGGATTGTCATACGCAGCACCATAAGCATGCAGCAGGGAATAGCCCAGCTCCCCGCCTTCGTGGATCGAACCGGGTGTCTCCGGGGCAACGTGGCTGGGAATGCCGTAAGGCCACGAAAACTGCCGGAAGAGCCGCCGTATACCGTCCCGATCCCGCTCAATGTTGGGATAGACCTCCGTGTACGACCCTTCGAGATAGGTATTGGCCACAATCCCCGGACCGCCATGCCCCGGCCCGATGATGTACATCATGTTTAAGTTATGTTCGCAGATCAGCCGGTTTAGGTGCACATACAAGAAATTCAGTCCAGGTGTCGTGCCCCAGTGGCCGAGCAGCCGCGGCTTGACATCGTCCAGTGTCAACGGCCGCTCCAGCAGCGGATTGTCCTTCAGATAAATCTGGCCGACGGAGAGATAGTTTGCCGCGCGCCAGTATGCATCCATCTTGCGCAACACATTGGCGGAGAGAGGCTGCACTGCCGGACCAGCCTGATTTGCTTTAGCCATGGGAGGAGGCTCCTTGGTGATCATGAATGAAATGACTCGTCTTGCTGTGGATAGTCCAACTTACAACTTTGCCACGAAGCAGTCGACGGTTTGTGAACAAACGGCAAAAAACTGCACTGGAGGATCGAATGTCGCGTCAAGCAGGAACATACACCGCAAAGCCCCGGGGAGGCGCGGGAAACTCTGCGTTCCCCTCATCGTCGGTGGTTCTTTCCGTGGGAAGTGCCTGGTCATGGCCGTCCCATGCCGCTGGTACAAACTTCTGATTCTTCCACTGCGTCTGCACCGACGTACCGCTCCATTGATTTCCCAGGTTATTCAGCACAAATATCAACCCCGCCTGCTCTTCAAATCCTGTCCGCTGCATCACGTACAGATCGGGATCGGCGTGTAATATCTCCATCGCTCCGCCGGCAAACTTGTGATGCACCTCGATCAGCGCATCGATGCCGTTGCGAGTCCCCGGCCGCGCCAGTTCAAAATTGAAGTAATCCAGCCAGAAAATTGAAGGATAGCCCTCATGCGTCAGAATGTAGCCATAAGCCATCATCTTGTCATTGGCAATCGTTGCTCCGTCATGTTGTGTGTCGTGGTTATCGATGAAGGTGACCGCGTGCGCCGGACGCTTCGCCACGACGACGCCATCTTCGGTGAGCTTCCGCAGATCGTAGTTCAGCGTGTCGCACATATCTTTCAACCGAAAGCGAAGAGGGAAGTCGAATGCGGCTATCTGATTGTCGGAAAAACTGTTCACCTTGGTGAGCCACTCATCGATGCCCTCATTGTCTTCCCAATACTCGCCCACCGTGAACGGAGTAATATCCTTTCCGTCGCGCTGATAGCGGTACTTTGCAATCGTCCCTACCATCCAGGGGCCATAGCCCTTGACGAAGTCGAAGCGGAAGCCATCAAAGCCGATTTCCTCGATCAGCATCTGCGCATACTCCATCATGCTGGTGTAAACCAACGGATTGCGGTGACACAGATGCGGAAAGCCGGCGAAGAGTTCGCCTTCCAACGTTACCTCATAGCGGCTTGGATGGAAGCTGTTCCAGTCTCGCGGAAAACGTCCGCTCTTTGGTTTGAATCTCGTCCAGCGCATTTCTCCATCCAGAGGATTTTTCTCCTCTTCATCCGCGCCGGAGTTGTGGTTGATGACTACATCCGCATACACATCTATTTCGTGCTCATGAGCCTTGGCGATCAGCGCTTCGAGCTCTGCTTTGTTGCCGAAGTAAGTTTTTACGCCGCCTTTCTGGTCATAATCGCCAAGATCGAAATAGTCATAAGGGTCGTAGCCCATGGACGTTACACTTGCGGCCTTCGATACGGGCGGCAGCCAGAGGGAATTGAACCCCGCCTTCTTCAGGGCCTCAATCTGTTCACTGACCAGATTCCACCATTCTCCAACTCGGTTCTCCTTGGACGGTGAATCCCAATAAAAAGCCTGAAGCATCACACTCATCTTTCACTCCCTCTTTCCTCGGCTCGATTGTTCGCGGTTTCTCACGTGGAAAGCGCAACCCAATTGCGCCCGAATATGATGCCGGCATTGCTCTTTGTGTTGCACGATGACGCCAACCGTTGCCTCCCATGGTGTCGAGATGCAGTCAAAATCGCCCCCGGTATACCATGAGGCGTGCGCCTTCCGGTCAACCCGCCGCTGCTGCCCATGCTCGCAAAGAGAATCGATGAACTGCCGCCCCCAGATACGTCCGGCGACACATGGATCATCGAGCCAAAGTGGGATGGCTTTCGCGCGCTCGTCTTTCGAGACGAAGACGAAATACTCATCCAAAGCCGCGACGAAAAATCCCTCAATCGCTATTTCCCGGAGCTCATCGACCCTTTGATCCATCAGCTGCCCCGCCAATGCGTGCTTGACGGCGAAGTCGTTATCTCAAGAAATGGCGCTCTCGATTTCGAAGCCCTTCAGCTTCGCATTCATCCCGCCGCATCGAGAGTCAAACTGCTCGCGCAGCAGACCCCGGCCTCGATCGTGTTTTTTGATCTGCTTGCGGAGGGCGATCACGATCTCCGCGCTGAACCTTTTCACCACCGTCGCGAGCGCCTGGAAAAACTGCTGGCGTCCGCCACGCCGCCTGTCCACCTCACGCCAGCGACACGGGAGCGAAGCGTCGCATCCGACTGGTTTCGCCGCTTTGAAGGCGCTGGCTTCGATGGAATCATCGTCAAGCCAGTTTCCGGTATCTATGAGTCCGACAAACGCACCATGTTCAAGGTGAAGCACGAACGCGATTGCGATTGCGTCGTCGCCGGCTTCCGCTGGTACAAAGACAGCGACAATATAGCTGTCGGATCCCTCCTGCTTGGCCTCTTCGACGAATCCGGATCGCTGCAACACGTCGGGGTCTGCGCCAGCTTCACAAAAGAGAAACGTCGCGAACTGTTCGAATTTCTTACGCCCTTCCGCAAGAACGCCCTCGCCAATCATCCCTGGAAATCCTGGGCGAGTATGGATGAGAGCACCGGCGGCCATCGCATGCCGGGCGGCCAAAGCCGATGGAGCCAGGGGAAAGATCTCTCATGGGAGCCCCTGCGTCCTGAGCTTGTCGTCGAAGTGGCTTACGAGCACATGCAGGGCCGTCGCTTCCGGCATATGGCGCACTTCCACCGATGGCGCGCCGACAAGAGGCCTGAAGATTGCACCTACGCGCAGCTTGAAACGGTGCCTCCTCAGGAACTGAAAGAGATTTTCTCGAGCGGACGCTGATGAACCCGTATCACCGCCCTGCGTAGTACGCGCGCGTAGGATCGTCATCCGGATCTGGCGTTTCCTGCACGGGCCGCAACTCCTCAGGAACGTGGCGCAGGTTCACCCGAATCCGAGTCCAGAGAGACGACCTGCCGCGCATCCTGTCGACCAATACATCGTCGACTGCCAGGTATCCGGCCGCCTCAGGATATCTCCGCCTCCATCGCTCCAGGCCCGCCAAAGCTGCATCTTCGCTCGGCGAATTGGCAATTACCAGCAGCGGCATTTTTGTTCGCGGCTTCTTCGCAGCGGAGGTCTTCCCCCCCATTTTCTCGGCTCCCGTTTTCTTCTCCGCCGCTTTCGCGCGCGACGGAGCAACTCGTGGCTGTTCGCCTTCCATCTTGCGAAAATGTGGCGGCCACGGAGCATCGCCGAGTCCCGCTGCCTCGTCTCGCGCCGCAAGCTCCAGCAGCCATGCGAGCGAGCCCGGAGTCCTCTCAATCTCGCTGTGAGGATCGCCGATCTCGGCAAAGCGTTTCGGCATCGTGAGTACGGTAAATTCCGCTGGATCGCAACTCGGCACTTCATCCCAGCGCAGCGGCGCCGACACACGCGCGTCGCGCAGAGGCCGCACCGAATACGCCGACGCGGTGGTGCGATCTTTCGCATTTTGGTTGTAGTCGAGAAACACGCCGTGCCTCTCTTCCTTCCACCACTTCGAGCTGGCCAGGGCAGGTACTCGCCGCTCCACTTCGCGTGACAAAGCCAGCGCAGCGCGCCGTATCTGAGTAAAGCTCCATCGTGGCTCGATGCGCACAATCACGTGCATGCCGCGCGACCCGCTGGTCTTGGGCCAGCCGCGAAGCCCGGCTTCCTCGAGCACAGACTTCACCTCAAGAGCGACCGTGCGCACCTCGGTCCATCCAATGCCCGGCCCCGGATCGAGGTCGATGCGCAGCTCGTCAGGATGGTCCAGATTGCTCGACCGCACCGGGTGCGGATGCAACTCAATGCATCCCAGGTTCACGATCCACGCCAGCCCCGCAGCATCGTCGACAACAACCTCCTCCGCAGTGCGACCCGACGGAAACGACAGCGTGACTGTTCGCAACCATGAAGGATGATCCGCCGGCGCGCGCTTCTGGTAAAAGGCCTCGCTCTCCGCGCCGTTCACGAATCGCTTGAGCACCAGCGGACGGTCTCGAATCCCGGCCAGAGCCCCCGGCGCAATCGAAAGGTAATACTGCACCAGGTCGAGCTTCGTCAGCTTAGTCTCTCTTGTGAAGTAAGGTTTGTCCGGATGCGTTACCCGTACCTCGCGCCCCTCGACAGACAGGACTGTGGCTGCTTCGCTGGTCACGCCACCAGACTACACTGGCCTTTATCGGCCTTCTCGCTGCGGTAAACTACCAGAGGTGCGAGAGCAGCCTCAAGTGGCCCTGTAGCTCAGGTTGGATAGAGCGACGGTTTCCTAAACCGCAGGTCGGAAGTTCGAATCTTCCCAGGGTCACCATAAAATCAATAACTTAACAAACCTAAACCCTCCACGAAATTACCGTAGTGTCAGTAGCGGTGTCAGTTATGTTAGACTGCCGCCTTAAGGCACTTATGGCACAAAAGAAAACTCCAGCCAAGATAAGAGGCGTGTACGAGAGGGACCGAGGTAGCGGCGTCTGGTGGATTCGATTCGCGGAGGATGGGAAGGTCCGCCGCGAAAAGGGTGGTCGACGTTCCGACGCGGTCGCACTTTACCAGAAGCGTAAGGCGGATGTTCGCGCAGGCATCAAGCTACCCAGCATCTTGCGGCAACGGCCCGTCAGCATCTCCGATCTCGGAGAGGAGGCGAAGAAGTGGTACAAAGACCACGGCAAGAGGGATCTTCGAACCTTCATCGGTCGGATGGACCTGATCATGAAGGAATTGGGCGGTCGCCCGGCAGACTCCGTAAAGCCCAAGGAAATCGACGACTGGCTAAGTGGTCATCTGGAGTGGAGTCCAGCTACCAAGAATAGATACAAGACCGTCCTGAGTAAGGCATATCAACTGGGGCTTAGCGGGGACAGAGTCAGCCGGAATCCTGTCCGCTCAGTTGAGCGCAGAAATGAAGGGGATGGTCGTATACGCTATCTGCGACCTGACGAAGAAGTGAGGCTCAAGGCGGCAATCGCACGTCGCTATCCTGGTCACATGCCAGCGTTGGTCTTTGCCCTGCACACGGGTCTGCGAAAGTCGGAACAATTCGGATTGAGATGGTGCGATGTTGATATGAACCGAAGAGTGATCATTGTTCCTCACCCGAAAAACAATCGATCGCGAGAGATCACAATGAATGAAACGTGCTTCGCGGTTGTCGAAAACCTTTACAAGAATCGTCCCGACGATGACCGTGTGTTTCGGTCAGATCGGTACAAGAAGCGGCCGATCGCTGACATCAAGAAGGCATTCGAAAACGCGTTAAAAGAAGCCAAGATCGAGCATTTCACCTGGCACTGCCTTCGTCACACGTTCATAACCCGTCTTGTGCAGGCTGGCGTTGACTTACGCACTGTTCAGTATCTTGCAGGTCATCAAAGTTTGGCGATGACCGGGCGTTACTCTCACTTCGCTCCCGGACTGAACCAAGCTGCTGTCAGGCGACTCGATCAAGTTGTTTTCAATTGAATCTGTCTAATACCCTAAGCGCGTAGGTACATCTTCTTTGCCCGCGGCGAATGAGACATTGACCCGAGTGGCTGATCGAAGTCACCGGCCTCGTGCCGAACATAATACACGCACAGCACACGATTTCAGGGGCAGTTTGAGGGGGATAGCCCTTGAGCGTCACTGAAGCTGCATGAATGGCCTGCCGGCTGAATCTTGCTTGCAGAAACGCTAGTCATTTTCTGATAACCTCCGATAGGCGCTGCAGACTCCTGAATGAAAATTTAAGAGCCTAGCCATATTCACGGGTCGATGAGTGACTCCGCGATAATGCGCTCACCGAGACAATTGGTTTAATCGGGCTTGAAGGACTATTTCATCTAATAGTAAGTTCGTTTCCCGGCTCGATAATCTGGGAACAATTCCAAGCCGGTCAGCCGCTTCGAGGAACGTTCGTTCAACATCTGGCAACTCGACGTAGACAGGCGGGTTGTGAAACGCCCCGTAGTGCATTGGACAAGCGACTCATTGACACCCTGTGGAAAACCGAAGGATCGAACAGCGTCTATCGGTACTAATCCGCCGAATCACGCTTCAAACAGCACTCGATGAGTACTGAGCCCTGAAGGCAACAGGCGAGCCAAGGTCGCTTGCCCGGAAAGGCGACCATCCGGCCAAGTGACGAGAAGCAGGTTTCAACTAAGCCTCCGCCGCCCTTAGCCGGGGTCTCCGAGATAGACTGCCTCTGCTTTACGTTCAGTTGCTCGCGCATGATGATCACGTTGATCGGGGACATTTGTTCGACAAAGTTCGCGAAGGAAAGCATGGCGTTCTCCGCGCGGAGGACCAAAGTCTCCCCCCCAAGAACACAGGGCTACAGAGGAATACATTAGAGGAATTTTCGTCGATCCTAGACACCGTTGGGGCGCTGGCGAATCAACGACAGAAACTCAGAGCGGTTTCTTCCTCATTGTGGAATACGCACTGGACGGCGAGACGGCCGACGCGGCGACCGAACCCCAAATCTTGCAGCGGAACGAAAGCAGAGATATCCATATGCCGCGCGGCGCATTGAATAGGGAAGGTTCCAAAAACCAAGATCCCCGCCCATTGGCGCAAACGGCGCGCGATAAGGACGGGGTACCTGGCCTCCTGAGCTTTACTTCTTGGGCCGCGACTCCGGCGGCACAAGACCTGCGAGGCGGTAGTACACAACGAGCTGGCCGTAGTGTTCTCCGCTATGCTCGATGATGCCGTATGCAATGTCGATAACGCGCGCTTTCTGCTGAGGGTAATAGACAACCTCCGTCATCAGGCCTTTTTCGCCTTTCGACTGGATGGCGGTTGCGCCATCGGCGAAGGATTTCTTGACGAACGCAACGATGTCGGCCTTGGATTTGTATTGCTCGCGCTTCGGATCTTCTGCCGCGGGAGGCTTCTGCCCCATCGCAGGATTCGTGAAGTAGTAGCATGAACCCGCCGCGTGCAGTAATTGCTCGGCGAAGCTCCGCTGCGCGGGTGTCGGCTTGAAGTCATATTTGTCCTCAGGAAAATCTTCGGCCAGCGCCGTCAGCTTGCGGCCAATCTCATTCCAGGAATCGAGCACGACTTTCGATTCCGGATCGGCAGGTTTGACGGCTGCATCTTTCTTCATCGTGTCCTGGGCATGGGCGGCAAATGCAAATGCCAGCAGGACGATAGCGAGAAACGGTGTTCTTTTCATTTCTTTTCTTCCTCCACAATTGAGTTTCGCGAATCAAAGCTTCAGTTTCTTATTTCGCCTGCGCCAGCTCCGCAACAACTGCGGCAACCTTTTCGAGTATCTCGTTCCAGCCCTCGAGTTGCCCGCTGTTCTTGGCGCTCTCCATCGGTTCATTTCCAATGAAAGTAAGCTTCGTCTGGCCGTTTCCTAAGTCCTCAAAAAGAGTCACGTCGTAAGCACCCTCGATGGCCTCAGCTTCGATTCCCAATTGCGCAGGGTCAATCTTGTTTCCCTCCGGGTCAGAAAAGTACATCAAGGAAACAATCTTCTCGTACGGAACAATCTCGTGGTATTCAACCGCATTCCAGCCCTCCTGCCCATCCGGCGCCTTCATGCAGCAGAGAAGTTTTCCTCCCACGCGAAAATCCATCTTGCAAACAGGCGCAGTAAAGCCCTTCGGTCCCCACCACTGCATGATGTACTTCGGGTCTGTCCACGCCTTCCAAACCAACTCGCGTGGGGCATCAAAAACTCGTGTTATCGTCATCCGCTCTGTCTCGTTAACCGTGTTATTTGTCATCTCTGACCTCCTCTTTTTTCATTTGCTTCACAACCTCTTCCAGCTTGTCGAAACTCTCTTCCCAGAACCGGCGATAGCTAAACGCCCAGTCGCTGACCGTCTTAATCGCCTCTGGCCTGAGCGTGCACACACTCTCCCGTCCACGCTTCGTCTTGATCACAATCCGCGCCCGCACCAGGTACGCAATATGTTTTGAAATCATCTGCTGCGAGAGCGCAAACGGTTCCGTCAATCCATGCACAGAGGCAGGCCCACGCGAGAGCCGTTCAATCATCGCCCGCCGCGTCGGGTCAGACAAAGCTGCAAATGTCGTGCCCAACCTATCCACAACCATATGGTAGTGGATTTCGGTTGAATGTCAATGAATATTGTCGCGAGCCGGATTTCCATTCCCTGGTCTCTGAACCGTTACACCGACGCTTGATAGATCGGCAATGCACTCACTGAACAGGATTGCTACTCTTAGGTCGGCTAGTGTCCGGCGACCTTTCCCAGGCGTGACCTTCGGTTGACGACAACAGGCCGAGTCACTCATCGGCAAACTCAGACCACTCGCCGTGCAGCTCTAAAACGAAGCTCTTCCGCATTGAGTTCTCCGATCTCCATGTCTCGAAAGAAGACTCTATAAAACCCTGGTGTGGCCAACTCGAATGCCAACTCTTTCGAATCGGAATACCTCGCTGATGAAGACTCCATTTTTGTGCCAGCTGATGTCGCCGCTATGCCGCTATTGTTTACCCGTCGCCGAAGGAGACCCTTCGGGTACGTGAACTCCGGCAACTTGCGCGGTAGTCGGACGGAGCTTGGGTGGCCGAACGGTAGAACTTATCATTAGGGCTTCCAAAGAGTCATGATCAGTCCGCCAAGGACGATAAAGCCTCCGCCGAGGTAGATCGGCTTTGTCGGTGATTGATGAAATTGCAGCTTCGCCAGGATTTGAGCGACAAGAAAGAACAGCACAACATAGACGCCAAGGAGTTTTCCGAAATCAACTTTCGAGGAGTTCAGAAATAAGCTGTAGCACACGAGCCCTGCTGCACCTGCAATAAACCACCCCGCGCGTCTCATTCCTGACGCATGGTAAAGACCAGATTGAAAACAGGCATCGCCCTGAACCTCGAGATATGCCGCGAAGACAAGGACGGCGAGGGTTCCTGCCGGAGTGGAGACAATCTGGGTAACTTGATTCATTCTGCTCCTTACACAACCGCAATTCGATGTCTCTCTATAGTCTTCCCGCTATCGGGATTGATGATCAATTGCGGAAATTCCGCAGAGGCAGAGAATTCCTCTTGTGTCAGCCAATATGCAACGTCAGTGACTCCAGCAATGCTTTCATGCCGTTCCAAGCGATTTGCACACCGATACAAACCAGGAAAAAGGAAGACAATTGTGTGATCACCGTCATCCCCGTTGCTCCCAGGATTCGCGCCAACCGATCGGCAAATCCATAGCAGAGCAAAATGCTGATCGCGATCAGTGCCAATCCAATAAGGGCCGCCAAGATTGTCAAAGGATGATACGCATGATGGTGAGCCGCGTTCGCGCCCAGCGTGATCGCCGCGGATATTGATGCAGGGCCTACGGTCAGTGGCAATGTCAAGGGGTAGAATGCCCGGCGGATTGTGTCCTGCGGCTGGACGGTTTTCTGTACGTCCTGTTTTTCGTCGTCTCGCTGCTTCAACAGCGTCCATCCTGTCGCAATGACGATCAGACCTCCTCCGATCTGCACTACTGGCAGCGAAATCCCAAAAAAGGCGAGCACGTAGGTCCCGACAAAATACGTCGCAACCAGCAAGAAAAAGCTGTTGACGGCAATGCGCCAGGACAATGCTCTTCGCGCTTCCGGTGAGTATTCCCTGGTGAGTGCCAGAAAGAAAGGGCTGCCTCCGAGGGGGTCCACGATCGGGAAGAGCGTCACGAGAACCAAGAGTACATTTTTCGCTGCTTCTTGCATGGGTGCGATACCTCGAGTGTAATCGATCTCGATTGCTGTCCAGCCGAGGTGAGAGTTGCCGAATCATCGCGCTTGTCGTGGAAGTCAGCACCGTACGCGCTCAAACTGGGACCTCGGACGGATGGTTTGGACGTGAGAGAGGAACACGAGGTATTGCGTAGGTTTCAGCTTGGCTCGTTGCCTAGGCACTCGCCGGAAAACTTCTTACCACGACGCATGCGCAAACTCATAGTCCGGTTCTATTTCTAATGGCCTCCCTCTAACTGAGGTTGGTTTTTGGCTGAGGGAGTGAGTTTGCGCAGGACGAACTCCTGTATTAAGCCGTCGGCCATGCTGGCGCCAATGTCAACAAGGGCGGTCGAAAATACCAGCCGCGGGCCGCGATTCGACTCCGGATAATAGGCGTTGGAGATGGCACCCGAGGCCAGATAACCGCCGAGGCTCGAATAGTTCGGCTGCCAGCGTCCGTTATCTCCCTTACAGACAAATGGCGTTCGCAGGGCATGGATCATGCGCGACTTCGTTGTGCCTGTGCCCTGATAAAAGTAGCGCGGATCCTGATGCAGGATCGAGGGCAGGATAGCCCCGCCGATCATGATATCGGTCAGTCCGTTGGCGTAGTTGGCTCCCCAACGCTGGCCATAGCCCTTCGCACCTTGCCCGTAGTCGGGAGTGCCGCCCGCCTGATCGGCGCCAGCAATGAAGGCAGAGCCGAGGATCGTGATAGGGTCCGTCAATGTCTTCAGAGCGAGTCTGAATTTTAGCTTCGGCGTGAGTGGCACGGCGTTGCGGTCATACACAACGTAGAAGTTGGGAATAAAACCCAGGACACGTTGCTTCTCCTCCACCCTTTCCTGCGCTCTGGCAATCTCCTCAGCCGAGAGAACTGCGGTCACGGTGGTTACTGCTGCGGCAATTCCTAGTGTGATGCCCGTTAGTTCCAGATATTGTCCAGGCCGCAGCGTGACTTCAGGCGAAGTCCAGTCTGCAAATCCGCTGGCGCTGATGGTGACATGATAAGGTGTTCCGGGCTTGAGATGGTCGAGTTGAAAGAAACCATTATCGTTTGTCTCCACGCGTTGCGGATTGGGGAGCGAGGAGCTTTCAAGATCGACCGTCGCGCCCGGAACGGTGCCATCATTCACATCCAACACAGTTCCTATGATGGTTCCAGTCTGTGGTTCGGGTGCGGAGATCTGCTGGGCTGCCAATGCACTGTTGATAGACATTCCGAGAATAAGGAGACACAGGCGATGCTTGATACTCATCTTCTGTGTCCAGTCTTTTTGACATCATGTTCGCCAGCGCTTGGACTGTATCCGTCAGTCGTCCTGACAGTTGTGGTCTTCCTAGCCACTTTGACCGCTGCGTAGTCCCTACTCTTCGGGGACTTCCCACCATCGGAGCCGACATCTTGCGCAACTGCCCCGGCGCTCGTCGTGAGAAACACCGCAAGGGCTATAGACGCAAGGGTGATAGAGCGGTGTAGTTTCATTTTGTTGCTCTCCTGATTGCAAAGGCGCACGGAGGCAACCTTGTGCGGTATTTACCTTCTTCGGCGCCGATGAGCCAGACGCTCTCTCCCGAGAGGCGCTTTCACTGTCGGCGCCGGAAACTCTAATTGACCTTGCGGGTAACAACCGACCAACACATCTCCTTAAGAGGCAATCACAGTGCTTTCACCTTGTTACTGTTGAAAGCTATGGAGTTTTAACGCCCGTATTTGGAAAAGTGCTACCTTTTGCTGCCACCAACGCAACAATCAATACCTGCCCGTTAAGTGTCATGCTTTCCCTCGCATCGGTCGTGCCTGACGTTTGCCAATACTGCAATGCGAATACCATATGCAAATAGTTGAAAATGAAAACCGACACGTTCATCGTGTTTGACTACTCGCTGGCAATTGCTAATGGACCGTCACGGTTCATTGGCAACGCTTGGGAACCCGAATGAGGTGGCGATTCGCCTGCCATCGGATCATGTCGACCGAAGACGGCACCGAGGCGATCAACACACCGATGTGGGGTCTTCCAGGGTGATGCCGATCAGACTGTGCCAGATCGCCCCTGTCACGGGATCGCATCGCGGCCAGGCGCAAGGCCGGCGGACAACCGCTCTACACCGATATGCGGGCGCGGACCCCAACTGCTTGGAATGGGCCTTTACCGAGCCCGAAATTGTGAAATGGCTCTGCGCCCAGCTGCGTTGCACCTGAGCGACCGGCAACCTTGCTCCATTGATTCAGAGTTGTCGCGAGCTGGCATCTTATAAATGGATTCTTGATTCCGTGCTGGCAGGATTGCCGCAAAGGCTGTAATGCTATTTGACTGAGGAGCCGAGTACACGGTCCAGCTCGTCCCGCGTGAGCAGATAATCGAGGCTGGTTTCAAGCAGCCCCGCTTGCGCCTTCATCGCTTGCGCACGAGTGGCGTCGCGCTGCGAAGCCAATGAGGTACCTTCCTTGAACTGATTTTCGGTGAGCCGGGCATTTTCCTGGTGCGCTGCAAGGCTTTCCTTGGCCACATCCATCATCGACCTGGTCGTCTCCAGGCGGTTGTAGATGGTCGTGATTTGAACGCCGATCTCATCCTTGACTCGGGCAAGGTTCTCTTCAGCCTCCGACACTTCGTCACGCCGTTCGCGGACCAGCGATCGCCGTTTGCCGGCATCGAACAGCTCGTAGCTGAAGCGAACACCGAAGGTCCCGAAGTTGTGATCGAGAAAGGGAACGCCATTCTGGTAGCTGTAACGTGCAAAACCTGTGACGTCAGGAATGTACTCCGCCTTCGCTGCTCCTGCGGCTGCTCGCGCCTTCGCAACTTTCTGGATTGCTTCCTGGACGTCAGGGTTGCTTGCCAGAGCGGTTCGTAAGGCTTCATCTCGCGCTGGCACATCGACCGAGGTGTTGACGTCAGGCTCGAGGACCAGCTTGGTTTCGAGCGGGAGGCCGAGCGCATCATTTAGTTGTGTTGTCAGGGTGGAGATCTGCATGTCAGTTTTCAGCAAGGTTTGCTTGGCATCGAGCGAGTTGGCGCGGTTTTCGATCAGCGCCACCTGAAGCAACTCCCCGTTCTTGTTCTGCTCGCGCGCTTCGGCGAGGTTCTCTTCGCTGGAGGTGATTTGCAGTTCGGCTGCTTTTCTCTGGAGCTGCGTCGTGAGTACGCGGTAATAAAGCTCCTGTACCTTGAGGACGACGTCGGTTATGGCCTTTCGTTCCGAAGCCTCTGATGTTTTCAGGTCAGCCTCGGCGATTTTATTAGCGTCGTGAATCTTGATGAGTTGAGTGATCGGTTGGGTCAACATGGTCCCGCTCGTCTGGTAATCCAGATTTCCTTGTGTGAGATAGGTGGTGGTGGTAGGAATGAGCGGGCCCCCTGGGACCTGGCCGAAAGCACCAGGCGGCACCTGGATACGCTCCAGATTCGTTAGATGGATCGCGTTGGATTCGTTGGTTATGTTCGGGAAGTAATCAGAATAGGCGTTGCGCTTCTTCTCTTGTTGCGCCGCGACCTCATAATGCGCCATTTTCACGGCGTGATTTTGGCGGATGGCCAGGTCGATCGCTTCCTGCAGGCCGATCTTGCGCTCCTGCGCGTGGCATGCCGAAGCAATCGCCAGAACCGCTATCGATATAAGGTGCATTTTGCCCTTCATGATTTCTCCTCCTTAACCGGTTGCAGCCTGGCGAGGTCGGCATAGTTGAGGGGCGACCTCCGTAGCATGGCGACGACCAAAAGCGCGATGGCGCAACTCCACGCGACCAGCAGGAAGCCGTCAATGAGGCTCAACGTATAGGCCTGAAGTCGCAGCCGGGAATTGACGAGATCGATTGCACGCTCCGCGGCCGATGGTATCCCGGAAGACTTCCCGAAGACTCCAGCTGTCATCGCGTAAATGTTCGCATCGGTAATCCAGTTGTAACTGCTAACGTGCAGTCCAAGAAGATTGGAGTGCAGTTTCTCGCGTTCGGCGAGAAAGTGGCCCATGTAAATGGCGCCGATAGTTCCACCAAACAGGCGGATGACATGGAAGAATGCAGAAAAGGTCAGGATGTACTGAGGCTTCGACAAGCCCCCTGTGAATACTCCCTGCAGTATGATGCATCCCACCAGCCCTATAAGAGCAAAGGCTTGTCCGATGCCTGTGAGCAACTCGATGCGATAGTAGTTTTCTGCCGCCCACGCACTCGTGAAGTGAGCGCATAAGACAGCCGACAGCGCCGTGCATGCCAGGCCGGCAGCGAAGAGCAGCCGGGGATCCAGCCCCCTAAGCATCAAAAGGCCGCCCGTAAGCGCGACGAGCAAGAGCGGAGCAGCGCTCCAGATGATGGCCGGTCCAATCTGATCAGCTTCGAAACCGCGGATGGCCAGCGACTGCGGGATTAGGATGATGGTTAAGACAAGAGTGAACCGAAACCAGAACAGCAGGCTTCCCAGCAGCACCGTGTTCCACCGCCAGAGGTAAGGAAGAGCCACCAGCCAGTTAGGGCCGCGTATTCGTCGAATCAAAGCGCACAGCAGGAAGAATGCGCCGGACCAGAACAGCCCGTTGTAGATTCCGGAGCGCCACCAATCGAGCCTCTCGCCTTGCTGGAGGGCAGTAAACATCAGAGCCAGTCCCGCGCTCAGGTACAGGAACCCGGCGAAGCTGGGCGGCGCAGTGCCGTCTTTCTTTCGGGCAGGCGCAGGCGGTATCCCGAGATAGATGAGGAGAAACATCACCGGCGCGATGACAGCCGAATTCCAGAACATCCAATGCCAGGAAAGATGCTCGCGGTACCAGCCATAGAGAGAGGGCGCCACGTTCACCGCCCCATCGATAGCCGTGGCATAGAACGCCATCGTAATAGGCAGATATCGCAGTGGACTTATGCGAAGTGCGAAAGTCAGGGTGAGCGGGTAAAAGGTGCCTGATGTCAGTCCTGCGACAATCAACGCCGCAACCAGCAAACTGTAACTATGAATGAGCGGCAAGTAAGCACAGGTCGCAGCAAAGACTGCTGACGCAAACAGAAGGACGCGGCGCGGTCCCAGCAAACCTCCGATGTAGACGCTGAAGGGTCCGATAAACATGAGGGACGCGTTATAGGCGCTGTCGAGCCACGCGCCGTCATCGTAGCTAATGCCGAGGTGACCTTTCAGATCGGTGAGTCCCAGGCTTAACATGCGGCCGGTGAGCGTGACGAGGTGGGCTCCGATGAGGACGCCGATGATTCCCAGCACAGGCCGGGTGGAAATCTCCCAGGGAATCGCGTTGGCCGTTGCTTGTGCAATCTCTAGTGGCGTGGGAGGACGACTTATGGTTGTGGAAGCAGCCATGATATGCGACCGTGTTACTTAGTTCCCGTCTGAATTTAGGATCTACGGCTTCTATCCAGCGAGGCCAACAGGAAGCTCCCCTGTTGTCGCCGAATGGAACCCGCTATTCGAAGCACCCACCCTGCAAATTCTTTATCTCGTGCGAACAATAGCGGTAACCGAGAGTCCCGGGCTCAGCTTGCTGGCCCGGCTGGTATCATCGAGCTCAATCTTCACTGGGATTCTCTGTACTACTTTCGTAAAATTGCCGGTCGCATTGTCGGGCGGCAATAGCGCAAATTGCGATCCACTGGCAGGTGCGATCTCGATGACCTTGCCATAGAAGACCTGCCCCGGGAATTGGTCAACCCGAATCTCGGCCGCATCACCAACTCTTACGTTGGTTAACTGGGTTTCTTTGTAATTCGCCTGTACCCACCGCTTACGGTCGACGAAAGCGACGACCTGCGTCCCAGGAGATACCAACTGACCGGGGCGGACTTGCCGTTCTCCCACACTCCCATCGCCCGGCGCATAAATCTTCGTATAGCCAAGGTTCACTTGAGCGACCACAAGACTTGCCTCTTTGGCGCGAAGATCGGCGGCAAGTTGCACCTCCTGAGACTCGAGAACGATCTTTTGACGCCGTTCTGCTTCAACAGCCAGCTCATTGCTGCGCAACCCGATTCTCGCCGCGGACAGATCGGCGTCGCGGCTGGCGAACTGAGCTGCGAGCTGCTGTTCATCAGCAACCGCAGCTTCAACTTTCTGCTGAGTTGCTGCGTTAGCTTGACGGAGGTCCTCCTGCCGCTTTCTCTCTGAGCGAGCACGTATCAACTGAGCTTCAACAGCGTCCTTGCCGGCCTGCGTTGCTGCAATCTGAGCTTTAGCCTCATCGATTCCGACAAGCGCCTTGTCAACGCGAGCGTCTTCGAGCTGACGCTGGCGAAGGTTGTTCTCGATGGCAGCCTTGGCCGCTTCCACGGCCGCATTCGCCTGGGAGACCTGCGCCTGATAATCGCTGTCCTCAAGTGCAACGATGAGGTCTCCCTTGTGTACCTGCTGATAGTCGGAAACGGCTACGTTTTGAACGATTCCCGCCACCTTCGTACTGAGAGGCGTGAGGTCACCGCGAACATAAGCATCGTCGGTAACTTGTTCAACATGGCCACCTTCCCAGGAATTCCAGTTCCGCGTCAGGGTAATCAGGACAGCCAGAGCGAGAACTACGACCAACACGGGTGTAAGGTATTTCTGCCATCTTGACGAAGACGCGGGGAGTGTTGCCGGGGGCTGTGCCTTCGGTGGCTCATTGGTTGCCGGACTCGCTGCTTCTACCGCCATGTTTCACCTCCATCGGCTTTCGGGAAAAAGTTCTCGGCGCTTATTTTACTGTACGTTACGGACGTCATGCGGTTTCGCAGGGAAAAGGCTTTGCCGGTCGTGATGCCGCGTCGCGGACTCGTGTATGACATGCACGGGGAGTGCCACAGTTTGAATCCTCAACACGTTCCTGAAGTCGACGAAATCCGTGGAAAAACGGCTGCCAGCGTGCCCCCGCGATTCTCCCGACAGGAAATTCCTGCTAATCGGTTGGCACCTGATAATCCGCTCACACTGCCTCTGGACAGCGTTCTGCTTCCTGCTCAGGCCGGAAGCTCGATCCAGCAATTCGTGGGGGATCGAAACCTGCTCACTTCTTTCGTGGCCGGTGCCGTAGCGCCAGCGCCGCACCGGCGAGCAAACTCAGACGACCACTATTTGCCAGCCTGCTAACACCATCTTTTGGCAATTGATGATGGGGTGTCAGCCAAGAAGGCAGTCGTTTTTAGTGTTTTCAATGACATGTCTTATGGTCATTGGTTTGCCTAGAGTGCGGGTGTTTAGGGAGCGAATGCTAGCAATTCGCTCCTCCGCGGAGAGGGTCAATGGTCGGTTGGATCCATTTCACATTTCAGACCGCATCATTAGTCTCGCTTTTCGTCATCAGGCCGCGGCGCGGAGCGCTCGAGGTCCTACATCAAGTTGATGCATTTGCCTCCGGTCCCAAGGCGAGTGGTCACGGTGCAGCGAGTTCCTCCAAATGCCAGGGGGCAGACACACAGAATTCCATAACCGGGGCCGAGCATGTTTAGGAAGATCACGGTGGCTTACAACGGATCCCCTGAAGCTGCGCGCGCACTTGCCCAGGCGATTCATCTTGCCAAAGCCCTGGGCGCAGAACTGCGTGCCATCACGGTTCGGCAGGATCTTCCTCCATATACGGCCTACGCGACAGCCGCGGATTCCTCTCTCTTTCGGGAGTTAATCGAAGACCAACAAGCCCACTGTGTCCGTTTGCATTCCGAGGCCCGGAACACCGCTTTGCGCGAGGGCGTGAAGCTGGAAACTCATTTGCTGGAAGGCAACGCCGTGGACGTCATCGTCCGCTTTCTGCTCGATAACGAGACCGATTTGCTTGTCATTGGCCTTCATCGCCATGCGTCGCACATATCGCGCATTTGGAGCACGGTTTACGAAGTTGCGGTCGACGCGCAATGCAGTGTTCTTGGAGTGCATTAACGCTCTCAACTACGAAAAAAGCTAGAGGTGTCCAGTGTCAACGCATGCAAACCTAGTAAGCCTACCTATTCCGAACCCCAACAATGTCGTTATTAGCGAATGCCTAAGCGCATGGGACGACGATCTTCTTGTTTCTGCCGCCAAGGCAGGAGACCGCAGCGCATTCGTTGAACTTTATGAACGCCACTCCAGAAAAGTCCTGCCGATAATTCATCGCATCACGAAAAACCGGGAGGATGCCGAGGATGCACTCCAGGACGCCGTTCTGAGGGCGTTCGCTCATATGAACGGTTTTGAAGGAAGATCAAACTTCACATCCTGGCTCACTCGGATCGCGATCAACTCTGCGCTCATGGTGTTGCGCAAGAGGCGGGGAGCGGAAATATCCATCGAACAGATTTGTAATGATTCTGGGAACCCTCAGGCCTGGGAGCCGTCAGATCATTCGGACACTCCGGAGACCTGCTATGCCCGGCGGGAAAGCGAAGAATTGCTGCGAAATGCGATTCAACGCCTGCCCTGCATATTCCGGGAGGCAGTAGAGCTGCGACATGTCGGCGACTATTCAACCAGCCAGGTTGCCGAGGAACTTGGCATCTCAGTCTCAGCTGCCAAATCAAGACTGATGCGCGCACGACGGACCATGCGACGGCGCCTTTCAGGCTCAAGCCCGCGCAATGCATCCAACGGGTAACCCAAAATGCCTCCACCGCATTAGTAGTTCTTCCCGGAAGCGAATCGGCCACCGCCACGCGTAAAGTGGATAGGAAAAGGCGGACCGTTATGAACACGAGTTCCCGGAAACTGACACGGCTCGGTGCACTGTTACTGATCTGCTCTCGATAGCAACTCTCGGATGATTTGTTCAAGCGATCGGACTAGTTGCTGTTGTCGTCATCGTGGTTCTAATCAAGCGTTTCGGCATATTCGATACGCAGCCAGCCGCGAGTACCTTTGCAGTTGTGGCGGCTTTCCTTGCTTTCGCACTCTCAGTCCAAAATCGGTGGAGGACTCTTAGAAGATCGAACACAGCGGACGAACAGTTGACAATCTGCCGCAGAATCGTTGGATCGATCTGATCCACCCGGATGATTTTGAGGAAACTTCAAGCCATCGGAATCGATTGCTCGTAGAAGCTTTGGATATGACACTGTCAACCGCTTCAGGTGCGCTGACGGCCAATAACGATGGTTTGGACACCAGCGTTGACGCTTGCCGCGATGACACGATACCTCTGGTCTTTTTCCCGGTCTATTATTGAAGCGCACGATGGACAATTATGGGCTTAGAACAATCCAGACTATGGAGCCAAGTTCAGCGTTACACTTCCTATCGCAACGGTAAACCCGGGGAGCGAAAGCCAGTCTCGAGACTAGCTGATTCTGCTAGACAGCAGAACCTCCGTACACTCCGCCCGCCGCTACATCTTTATGTAATATCCTCGTTCGACTCACACCACGATAATTGAACTACCAGACGGATGCTAATCGCTGTACTTGCTGAAAGAACATTACATGTTCCTGCTAGAGCCGAGATAGCAAGTGGCAGCATCGATTGCGCATCCGCTGAGGCACGATGCCGTTGTTAGCCACCTTGATGCACTCGAAAGACAACCACATCGAGGTACAAGGAAGATGTAATAGGAATTGCATCGAAGTCCTCGCTACGATACACGGATATGAAGGTGAACTTATGCTTCGACAAGAATTCATGAGCGCGTCCAATACAACGGGCAAGTTTGCTTTCGCCGCGTCAACGGCGACTGAGGCGCCATCGTTCAAATCGGACTCATGGCCCGAGAAGTGGCGGACTCTTGAAGATGTGACCGCTGTAAGCAAGGTCTTGGAGGAATCCATGCGATCGGCCGGCGCAAAAAGGCCTCAGTTGCCAGACACGAGACTTCACCACATAGCTTCGCGTTACGAAGCGCTCATCTCCGTTGCGGCGGCAATTGGCGCCCGTCACGAGATCGGAGGACTGTTCTCGGCCCTTTCAGCCGAACTGCTGCGCGTGGTCAACTTCGATTTCATTGGCCTGTCAAGATATGACCATGAGACCTCAAGGGTAGACTGGCAACTGTGCAGACCAAATGGCGTAATCGAACGCGATGTCATTGACGAAACCCAAGGTGAGACGATATCAGCCTGGCTATACGAGCATCGGAAGCCGCTGATCATCCCCACCCTCAATCAAGAACCCAGCCTTCCGAAGAAGATCAATGAGCTAGCCGGCGAGGGAATTCAATCGCTATGCGCGATGCCTGTGATTTGTGCTGGTCGCTGCCTCGGCTGCTTTGTCATTGGGAGCAAGCAGCCTGCCGCATATTCCCAAGAGGACATTCGCTTCCTGTCTCTCGTTACGGACGTGATCGCAACCGCGATGGACAACGCATTCAACTTCGACTCCTTAAGGCGTACACAAGACGACTTGAAGGCGGAGAAAGGCAGGCTTCAACTGCTTCTAGACCTCACCGGCCAGATTGTTTCCAACCTGGAGATTCGTCACCTTCTTCGTACCACGTCGGCAATGATCCGTCGTATGATCCAATGCGATGCAGTCGCCATTCATTTGCCTGATAAGGAAAGCAGTTCGCTGCGGCTCTTCGCGATTAATTCTGATGAGCATGCAAGCAGGGACGGGGAAAACAATGGCAGGGTCGAAGGGAGCACTAGCGACGAAGAGGTCTGTAAAGTGTTCCGATCCGGAAAGCCCATCCTCAGCCGTGACAATGCAGGCTATGTCTTGCCGCTTGTCAGCCGCAACCGGGTATTGGGTGTTATGGAACTCGCCCAGCAGAAGGAGCAGGTCTTACTGTATCAAGACGCAGAATTTGTCAGTCAGATCGCCAACCAGGTGGCACTTACTATTGAAAATGCTCAGGCCTATGCCGAAATAAAGGAACTAAAAGAACAGCTCTCAAGAGAGAATCTGTACCTCGAAGGCGAGATACGAAGCGGGCAGGGTTTTGAAGAAATTATTGGACGCAGTTCCGCGATCCGCGGCGTGTTGCGAAAGATCGAAACCGTTGCTCCCACCGATTCGACTGTATTGATCTACGGCGAGACGGGCACGGGCAAGGAACTTGTCGCTCGTGCCATTCACGAACGCAGTTCCCGCAATTCAAAGGCGTTTGTGAAGCTGAATTGTGCTGCAATACCCACTGGTCTTCTCGAGAGCGAACTTTTCGGTCACGAAAAAGGCGCCTTCACGGGCGCTATTATGCAGCGGATCGGCCGGTTCGAACTTGCGAACCATGGCACCGCGTTCCTGGACGAAATCGGCGAGATTGCGCTGGAGCTTCAGCCTAAGTTGCTACGCGTATTGCAGGAAAGAGAATTCGAGCGGCTCGGAGGTACGCGCACGATTAAGACTGATGCGCGCCTTATCGCCGCAACAAATCGAAACTTGGCCGCCTGCGTCGAGGAGGGGAGATTTCGAGCGGACCTTTTCTATCGACTCAACATTTTTCCTATCCATGTGCCTCCTCTTCGGGAACGTCCCGAAGATATTCCTTTGCTTGTGAGGCACTTTGCACAACACTTCGCGTGTCGAATGAATCGCGTAATCGATACGATTCCATCAGAAACTATGGAGACCCTGGTTCACCACTCCTGGCCTGGAAACATTCGTGAGTTGCAGAATCTTGTCGAGCATTCTGTGATTGTTTCGCCCGGTCCGGTGCTCCGTGCGCCTCTTGCAGCTCTTCAATCGCATAGCGTGCCCAATCAGGAAGGCACCGGGCATCGGACTCTCGAGGAGGCTGAACGCGAGCATATCCTCTCAACCTTGAAAGAAACAAAATGGGTTATTTCCGGTCCTCGCGGAGCAGCCGCACGACTGGGAATGAATCGCTCAACGCTTCAGTTTCGCATGAGAAAACTCGGCGTCGTCCGACGCTGGATGGAGTGATGCCCTCTCTTGTCTCTCAACGGCGCCCCTGCTCTGTGGAACACGACGACGGTTCGCCGACCGGGGAGAAAGCACCGCAGAAGATCGCCCACATACTTACATCGCCTCTACCCGAGGTAAGCGGACTCGTCGCTCTTATCTCCCACGATCTTCGCCAGCCGTTGACCGCCATCCTTGCGAATGCGGCGTTTCTCACCGACTCAGATCTTAGCGAGCCGCAAAGGGTCGATTTCTACGAGGAGATCCGTTTGGCCATCGATCGAATGAATGAGTTGATCTCTTCATTGTTGGAGTGTTCCAAAGGTCCTGAGACTCTTCGGCCCACCGCCGGCAACATCGTCGACACCATCGCGCGCGTGATCCGGATGACCTGTGAGAGACGGGAGTTCCGCCACATTGCCTTCGAGCACCATCATGAAGGCTTGGCCGAGGGATGGTTTTCTCCCAATGCTCTCGAACGGGTGGTCGCGAATCTGGTCCTAAATGCGTGCGAGGCGGTTCCTTCGGACTCGGGGAAGATCGTAATAACCACGACAGGAACTGTAGCCTGTTTGCAGATTGATGTGTGGGACAATGGTCCCGGCATCCTTCCGACAATTCGAGAGTCCGTGTTTCAACCATTTGTTAGCTATGGAAAGGCCGACGGCAACGGACTCGGCCTCGCGATAGCAAAGAAGATTGTCGAGGAACATGGTGGCAAAATCTACCTCGATGGAAGATGCGAGACAGGAACTCTATTCAAGCTAATGATCCCCTTCGCCAATCTGGACATGCGGTCTCCATCATGACCTTGAAAATGCTAGGTCTCAATGAGGAATCTCGCGCTGTCTTCGCCAACCGAGAATTCATACAACCTCAAGCGTTTGCTATCAGTCAATCCGTCGCGGAAGCTCGTGAAGAAACGATGATGTCAAGGGCGGATTATTGTGTCAGCGCGACGGTGACAGTTTGGACACACCCCAATTACATACGCTGGATTATCAGGGCCCGCCATCGGACAAGCGTGCCGATAGCGATCAGGTAATCGTCAAGCGCCCGGCTTCCAACTATTCGCCTATAAGGGGAACTCCGCCCCGATCTCCACGAGTTGGGTTCGCGGCATGCGGAAATACTCGCTGATTGGCGCCGCATTGCGGTACATAAAGCCAAAAATCGCCTCCACGAGGCGCGGCAATCCTTTGTGGTCTTCCCGTGCCACGATGGTCTCGTGGCCGACGTAGTAGACCACGTCCGACGGATCGCACGGGAAACCGTTGTCCTTCGCGCTCTGCACAAGGAAAGGTACATCCGGACGTTCCATAAAACCGTACCGGGCGCGTGCCCTCCACACTCGGGGAGCAATCGCCTCCACGGTCGCGCGCCCCTCCGCGGAGATGTAAGGCACTAGTTCCGTCACAACGTTCAGAATGAAGACTGTTTCGTGCAGGGCGCGGATTTTCATCACGTGCCACGCCAGCACCGGCGGAACATTCAGATCGCTTGGTGTGAGAAATACGGCCGTGCCCGGAACGCGAGCCACATGGCCTGCATTCATCTCCTTCAGAATCTGATCGATGGGCAGCCCTGTTTTCCGCCGTACTTTCTGCAGCGCCGCGTATCCAGTGTGCCAGATCAGCATGGCGCCATAGACGGAGCCGCCGAACACCAGCGGCACCCACCCTCCGGCCTCCACCTTCAGCATATTGGCTGAGAAGAAGCCTGCATCGATAATGGCGAACCCCCCCGCAACTAGCAGGGAAAGCCAAAGGCTCCATTTCCATATCTCGTGCATGGCAATAAACAACAAGAAAGTAGTCATCAGCATCGTCGCCGAAACCGCGATGCCATACGCCGCCGCCAGCGAGTCCGAGGTCTTGAACCCTAATGCCAGCGCCAGCGTCGCCGCCATCAGCAGCCAGTTCACCGCGGGGACATAGATCTGTCCATACCCCTGGGCGGAGGTCTGCATGATTCGCAACCGCGGCAACCATCCCAGCTGGATTGCTTGCCGCGTCATAGAGAACGTCCCCGTAATGATCGCCTGGCTGGCAATGATCGTCGCGATGGTCGCCAGGATGACCATCGGGACCAGGAACGCGGTCGGGCAAAGTCGATAGAAAATGTTGTTTTCGACCGACTCACTGGAAAGCACAATCGCAGCCTGGCCCGCGTAATTCAGCACCAGCGATGGGAGAACGAGCACCGACCACGCCACGCGAATCGGCCAGCGCCCAAAATGTCCCATGTCGGCATACAACGCCTCAGCGCCCGTTACGCACAAGAACACGGCGCCCAGCACCGCAAACGCAGTACCTCCTCCGGCCAGCAGATAACGTGCGCCGTAGACCGGATTAAGCGCCACCAGGACGGAAGGGTGCTGCACAATGCCGCGCAGCCCAAGCACGCCGAGGGTTGCAAACCAAATCAGCATGACGGGTCCGAACAGTTTTCCAATGCGCGCCGTTCCCAGGTACTGGAACGCGAACAACAGGATCAGCACCAGCACAGTGAGTGGCAGAACGTAGCTCTGCATTCCCGGAGAAACGATCTCCAGCCCTTCCAGCGCTGACAAAACCGAAATCGCAGGCGTGATTGCGCCATCCCCATAAATCAGGGCCGCACCGAACAATCCCACCAGAACGATCAGCGGACGGTTGCCCCGCTTCACTCCCAACAGCGACATCAGCGCCAGGATCCCACCCTCGCCGTCGTTGTCGATTCGCATCGCCAGGGTTACATACTTGACCGACGTGATGATGATCAGCGTCCAGAAGATGAGTGACATCGCCCCCAGCGTTGCTTCTCGGCTCGGGTGACCGCCGGTAACGTTCAGCACGGTTTGGAGCGTGTATAGCGGACTGGTGCCGATGTCACCGAAAACCACGCCAAGCGCGGCGAAGGCGAGCCCCGCTAAGCTGCCATCCACGCTGCCGGGACGAGTCGGCGCCTTGGGTCCGTCAGTCACGAAGACTTACTCCCTGATACTGAAGAAGCTGCCCACCGCTATCCGCGGCCGACATTCCGACATCTGCCAAGACTTGATTCACTCCTTCATGGAAATCGAAATCTGAGGAAGTTGAGGGATTGTTTAGTTTGTCGACGATAGTCTCAGTTAAATGAGCTGGGGCTTGGGTTTCTCCCTTAATCGCGGATACAGATCGCATATGTAGACTCCTGGATGATTGAGTGGCTCGTATTTTTTCTGAGACGCTATGGTAAGCGCATTCCGATGGCCAAATGGCGGCTCCTATAGCTTGCTGAAAAGCGTGCTCTTTTTCGACCCGACCCTAGTGGTGTTCAACTCAGCTGTTGAGAAGTTAGCTTGCGCTTTACACAATTGCTTAAATGTTGCCAGCCGAACGGTGAGCGGATTCGGAAACCAGACCTCGACATACCGGAATGTTCGTTACACCTTGGACCAAGGACATCGTTATCGTAGGCAGCACCTTTGCGATCACTCCGGCGGTCAGGTTGATCCCCAGTCTGGAATCCGCTCAGTTGCTGAAGTAGCTAAAAAGCAACGCCAACGACGATCCGCGTAGCGGAGGCACTAGAAAATCAGTTTATAGACATAGTTCGGGAGCCTGATGTCACACATAGCGCCGCCAGCTAGCGGATCTGCTTCACGCATATTCCTGGATTTGAGCTGTCGTGGGACTCGCATGAGACAGCGGTAAAGCCACGTTGAAGGTTGCACCGTCAGCTTTGTTATTCTCAGCCCAAAGCCACCCTCCATGGGCTTCAACGATGGAGCGTGACACGGCCAAACCTATACCCATGCCTTTCTCTTTTGTCGTCATAAAGGCGTCAAAGATTCGTTCCGGATCATGGACTCCCGGCCCGTTATCGATCACCTGGACTAGCATCCTGTCTGAATCTGTAACAACTGCTCGGAGTGTTACTAGCGGGGCCACCTGTTGTCCTTCCAAGGCCTCGATAGCATTCACGATTAGATTAATGAAGACTTGTTGGATCTGAATCTGATCGACAAGGATCGCAGGAAGGGACTCTTCGAAGTGGCACTCGACGGGTACGGCGCGCTTTTTCGGGTCCTCCTGCACAATTCGGACAACTTCCTGGAGTATGTCCGGAATCTTGACATCCTTCTTGACGAAGGACTCCTGCTTGAAGAGTGCTCGAATATGTCGCATAGTCTCGTCGGCCGCTCGGGCATCTCGTATAGTCCGATCAATCGACGAATTCACCTCTGTCATATTCGACTGAGCGGCATTCAACCACCTCTTCGCCGCCTGTGCGTTTGCAAGTATCGACATGAGCGGCTGGTTCAGTTCGTGAGCGATCGAAGCTGCAAGCTCAGCGACGGTCGCCAACCGCGAAGCCTTTGCGAGTTTGATACCCGTGTCGCGAAGGTGGTCTTCCGCCCGTTTCCGATCATCGATGTCCACAGTGAGGCCATAATACTGAATGATTTTCTCGTAGGGATCACGCAATGGCTCGCCCATCGAGTGATGCCATAGGTACTCTCCATCTCGGCGTCGCAAGCGGTGTATTGCTCTATAAGACTGTCCAGAGCTGATTGCCCTGGCGAATGCCTTCACGGTCTCCTCTCGATCATCAGGATGAATGAAGGTCTCCCACCCGCGATTAACGATTTCTTCGAATGATGCCCCAAAATATTCAATGAACCTTTGAGATAGATGGGTTGTTTCCCCAGTTGGCGACGCTGACCAGAGCATTGAGGGAATGGTTTCGATGATGCCAACGAGTTCATGCTCTCGCATCTGAAGAGCACTTTCAGTCTTCTTCAATACATCGATATCGAAGAGAATCCCGTACCATTTAACGATCTTCCCTTCATCATCACGGAGAGCGAGATTGCGGTTCAAGAACCAGCGGTAGACTCCGTCGGCGCGACGGCAACGTAGCTCCTGTTCAACAGGTTCTCCCGAGACCAATCCGGACTGCCAGTTTGCCAAGACTCGATCGACGTCGTCGGGATGGATCACATACGCCCAACCCCATCCCATCGCCTCTTCCCTGGTCTGGCCGAAGTAGTCCAACCAACGCTGGCTGAAAAAATCGGCTGTTCCGTCAGGCAAAGCGGTCCCCACGTAGGCCGGCATTACGTCAATTAGGGTTCGAAGCTCTCTCTCGTTCTTCCGGAGTGTTTCCTCTGCCCGTTTCCGATCATCGACGTCAACCGAGATTCCGTACCACTGAATGATCTTGCCGTCGAGATCACGCAAAGGTTCGCCCATCGTGTGATGCCATCGGTACTCTCCATCTGCGCGTCGCCAGCGGTTTATTACGTTGAATAATTCTCCAGTTTCGAGTGCACGGGCGAATAGCTTCCCAGTCTCCTCTTGATCATCGGGATGAATGATTCTCACCCACCCCCGATTAGCGAATTCTTCGAAGGGAGCCCCAAAATATTCAAGGAATCTTTTAGAGAGATGACTTGGTTCTCCGTTCGGCCACAATGCCCAAAGCATTGAGGGGATTGTTTCGATAATGCCAACGAGCTGCTGCTCTCGGGTTTGAAGAGCACTTTCAGTCTTCTTCAATGCGTCGATATCGAAAAGAATCCCGTACCATTTAATGATCTTCCCTTCATCATTGCGGAGAGGGAGATTGCGATTCAGAAACCAGCGATAGGTTCCATCCGCCCGCCGGCAACGAAACTCCATCTCAACAGGTTCTCCTGAGGCCAATCCCGCCCGCCAGTTTGCCGACACTCGGTCGGCGTCGTCAGGATGGAGCGCACGAGCCCAGCCCCATCCCATCGCCTCTTCTTCTCTGGTCTGGCCGGAGTACTCCAACCAACTCTGGCTCAGAAAATCAGCTGTTCCATCGGGCAAGCAGGTCCCCACGTAGGCGGGCAATACATCAATGAGGGTCCGAAGCTCTCTCTCGCTCTTCCGGAGTGTTTCCTCTGCTCGTTTCCGATCATCGATGTCGACCGAAAGGCCGTACCACTGAATGATCTTGCCCTCGGGATCACGCAAAGGTTCGCCCCTCGCGTGATGCCATCTGTACTCTCCATCTGCTCGTCGCAAGCGGTGCACCACACTGAATGACTCTCCAGCGTCCATTGCCCGTAAGAGTGCCTTTGCGGTTTCCTCTAGATCATCGGGATGAATGAAGCTCTCCCACCCGCCATTAGCGAATTCTTCGTAGGGAGCCCCAAAATATTCAAGGAGTCTTTTAGAGAGATGAGTTGGCACTAAGGTCGGTGAGGCTGACCAAAGCAGTGAAGGAATTGTTTCGATAATGCCAAGCAGCTGCTGCTCTCGCGTTTGAAGAGCGCTTTCAGTTTCTTTCAATACGTCGATGTTCGTGACGGTCCCGTACCACTTAATGACTTTTCCTCCGTCATCACAGAAAGGGACGCCGCGATACAAGAACCAGTGATAGATTCCCTCCGCGCCCCGGCAGCGGAGTTGATATTCGACGGGCGTTCCGGCGGCCAATGCGGCCCGCCAGTTGGCCACCACTCGATCGACGTCGTCGGGGTGCATTGTGCTCACCCAACCCCAACCTATCCACTGTTCTCTGGAGAGGCCCGTATAGTCCAACCAACTTTGGCTGATGAAGTCGAGCGATCCATCCGGCAGATTGGTACCTACATAGGCAGGAATCGCCTCAACGAGAATCTGAAGCTCCTTCTCGCTGAGCCGGATCTTCTCTTCTGCCCGCTTTGCCTCAGTAATATCGATGACCGCCCCTGCGAACTCGAGGTCATCGGAATTGGTCTCCAATCGTCGCGCCAGAACGTGAACATTCTTGACCCGATCGTCGGGAAAGAGCAAGCGATACTCGTAATCGATGGCGCCGCCCCTGATGGAGGCGCGTTCTACAGTCTCAAGCACGAAATTGCGATCTTCAGGGTGAACGCGTTCCACGATCATATCGAGCGTGACCTTGTCCCTCGGCGAGTATTCGAAGATGCGGTAGGTTTCGTCCGACCATACATGCTCTTCGCAGCCTGGCTTCCAACCGAAGCTGCCGGTGTGGCTGAGTCTTTGGGCTTCGGCCAGGTAGCCTTCGCTCCTATGCAACTCCTGGGCGCTTTCTAGGAGTTGTTCCTCGGCTCTCTTCTGGCCATCAATGTCGACACTAGATCCATGCCACTTGATAGTTTTTCCACTATCGCTGCGTATCGCCAGTTTGTGGTGCAGCATCCAGCGATATTCCCCGTCAGCCCGTCGTACTCGCGCCGTACCCTCAAAGCCCTCTCCCGTGGCGATCGACTCCCGCCACTTCTGTACAAAAGCTTCGACATCTTCCGGATGAATAAACGAAGTCCATTGCCATCCCAACAGCCTCTCCAGCGGCTGTCCTATGAAGTTGAGCCACCGCTGATTGAAGAAATCAAGGTAGCCATCCGGTCGGGCGGTGTGGATCAGCGCGGGCGACAAGTCGACAATTTGGCGAAACAACATGCTCTGATCGTCGACCGGAATTGGGGCATCGTTCGCCATGGTGGGCATGATAAACCGTCCAGACAACCCCTTCCCAATATTCTCCGGCCAAAAATGTCGCGGCACAAAGGCTAATCCTAAACACTCCGTAGGCTTGAGTGCGATGACCTCGTGCAGCGCTGCATTACTGCCCGGGTACCGATCAGAGTCGATTGTCAAATTCCAACCCTTTTTGGTATGGCGGGGACGGTCTCAGTAATTTTCAAACATCAGATGACCCGGCTTCGGATGGTCGAATCAATAGCAGACTTGCTGGCGGCGCGGAGGAGATTTGCAGCATCAATGAGACTTTGTCGTCTCGCGAAAACGCTCCCAGCGATCAACTGACCCCACACGGTCGGCTCCTTGGAACGGCAGCACCCACCCTGGGTACTCAGGGGAAGCGCGCTGACCTCATCCGACTACCTAAACTCGTCTTGGGTGAGTGTGAGTTCAACCGCCGTAAGATTATCCTGAAGCTGGTCGAGGCGTTTCGCGCCAATGATGACCGAAGTTACCACAGGCTTTGCCAAGAGCCATGCGAGCGAGAGCCGTGCAGACTACAGCCATGTGCTTCCGCGAGCGGAGCCATCACGTCGAGGATCTTCCAGGCCCGCCCTTTGTCCACGACGGGAAAGTCGTAGCTGGTGCGGCGCGAATCCGTCAGCTTCAGCTGCGTCCGGCCGTACTTGCCGGAAAGCAAGCCGCCGGCAAGCGGACTCCACTCGAGCAAGCCGACCTTTTCGGCTTCTAGCATGGGAACGATTTCCCGCTCGAGATCGCGTCCTGCAATCGAATAATAAGCCTGAAGCGTGTCGAATCGAGACAAGTTCCTGTTGAGGCTCGCCAAAATACCGATCTACTGTTGAATCACGACGTTGCTCTGCTATGGAAAAGGCCGGGCGGTGGCGAATGACGACCACGGCACAACCTTTCACATCACAAAGGTCTTATCGCCGATCTTCAAAGAGTCGTCGTAGCTGTCAGCGGAGAGTTTCGAACCTGCCCCGTACTGGTGGGTTGAACTGCGGTGATCGCTCCAACCTTATACCGGGAGTTAGATTGCGCTAGCGCCGGGATGGCCGTGCCATATATCAAATCACAGTCAATGCCTTCAACATACGTATCTCCTGTCAGCGGAGCCGAGGAGTGCGATGGCGTAGAACCGATTGATCGCCGCAATGATCGCAAACTGTTCGTCCTCATTTCTGGCGTGCTTGATAAGGCTTTCCACGTCCAGGTGAATGCGCATCGTGGTTGGAGCCGCCGTTGACTGAACAGTTTCGCCTTGAATCGCAGAGTTCGGAATCACAGCTTGTGCGTAGGCTCGGATATCCCTCTTGTCTGGCTGGCTGCCGGTCGCCATGTTTTCGCTCTCGCGCATGCTCGCCGGGTTAACATTGGTAGCTATTTCTTCAACTATCTTTATCATCGCTGAACGTCTCCTTGTAAATCCAATCAGGCTCGGACTATCTGTGGAGTAAGCACACAAGAGACCACTTCGGAAATGCAAAACAAGAAAGAGCATTCCTTCGACAAGAATCCGCAAGCACATCCAAGTGCGACGACGCGGCCCGTGTTACGTTTGGCCGCGGAGTAGCGTTGCCCCACGTTTCGTTCTGCGCTTAAAAGGATCGACGCCTGCGTTTGTGTCCCGCCGGTAAGGCCGGACCCGATCTGTAGATCGAAAACGAGCATCTTGTTGAGGCGGTGACGCTCTGGGGTCAGAATCCTGACCCTACAGAAACATGCGATGCGAATAAAATAGTATTTAATTGCACTTGCGTGATGTCGTGATCCCTGCCTTTCACAACACATTCCCCTCAGGCCTTCATCTACACAGTGAGCAAGCCCAGATTGAGCAGGCAAAGTAGCTCCTGCACCATACCTTTCTATTGGTACTGAGAGCCAGCAGGTTGGCATGTGCCAGTGGCCAACCACGACTCCATATCATTCAGCGCCCTACCGACCATTTTCCCTTGAGTCTCATCTACATCCCACGGCCAGGATTTATGGCAGCTGGATTGCACTGTTTACGAGCATCGAGGCAAACGCCAATCGACGCGGGTCAAGCAACCGATGCGAGCGAATGGCTTCGCCAATAACAGGCGACTAATCGCGTTCTCTCGGTTGGAACAGCCAGAAGAGCGACCTTCGCCCAAGAAGAACCAACGGAAGAAACGTCCTGAAGACGTCAACAGAATGTACGCTAAACCTGGGCTCTAGGATCGAATAACCGTTCGACTCTGGAGCCCGGGATCTTGGCGGAGATATAAGGCGTTCTTCCTAATGTGTGCTGTTCTAGGGCTAACTTCCTGCGCGCTGGCCATTGACAATGGCAAAGTAACCGGAAGGTTGGAAGGAGCAGTATTTGAAAGTGATCAACGTTACCAGTCCTGCCCGGCCGGCGCGAAGGTACGAGCGAGCGGTCGGTCCCGTCACGGTCGAAACAGAGACAAACACGGACGGTAATTATGTCTTTGTAGCGCTACCTGTTGGGAGCTACATAGTTGACGCTACTTATTCTGGTCTCGAGGAAGTACCGATGACCGCGGTCGGGGCCGATCAGGTAGTTCAAGTCGCACTTCAACTAAGGCCTCCGCAGCTCAAGACCGAGGTAACAGTAACGGCCAGCTCTGCAGATGTAAAGACGCCTGCTCCAGCTGAAACCATCAACGCGAAGACGAGTCGCGACGCGCCTAATTGGAATGAGCGGTTCGATGCCTCCTTCCGCTGGTTCCTAACGTAGTTTGCGGACCTGACGGACATATCAATCTGAAGGGCGCTAGCAGCACCCAGAACGGCGCACCGGTCAACAGCGCAAATGTCACAGATCCGGCAACCGGTAATCAGAATCAATTGTTATAGCCGAGGCCGGGCTCGATCCTGACCTTCTTATCAGCACTTGAAGGGCCAGTGTGAGCTCTTCGCCGTGGTGACATCTATCTGGTTCACTAGGTGTTCTCGCTGATACCGGTTGCCTCGTGCCATAAGCTCT
>Ga0206966_1068_pt1 | contig 31858 bp, 25 predicted proteins | sample Alteio_BWOrgHeat_23_FD_152970 | JGI IMG/M metagenome (GOLD analysis project Ga0206966, IMG submission 152970) | Enriched cells from forest soil in Barre Woods Harvard Forest LTER site, Petersham, Massachusetts, United States -... | ecosystem: Environmental > Terrestrial > Soil > Temperate forest >...
GTGCACCTTAGTTCGAGTGGCGGGTCGGCCGGCACTGCTGATCTACGCGCCTAAGTCTAATGAAGGCATAACGGCACTCATAGAGGAGCTAGCGATTCAGATGGCCGCAACTGTGACAGACGGGCCAGCGGACTATCTCTGGGCGACTCTGACAGGAAAACTCGGTGAAGGGTTCATGTACTGTTGGCTGCCGGGACAGGAGTGCCCCGTAAGTTCGATTCCCTCACGGGAACAGTGGCAGAAGGATTCTCGCACACTCGCAGCGCGGGCGACCACAAAGGCCGATCCCGCGAAGTTCAAAGAACTTCAACGGGAGTTTGATGAACTCCACGAGCGCATCTACGCGGCGCGAGAGCCGATTGACGGCTCCAATGACTTAACAGCACAACTCTGCAAATGCATCTTTCTCAAGATGCATCTGGAACGTAACCCAGATTTCCGGATAGGTTCGGCCAGCAAGCTTCTCGAACAAGTGTTTCGTGGCGACTATATTCGGTCCAATGGCACAAGCGCTGTCGAGGAGATCAAACTTGCCTTCGAATCCGCCAAGTCGCTTCCACAATACTGTTTCAAAGATGACAAGGGCCGTGACTTCCAAATCTTCGATTCGCGGGATTTCATTCGCTTCAACCAACCCGAAACATTCGCCCGCATAGCCGACATGCTGAATCGTCACCAACTGACAAGTCCTGAAGAAACAGGGCTTGAGGATGACATTCTGGGCCGTGCCTTCGACGTGATGTTGCGTGCCAAGTTCGAAAGCAAGGGCGGAATGGGGATCTACCTCACACCTCAACAGGTTCGCGACGCCATGGTACAGCTGGCGTTGTTTGACATTCTACGCGAAGACCCCGCGACTATTACACGACGCAACCCAAAGACAGGAGAAATCGCATTTCGTGTTGGGGATCCATGCTGCGGGTCCGGTGGCTTCCTGGTTTCTGCGATGCGTGAGGTTCGTAAGCACGTTGAAAAGCTTGTCGGGCTTTCTGAAAGGCAGCGAAGAGAACTCCTTGCAGAGATATTTTCTCAAGGGTTCGAGGGTGCTGACAATTCCCCAAACATGGTTCTTCTTGCGCGAATCAACATGGCTCTCCATGGCGATCCCAAAGCCCGGGTCTTCGAGGCCCAAAATTCACTGGTGGACGACTTCTTCATCCCCGAGACCTTCGATCTGATCCTTACGAACCCACCCTTCAAAAAAGGTGGGATCAAAGATGAGGAGCAGCCGGAACTCGTTGAGACCTTCCGATCCGATATCAAGGACGGCAAGCCGATGATGTCGGGCTCTGGACTGGCGATGGGTTGCAAGCCAGACAGCAATGGTATTTGGAAGCCTGTGCGCAGCATCGATCCTGCAGTCCTATTCATCGATCGCTGCCTACAGCTCTTGAGGCCGGGCGGACGGCTCCTCATCGTTGTCCCCGATGGGATCCTCTGCAACTCTGGCGACCGTTACGTGCGCGAGTACCTTATGGGGCGAAAGGATGACTCGACGTCCCGTTTCGTCGGTGGCAAGGCGGTTGTCCGGGCAGTTGTAAGCCTGCCGCAAGTAACCTTCCGCCTCTCTGGAGCGGGAGCCAAGACCAGTTTTCTCTACCTGCAAAAGAAACGGCCCGGAGATGAGCAGGGTCCCGTCTTTATGGCGGTCGCGAATGAAGTTGGCTTCGATGTCAAACAAAACAAGGAAGTGATCACAGGCGTGAATGAGCTCGTGAAGATCGTGGAGGCTTACAAGCAGGGCCCACCTCCTCTGTCCCCCCTGAATGAGAATGTCTAACTGGTATCGAAGAAAGAATGCGGCCACACTCCATCAACGATGTAAAGGATAGTCTTCTGGGTCTCGCCCGTCTGGGTGGGGTCCCATCAATCGTGCCCTATGCGCAATGGCTGAAGGTTGCCGGGGCCGTTCAGCAACTTCAGGATCCCAACTGGCTTTATACCGACAAGATTTGGTTGAGGACTACAACCCCGGCGGCAGGGACGTTGGATCTGTTACGACGTACAGCTGTCCTGGATCCCTGCTACCGGTTCCATTTGGACATTCTCGTGGCCGAAGTCCTGCAGACGATAGCAACCACAGCGCGCTGGGGTCGTTTCGAGGAGCTTATCTTCGGACCTCTCGTAGATTTCGCCCCCCGGTTTGTTCAGCTCTTGGAGCACGCGGCGTCGACGTTTGGTCTGACTCCTGGTGATCTTTCTGACACTTCCTGGCGGGAGTTGGCTGAGCAAACGGAAGGTGCAGATCGGGACACATTTGCAGGGTGGGATCGTGAGCTTTGGGGTGATGTGCCAGGTGGGGCGGCCGCCTTGTTTCCAGTTCTGGTCGATGCATATGTGCCTTTGCGCCGCCACGCCTGTACGGTCGCATCCGAGCAGGATGCACTTGATGACGCTACCTCTCAACTGTTAGCGAGCTTAATTGAACGCGGGAAGCATTCTGAAGGGATGTTCGTGGACATAGCACTTGCGCCACAGCTCAAGAAGCTTGTCAGCCTCGGACTGCCAATTCGCAAATGGATCCCGGGTGGCGCTGCGATGGATCGACGCTCGATCGCAGGACTCGTTGAACCGGTTCGTCTCATATGGCAAGGGCGCCTCAAGAGTTACCCGGAAGGCAGTCCTCTAACGGGGGTCAACAAGTCTCATTTGAAAAGTGCTGAGGTGGATCCTGGACCGGAGCTGGGCCTTGATGTATTGATAGAAGGCTTCTGGAGCGCTGTTGAGAGCTCGGTCAGTGCCGTTGCATTCCCTGGGCTGTGCCTGTCCGATGACTGGCCAACGAATCCAGCGCACGCACCGTTGTGGGCCCAAATTCCTTCGTCGGAGGACCTCAGGGGCGTGCACGTTGCGAGGAAAGACTCCGTTGAGGTCGATCAGGCACTATTCGTGTTGGCGCGCCACCTGCTATTTGGTCTGCTGTTGCAGATCTTCATCCTTGAATCGATGGATCGTGAACTCGGCCACGAAAGCCTTGCTTTCGCTCCAGCGGTCCAGGATGGCTTGGAAGGTTTCCGGTCCATTCAGGTCTTCTATCAGCCGACGCAGGAACAAGGTCCTGACGCCGAGCAGCGAATCCTTCCGGCGTATGAGCTGGGCCCCTTTGAGTCCGTTATCGACAGCCTCGCTCAAGACTTGGGCATTTCCCCCGCCGGGCTCACGTTTGGCAGTGATGGGGATGGGTTTTGGACGACAGCAACCAGGCTGCTTGCCTCGCTGAACGTCGTCACCTTATCCACTGCGAAGGATCGGTGGATCCTACATGCGAACTATCTTGATCGGCTCCACGGAGGAGGACTCATGGCCGGGGTACTTCGGCGAGGAAAGAACGTCCGCGACCGGGTTCGAGCCCACCTCCATCATTTGTGGTCAGCAGCAAACGACTTGAATCACCAAATCGGAGCGCTTGATGCCTGAGGCAGTCTCAATCGGCCTGAATCAGTTGATCCTGTGGTACGACGCCACGAGGATTCAGACCTGGCCTGCGTTTCTTGCAACAGTGCCTGACGCGCTGACACTACGTTCTGCTACAGATTTCGGGCGCCGCTTCGAAAGCGAGCGGATGACCGACCCCCGCCATGCCGCCGCAGAAAAGATCGTGCGGAATCTTCCGGGCCTCGAATCAAAAGGGAAGAAGTTTGTTCTGAAAGGTATTGGATTGTTAGCCCAGATGCCGAGCGGATACTTCATCTCTGCAGAGGGCATACGTCTCCGTGCGGCGTATGTCGACAGTCCCAAGGGGAAGCACTGGGTCCGATTGCTTGCCTCGTTGATACTCGCGAGAGAACCAAGGACGCGTGTGGTGATCCGCGCTCTTTCAAGGGAGGGCGCTGAACTGCGTTTTGATGGAAAGAAATGGTTTGGAGGCAGCCTGCGCAAGGCATCGATCGTCTCGCAAGACCCTACTGTCTTTCCGTTCCATGGGGAGAGGTCAGACGCCGCAACGCTGCGTACTCTGCTTTGCGACCACAGCTGGTGGGCATTGGGAGAGTGGCGAAGGCATCCGTTAATGGCGGACACCGAGAATTGCCAGTTTACTGGGACTTTACAAGAGTACCTTTCACTTCACGACGTGGGTTTGGCTCTTCGCGGACCGTTCGAGTTGCTGCTTCACCTCGGTGTACTTCGCACACAGGAAAACGTGTGCTGGATTGATCGCGACATTGCGATTCGGGAACTTGGTGCCGACCTAGCGTCCGAATTCGGTTGGGTCACTGCGACCAAAGCGCTTCCGCTGGAACAGTTGATAGACCAGCAAGTGAAGGAACTGCGATCGGACACCGGGTACGTCATCGCATCTGATCTGCGGCAAGCACTTCGGGGAGCAGGCATCGAGAATCCTGATGCGGAGATTGCCCGACTGGAGTCGGAGGGCAAGCTGGTCATCGAAGCGGAGGACTTTGGGCAATCGCGCCACGGCGAAGGTCTTTTTGGCGACCCGAGAAAACAAATGGTGCAAATAAGAATGCTGATCAGGAGTGCCCGATGACTGTAAATCCATGGCAGGCAGAAGGCGTCTCGATTCTTCCGAACGACCTGAAAGATCTGATGCCCATCGTCGGGCAGCAGGAGTTGTTCCGGAGCTTGGGAGGATTCAGGGAAGAAACGCTGAACAAAGGGAAGGACGCGCTCTCCGGCTTCTTTGTGTTGATCGGTGGATGGGGTGTCGGCAAAAGCCGAGTTGGACATGAACTGTGCCTCGAAGGAATTGCGAGTGAAGCGGAGTGGATTGTAGATGGCCGTCCAGAGAGAATTCTAAAGGCCGGACTCGAACAGAATATCCTTCCGATATTTGTGCGATACAGCCAGGTGACTACTGGACCGCTCGGGGGTGCCCTTGAGACCGACAACTGGATTCCAAGCGTTACAGCTGAGGCATTCTGCAGGCTCGCCGGGATTCGCGGCAATAACAAGGCCAACAAGCTCAGCAAGAACCAGGATCGTCTGCTTGAACTGACTCGGCAGGCATTGGGACCGCGGGGCTGGGCGTCTGTTCAGAAGCGGCTGGAGGAAGCACTCGCGGGTCTGCAACCTGACCAGGTGGTTCGCCGCTGTCTGGAAGTGCTGAAGGATCTCAAAATTGAGAACCTCTGGATAGTTGTCGACGAAATAGAGGACATCACAGACACTGAGCGGGACGGTCTGCCTTCCGAAGATCGCGGCAAAGGTATTGACCAGGCATTGTTGACTGTCATTCCCCGCGTCATCAAGCAAGAAGAGCTGCGTCAGGAGTTTCCTCAGATTAACTTTGTTCTACTGTGCTCTCTCGCAGTCGGTGATCTCATGCGAGGTATCCCAGCAATCCGTCGTCGCACCAGCTGGCATGAGCTGAACACGAATTCATTCAACGACGTTGAAGCATTTTTCCGATACTTGCGCGATCATCGGCAGGCGGCTGCCCGGAGTATCTCCACGTACCCCGATGGATTGAAAGAAGCCGCATTCTTCGCCGCCAATCGGAATTTCGGATGGTTCAACGTGATCATGAATCACGCACATGAGAACCATAGGGAGGGGGCGATCCCTGTCCCGGAACTGCTGAAGAAATTTGCGCAGGACAAACCGAAAGGCCTTAAGAATACGGTCTTCGACCTAGAAGCGATCAGCGATTACCAGATCGCCAAAGACAGTGACAAGGACGAGGTTGTGCGCCTCATCTTTGGACTGCTGCCGAAGGCGGTTGGCTCAGGTCCTGACCAAATGGCGGACGCCACTGCACAGCGGTTTTTTGAGAAAAGACACGACATATCGGGCAAGAAGCTGTTCACACCCGTTCTTGAGGTCTGCCCACCGCTGCCTCACCTGATTACGGCCTACATGGTTAGTTCGGGCTTCCGCAACCCAGAAGGCAACATCCTCGAACTGCCGGGCGAAGCACGATTCAACATCCAAACGGTCATGGAGAGTCTGCGCGCCTACTCCATCGGTCTACCGCAGGATCGCCGGGAAAACCTCCTCATCAGTGAATTGGAAGAGGAGTTTACGGAGCAGGTTCGAAGCCTCTCGCCCTACGCAAGCGAGGCCGAGATCTTTGCTCCTCGTTTGCACCGCTTTCTGATGCTCGCCTGGAAGGAAGCAAAGGCCAAAGGCAACGCTGGCCAGTTGTTCTTGGCCCCTTCGTTCTCGTTCCTGCGAGGCTTCAATCGTCTGAATCGGCTTCGTGAGGCGGAGTCGGGTTATCTTCGTGATGGGCGGAGAAATACTCAACTTGAGGAGGCCTTCAATGAGCTGGCCTCGGATAAGAAGAGCAGTCTCCGTGTGCTGCTTCGCGGCATTTCTTCCGCCTGGGAGAAAGAGCCGACCGAATTGGACTTTCCGGACGGCTTCAAGCAGTTCTGCGCAAAGATCAAGTCGAAGCAATCTCCGCTGAACCTGGGCACCGACTCGGCTGTTACCCTCCTGGTGGCTCAGAGCGCGGACGAGACGGAATTGAAAGACGATCTGAATCGAATCGCTCGAGATCCGAAGCATCCTGTCGTAGTAGTCGTACGAAGCAATCCAGATCTTGCTGAGCAGCTTTTGGAACGCATCCCGAGGATCGCTCCCGAGGTCGCTCCGATGGTCATCATCCACAATCTGCTCCCGCAGGAACAGGAAGTACTCCAGCGGCTTGGCTTGCTTGCGGAGAAGTTCAATCAGGATGAATTGCGGACTCGCTACTTCTCTGGCTGGATCGAGACGGCCCGCCAGAATCTTTCGCAGAAGGTTTCCGCCTGGTCAGAAGACATCGAGCGCCGCGGCCTCGTTCTGCGTCCAATTTTCCACGGTCGCAGTGCCAAAGACAACGAGTTGCAGATCCTGGCACGGGGCTACGTCGAGATGATCAATGGTTCTTCCTTTGACGCGTTATTGCGCTCCCCGATCTTCGACCAGACTGAACTGGATTTCTTCAAGAAAGCGGTAGTCCGGCATATGGAGCCGGGGCCCAAATTTGAGGGTTTTCCCACAGCCGGCTTGATGGTGGATGAATCCGGAAGCACCGTAGCGCAGATCCCACGCGCGCTGGTTGCTCTGGTTGAACGATGCGGTTCTATTGCGTTGTCCCGCACTGACCTCGAACGATCCTTTTTGTACGACACGCACCTCGAAACACCGGCAAGAGACGTCATCCGGCAGCTGACGATCTTCCTGCTGCACGTCGGGCTCTTGGAGACGCAGGGCGACAAGTCGGACAAGTACGTTCGGGTCACCGCCAAGTCACTGGAAGACCTGCTCAAGCGCGCAGAAGACTGGCTCGGCCGAGAATTCGCTCAGGTTTCTGCCGAAATTCAGACGATCCATCGCGAGATCGGTGATCGCCTGCAGGACCAACTCGCCAAGGAAGCACGGCAAAAACTCAAGGAAGCGAACAAGAAGCTCGATTCGCTGAACCTCGACATCTTCAAACTGAGCTGGGATGAACTGAACAAGACTGGTTCTGATGGTCAGCCGTTATACGCAGGTCGCATCACCACAGCAATGCGGATTATCTCGGAAATCCGGACGACAGTTGCCGCCGTATTCGAGGCACAGCCAGCCAAGGACTTCTCGTACACTCCGGAATGCCTTGCTGAGTACGAAACCCAATCTGGCCGGAGCGACTATCCGCTCTGGCGACGCCTCGCGATCCTCCGGGGATTCTACCGAGACCTCAAGGAGCGGCGTCAGATTTTGCTGGATCGGATGCAGAACGTGCTTAAGGATGTCCACGCCCGTGTGCCCATGAATGCTGCCGGCGAACGCATTTTTCCAACTCAGGCGATCAGCCTCCCCTTTGAGTTTTACAAGAAGGAGCTCAATTTCCCATCCGACAAGCCCGGCCAGACGATCAACGTCGGCGCAACCACGCTGGGGATTGCAACGGTCGGGTTCAAGCTGGCCAGTAATCGGTTTCGGGAATCTGTAGAGCGTTTGAACATGATTGATGCCGACCTCAATCAGCCCGGCAAGCTGGTCAGCTCATTCTCAAACTCGCTTGCAGTGTGGGAGGCGATTCGGCAGGAAGTATCTGGTCTTTCGGTCCGCGCGACTGAACTGAAACAGTTCTTTTCGGATGCCGATCAGACTACGAAAGAACGTTTCCAGGTAGGCGAGATTGAGAGGCAGCTGTCCGATCTACTGGACCTTGCCGAAGGCGGGTTGATGCGTCAGAAGACGGATCAGCGCGACGCCTCAGGCGTTTCGATTTTCGAATTGACGCCGAAGCTAGCCGCGGATGTTGAAGAAGTGAAGCCTCTTATTGCCGAATTGCGGTCCCTTCTGGATCGGATCAACAACGGAATCCTTATTAAGCTTCAGGAGGACTATCGCACTACGCACAACGCTTTGATGAGTGCCTTCCGACGTGTCCGCCGTGCTCAGAATCTGGCGGAGGTTGCTTGGCCGGACAGAAAAGCTGCCACCTGGGGTCAAACCGTCGACCTGTTTGACAATGTAGTCGAACAGGCCGAGCGAGAGGGCAATGCGTACTTGCCGTCGGATGGCACCACTACTTTCACCGATCTAGTCGCTCTCTGCCGGATTGATGAGCAGGGTAAAGAGGTGGACTGGAACATGCCTCCGTATGAAGGCCATGTCAAGACCCTGATGAGCAAGCGGCTTTTGCAGCTCAGGTTGGTGTAGAGGAGAACGAATGATACCTGCCTCCCCAACATGTATCGGCCTTGATATCCATCAGAATGCGGCGGACCTCAAAGTTCTCCCGCAACTCGTCGGTACTGCTCAATGGATCCCGTTATCCGATGCCATTGCCGCCAGGCCGATGTTAGTATTGCCGGGGCTCTGGGTGGCAGACTCGCCGCGGCAGGCGACCGAACTCCTGCGCGGTCGCTCCGCAGCCGGGCTGCACACCGTCATTGTTCCGCGCTTCCGGGCCGGGGCCCTCACAAATATTCTCGGATCTCCATCTTCAGTAGAGCTCGCGGCGGCGGAGTTCAGGAGCTTTGAATGGGGTGGCGAACACTATGCCATTCCGGGCTTCACAATAATCAAGACCGCCCTTCATGCCGGCAAGTGGGGCGAGGCTCCCGGAGTTGGAACGGTCCTTCTGGCGTTTCGGCCTCACTCGGTCGCCGGAGCCATCGTGTTGTGCGCGGCGACGCTGACTAGTCGCATCCTGGGAGTTGCAACTGCAACGCAAAAGCACTTGTTGCTCCGCATCATCGAAGCGGCTTCGGCGCCCACCAACGCGATTGCGGCCTCGATCGAAGACGTCCCGGTTGCAAACCCCTCGACTATAGAAGAATTCCTGGATCAGGAGCATGAGCTGGGCGCCGCCTATTTGCTGAGCCGTCTAGCCAGTGCCAACCCGGACTCCGCAGACCTCACAGAGGTTGCGCAACAACGCCTCGGAATTCTGCTTCCCCCCGAAGAGGCCGCCCGTTTGAGATATCGTGCGCCGGCAGTACAGCCCGAAGAGATTCGTTTAGCGCTAGTTCGATTTGGTTGGGGTGCGTACGTTCGTCGACTGCGGGTGGAATCAGAATTTAACACTGGGGGACTTTCCAAGTGAGTCAAGCAAATTTAGAGAACAACAGCCCCCTCGCACAGGAAATGGCTGCGCAGATGCAGCTCGGAGTCTTCGGGACAGTAGGCAAACTGGCTCGGCAACTCCGTGCGATCCAGCGAATAGCACCGCAGCTTAAGGACGGCGGACTCGTACGAAAGCTGACCGTAGATCGCACCATTCGGCGCCGGGCGGTAGGCGTTGCTGCCGCGCATCAGGGCGTTAGCGCGTTCGGCGGACGCCTCTACGCAGTCGGAGCTGTTTCTCATGAGGTCACGGCCTCCGGCGGAGACATTTCTCATTCGCGTCAACAGAGTCGGCTCGACATCGGCGACATGACAAATCTCGAAGCCGATCGACGCTTGGAATGGAAGACGTACTGGCTCATCTACGAATTACTGGACGAGATATTCCTACAGGCTGAACTTCCCGACCTCATCTTGCTGGACATGCCTCTCATCATGGGCCGCGACGTCTATGCACAGTCCCTGGTTGATCAGGACCCTGAAATGGACAAAGAGTTAAAGGACGAAATCTTCAAGCTCAGGGATCGGGTTGAGAATTTTTGGTCTCGCCAGTTGGATCGCTGCTTTCCTATTGCCGAAAACGGACCTGCCATCGTCAGTCTCGGTCGCCGGAGATTTGGGAGCCTGCTGCGTCTATTGGAAGATCAGGGCCAGAAAGCAACGCCGGACCCCATCGATTTTGGCGCTCAGAAACTGATTCAGCATGACTGGGTCCAGATCCTGTCAATCGGTATTGATCGTGTGTTAGCCGGCATCCTGCCCGCTGAGCATCGAACTGCAGCCTTCAACCGGCAGGGGAGCCAAGACAAGGATGCTTTTCCAAAGGCACTGATCCAAAAGGGCAGCTTGGGATTCCACTACTTAACTGGCGTTCGCGGAGAGCCTGTACAAGTCGAAACCCTGGGGGACGCCGCAATCTGGCACACTCGTGGTGCAGAAGCGACTCTGGATCGGTTGGCCGCAGACCTAATTGCTCTGACCTACTTCGACCATCGGAAGTCCTTACCACTACCACTCTGGTATGCGCAGCGAACTGTTGAGGTCGTCAAGAACAAGAAGTGGTTGGAATTTTATCGGCAGCACACGTTGAAGGCCATGCGTGAAGAACAAGTGGAGCGCACGTGGTTATCGGGATGGGAGGAAGAGTAGTGGAGGCTCTGTCAGCGTCTGATAAAAATCTGGAATTCTCGGGAAACAAACTGATCGCTAGGACCTATGCCGATTTCATCGACCCGAGCCTACTATCGGCGTCTCGGCTAGATTGCGATTACTACGGCCCAACGTTCGTGGCAAATCAGGCGCGCCTTGAATCTGCACCGTGTGCTCTGATAAAGCTTCGTGATCTCTCAACACACGCGTCTGACGGAACGCACGACACAATAGAGATGCTTGGGGGATACCAGCAACAAGGCATCCGCTTTATTACGAGTGCAGAGGTTGTGGCCGGGCTGGCGGCTAGCCCGCTCTTCATCACTGAGCAGGCGCATCGTCGTAACAAGCGCAGTGAAGTGCTTCAGGGCGACCTTCTCGTCGCGGTCAGGGGCAGCACAGGTGTAGGCACGGCACGAGTGTACCGCCACGATGCCCCGGCCAACATCAATACAGCGGTGGCGAGAATTAGGGTGACCCCCCCCATCGACCCGTATTGGGTGGCGACGTTCTTTAATTCTGCAGTAGGGCGGCTGTCTACTTTGCGCATCGCAAACGGAGTTAACCAGCTGAACCTTAATATGGAGGAGACCGGCGACTTAGAAGTTCCGATCCCAACAGAGCCAATTCAACGAGCAATTGGGAACAAGCTACGCAAGGCTGAGAGGTTGAGAGAGGCCGCGGTGGCTGCGCAACAGAGTGTCAGCAACCTGATTGATAGATGGTACGCGGTGGACGAGTGGTCCGATCGACACCCGTACGGCTGGCTTTCTCCCAAAAACTTTGGGCCAGATCGCGCCGACGCTTGGTTCAATCAGCCATCATACATCCGCCTTGCGAGGTCTCTCGCTGGGCGAGGGAACCTCAAAGCAGTCGGATCGATTGCGGCCCTCGCTACGGAGCCTGTGGATTTTGACCAATTCGCCGGCTCCTACTTCGAATACTTTGAAATTGCGGATATAGACTCAGGATCTGGAATCATTACATCTGACCGTGTGGCGACCAACTCAGCGCCATCTCGTGCGAAGTACCTCGTTCACGCTGGTGATCTCCTTATCTCGACCGTTCGGCCAAACCGCAAAGGAATGGCTCTCGTTCCAGACTCGGTTTCGTCTGCTGTTTGCTCCTCAGGCTTTAGCGTGATTCGCGCCCCAGACCTCCCAACCGCACATTACCTGCGCGCCTGCTTGTTGCACGATGTGGCGACCCATCAAATGATGCGGTGGAATTCTGGCGCGACATATCCCGCGATCGACAGATCCGTTCCGTTGTCAGTACTGATTCCTTATCCCGGGCACGATGAGATTGAGCGTCATGGTTTGATTCTGCACTCCGCTGCGAAGGATCTTGTTGCCGCTCAGGAATTGATTGCGTCGGCTCAGAGTGACGTAGATCGCCTGGTTGACGGCACGCTGGATGAGCAATCCCTAATTACCGAAAGCGAGCAGATTGAATTCTGGTTACGTCATCACCACTCTTCTCCGGAAAGGAGTTCTTAGGCATGCCCTCCACTGAATATCTGGGACGTCTCGTCGGTAACACGGGGCGTCCAAACGACCTCAAGGCGGCGTTGAGGGGATCGTTCGCTGCCCGCCGGGGCGAGTTCGTCCGAATTCCCCATCGAGAACGTGAAGGTGAGCGTGAGACTGACTGCCTTGGACGCATTACCGGCGTCTCACGGAACAATGTTCTCTTCTCGCAGGATCTTGGGGAGGGCGTAAGCGAAGTGAACGTGCTTCCTGGATCCCTTGCCAGCGGTGAGACCCTTTACGGCACTATTGAACTGATCGGGTTTAAAGATCCGAATACCAGCGAGATTCGACTTCCCCGGCGCCCCTTGGACCCAGGTGCTCGCGTTTACGGCGTCGATTTCGACTTCCTCCGCGGCTTCTACCAGTTCAACGAAGAGACCTCAATTCACATCGGAAATCTGGTCGGGTACGAGACGGGGGCCCAGACTGTTCCGATCTACCTTGACGTCAACACTCTCGCGACCGAGCACGTAGCGATCCTGGCGATGACAGGCTCTGGAAAGTCGTATACGGTTGGCCGGATTATTGAGCGCCTAGTTGCGCAGATGAATGGCACGGTCATCGTGTTCGATCCTCATGGGGAATATGGCAAGGCGTTTTCGCGCGGCCAGCTGCAGTTCAATGAAGGTCTGGATACGGTGCAGGACGGTCGCGATCGGGAAATGCTCCAACGGATCGTTCAGAATCTGACTAGGTTACAGGGCATGGGCGGAGGCCTGAAGATCTACACTCCTCAGGACGAAGCTTTTGACGCCAAGTATTCAGATGCAAACACAAGGCTGGCTCTCCAATTCGACCAGCTGGACATGGAGGATCTGGGTGGGATCCTGCCCGGTATTAGTGAGCCTCAGATGCGCGTTCTGGATGCCGCTTTCCGAAAATGGCGCAAGGAAGAACCAGAGTCGCCGCGGGACGTGAATACCCTCGTTGATCTGTTGGGGCGTCGTCTGGACGAGGTCAAGAACGACCCCGAGTTGAATCTGAGCGCCGAAGAGCAAAAGGCTTTGAGTGCGCGAAGTGCCGCTATCGTCGGCATCCGACTTCGACGTGTACTCGGAGAAGCAAAGTCTTTCTACACTCGTGCCAGCCGTCTCCCCACGGACATCTACAGGTTGGTCGGCAGGCGAAACGCCCAGGAGCCAGGGCGCCTCGTCATCGTTGATCTCCAAGGGCTCTCCGACGAGGCCCGGCAGATCATCGTTGGATTACTATCCAGTGAAATCCTCGCGGCCGCGTCGAGCAAGACTGATCCGACTCGCCCCTGTTTCATCGTCTATGAGGAAGGCCACAATTTCGCGCCGGCGGATGGTGCTTCGATAAGTCGGTCTGTCATCAAAAAGATCGCAGCGGAAGGTCGAAAGTTCGGTGTGGGCTTCGCAATTATCAGTCAACGCCCCAGCAAATTGGACGCGGACGTGACAAGCCAATGCAACACCCTGATCACAATGCGAATCAAGAATCCGGAAGACCAGCGGTTCATCATCAAGTCGACCGAACAATTGAGCCAGGCCGATATCGATGAGCTTCCGGCCCTTTCGACGGGCGAAGCATTGATCTCCGGAAGGTCGATTCCCGCGCCCCTTCTGGTTCGGATCGGAACGAAGGCCCTGTTGCATGGTGGTGAATCGCCGCGGATTTTGGACGAATGGGGTCCGGGGAGGCTGCTCTAAGTGACGATCGGCGCGGCACCGCTGATCAACGAAACGGAGAGCCTGCTTCGGCAGGAATTCCGGAGTCTTGCAGTAGCGCGGACCCAGTTCCCAATGTTGACAGACTGGGGAATTGAGGATTTTAGCGAGACTGTCCACAGCCTCGGTATGAACTATCTCGCATCGATCGGGAGAACGGGGGGACGCCTCGCTTTGTCGGAATATCCAGTCAGAGTGTCCGCTGGATTGGAGGGTCCCCGCCACGTGCGTCCCGATGCTGTGTGGTGGGACGCTGCCTCACGACACATAGAGCTGGTCGGGGAATTCGAGCGCTACGAGGGGCAGGAGCTGCAGGACAAGGTCCGCAATTTGCTCTTGGCGCACCGTGCCCTCGGCGAAGGGCCTCGCGTGCTCCTGATGATGCTTTGGACGCTGTCGGGAACTCAGGTTCAGCCCACAGTCGAGTTTCAGTCCATGATCCGGTCAGGATTTCGGACGCCTGGAGGCATTCGGATTGCCGGGTTGGAGGCCGACTCACGCTTGGTCGTTGCGACGGCAATCCTTGTAAAATCTGACGGCCGTCTGCGACTCAAGGAGATTCTCTTGTGAAGATGGAGAATCTCGCCGCGGGTGTCGTCCTTGGCAAACGTTTTCAATTGGAAACGATCTTGGGCAGGGGCTCGTACGGAGACGTGTGGAAGGCTCGAACGATCGACAGTCCGGAACTTCCGCCGGTGGTCGCCCTGAAGTTCTTCACCAACCAGGATCGGGCGCTCCGGGTTTATCTGGACGAGGCAGAGAGGGTCAGACAATTCAACCATCCTCACATCGTCAGGATTTTCGATGCAGGGCGAGTAGACGGACTGGCACTTCTGTGCATGGAGTATGTCCCCGGCGGCACTCTTCTGCAGCGACTGGGAGAGGTAGAGGCTCCAAATCCAGTGTCGCTGGAGGAGGCGCTGGACTGGGCCTATGACATTGCAGAAGTTTTGGCGTATCTGCATGATTGGCAGCCAGCGTTCATGCACTGCGATCTCAAGCTGGACAACCTGCTCCTGAGCCCGGAGGGAGACATTCGTTTGATCGACTTCGGCCAGAGCAAAACACTGGACCGGCTGTTCGTGGAGACAGCAGGGGTTGGCGCATATCCGTACATGGCACCAGAACTGCTTGGGTCGGAGCGTGATCCTAAGGGGCGGCGTTACCTGCAGAGTGATGTCTACGCATTCGGAGTGATCCTGTACCGGATGCTTACGGGTCGCTTTCCGCGACCGACGCTGACGGAAGTTCACAATCTGGTTCCAATTCGAAGGCCATCGGAGCTCAATTCCCGGATACCGCGGGAACTCGACTACTTCGTGATGCGATGCCTGGACACAAGGCCCGAGAAGCGCTATCACAACGGAAAAGACTTGTTAGGCAATTTGACGCGTGTTAGGGAAGCCTTAGTCGCGCGGGCTAGAGTTGACGTTACTCCTGCTCCATTCATCGACGACGGAATCGTCAGCAAGGCAGAGGAAATCGCTTCGGCGGCCAAACATCTCCTTAGGGACGGCAAGGTTGATGAAGCGCTTGGACAACTTGAACGCGCGATACAACGGATGTCCACAGCACCGGCAATGTTGCTCGTCTTCGCTGAAGCCGCCAAACGGGCAAACAAGTGGGATGCGGCGCGAATTGCCTATCAACGCGTCTCCGCCTGGTACGAGATGCAGGGTGCTGGCGAGGACATGCGCCGCGACGCAGTGGAAGGCCTTGCTGAAGTTCAGGTCCGGTTGAAGAATTACGAGGACGCAGTAAAGGGCTTTAATTGGCTGGCAGAGCACTGGCCGGAGAAAAACTGGTACCGCTATCGTTACGGTATTTCGCTGGGGCTGGCGGGTCGATATGAAGCGTCGCTTGAAGTTCTACTTAAGTTGCACGCAGATCACCCTGGGTTGGCGGCGCTCTCCACGAAGGTCGGATTCGCATATCTGCAGCTGAAACTCGACAGAGAAGCCAGACAGTACTTTAACGAAGCCCTGATGTTGGATCCGTGTGATCCATTCGCCCTTTCATGCCTCGCAAAGTTGCACGCGCTCAAAGGGCGTCCCGACCTGGCGGAAAACTACTATCGCCGCTTGCTTGAAGTTGATGATGCGGATGATCTGGCCGCCGAACTTGCACGCCTACTTGGAAAGCCTAGTGGTACTTGACCGGAGGAAGCCTGAATGACGGAGGAAACAAAAGCACGACCGGCTGGCACCCTCTCGGATCAGGAGCGGCTTCAACTCCATCAGCTTCGGCTCATCGAGTGGATAGAGGCCAGAGCCGCGGCGGAGCAAAAACGAGCGGTCGGCAAAGAAACATTGGCCCCGCAAACATCTCGGATACCTATTCCCAGTCGATGGGAATTGGTGCGCGATGTGGAGTTGTATTCATGGCAGGAAGAATGCATAGAGTCCTGGTTCAATGCGGGACAGCGGGGAACTGTCAAGGTTGTCACTGGCGGGGGGAAGACCCTCCTTGCGTTAGCGATCGCCGAGAGGCTGCAGAACCGAGAGGACACTGAGTTACGAGTCGCAATCGTGGTTCCGACCATCGTGCTGATGAATCAGTGGTACGAGGAATTGGAGCAGCGATCCAACATCCCGGCGTGGGCAATTGGCCGGCTCGGCGGCGGTTACGACGATAACTTCTCAGGAGGACGGAGAATTCTGATCAGCGTGCTCTCGAGCGCCTACAAGATGCTGCCGTCTCTGGTAAACAAGGAGATCGGCAGCCATCTGTTGTTTATCGCGGATGAGTGTCACCGCGTTGGGGCGAAGGAGATGTCGAAAGTATTGACCGTCTCCCGCAAGTCTTCATTGGGCCTCTCAGCGACACCGGAAAGGGAGGATGAGGAGGAAGAAACCAAGGAGACTGAGCGGTACGAGGATTCCCTTCTCGGTAAGGAACTCGGTGGTGTCGTTTTCGAACTGACGCTCGCCAAGGCGGTCGAACTCGGCGTTGTCCCCAAGTTCACTATTCGTCATTATGGCCTCACGCTGAGAGCCGACGAAGCGGAGAAATACGAGCGGCTCACCCGCTCGATCGAGGACGCTCGGAAGGAATTGCAACATGCTGCGGCCTCGGGCAGGGGTGCCGGTGGTGCCTTTTATCGCTGGGTCCGTTCGATCTCAGAAAGAGGTAACGGCTGGACAAGTAGGCTGGCGGCGCGATTCATGATGGACACGCGCCAGCGCAAAGAGCTTTTGTACCGGATGAAAAACAGGGCCGACGGGGTGGAGATGTTGCTTAAAGGGGAGTTCGCCGCCCAACCCAACGCGCGCGCGATTCTGTTTCACGAAAGTATTGCTGAGGTAATGGGGCTGTTTGAGCGCCTTCGATCTGCCGGCTTCGCGGTTGTCGCTGAGCACAGCGATCTTCCCGACAGCTATCGTGACCAGAGCCTCGAGTTGTTTCGCAAAGGCGTGGCGAATGTCGTCGTATCTGCGAAGTCTCTCATTGAAGGATTCAATGTGCCCGCGGCGGATGTAGGTATCATCGTGGCCTCGTCTACGTCTGTTCGTCAGAGGATACAGAGCCTTGGCCGCGTCCTGCGAAAGCATCGTGGGGTGACGGGAGAAGAAAAGACGTCCGTAATCCATGTTCTATACGCACGCGACACCGTGGATGATGCGATCTATGCCCGAACTAACTGGGAGGACTTTACCGGGGCCGACCGTAATCTGTACTTTCACTGGCAGCCCGGAGAAGAACCCATTGAGCAAGCTGGGCCGCCTAGAACTCCCCTACCGGGCGATACAGCGATGGATGCGGCAAAGCTGTCTCCGGGTGACACATACGAGGGCCAGTACGAGGGAGCGGAGTTTTCCTCTGATACGCAAGGTAATATTCGCGATCTCGACGGAAGGTTCGTCAGCAATCCCGGGTCAATCCCTTCGGCCGTCAAGGCAGTGAAGGGTACGGCTGGAAGGTTTCGTGTCAGCCCAAACCGTAAGTACGTCCTCGTCCGTGTACCGGAGGGGGATGAGTGGACGACGCGCTTTGTGACCCAGCTTCATCAACCCTTTGTGCGTGTCGACAATATCGGGGTCCATGGCGGGATGGACTGGTCCCAGCATGACTCGTGGCTGGAAAGAGCTGTTCCCGGCGACGATTATCCCTTCCCAGCGGGCGAACCTCAAATGAAACTGAGCTACCGCCAGCGCCGCGGAGGAGTGATCGCCAAGAAGATACCGAATGGTGAGGCGTACGCCCGTGTCGGTGCCGATGCGACCGACCCATTACGCGGGGATGATGCACGGCGATTACTGGATGCGTGCCGAAAGCTCAGTGCAGAGGGACTGTTGGGATCGCGATTCGAAATCAACGCCCAAAATGACGCAATCTGCCGAAACGCGGGAAGAGCGCTCTTTCTCGCTGCGTTGAAGGCGGGACTCGAGTTTCCTGAGAACACGATGTGATTTAAGAACTAGTCATCAATGGCATTCACATTCCATCACGCGGAACCGAAGATTTGGACTGGACCTTATGGTCGAATTCCAGGTGAAACGACCGTGTTCCATGTCCGAATGCATCCCCGAAAGGCGCAAATGTGGCCGCTCGTACTGATGGCTAAGGATTCCGATCTGGGCTCCTGTTGGGCTGTTGACGGTCCGGAAGCTGATGAGCTCGCAAAAACTGTCCTGAAAGCGAAGGGATTCCTTGGAGGCGGCAGCGGTGGAGAGTTTCTGATCAATGAGTTTGGGCAAGTGCTCGTGCCATCGCCTAGCGGGGATGGGCGGAGAGTGTACGCGGGACGAGTCGAAGGACGTCTGCGCTTTGAAAACCCCTTTGATCCGGGCGCCGCAATCGATCTATCCGAAGACTCTGGGCTTTCGTGCGGAGACCCTTGGCCTATCCCCTATGTGGGATGCCAGTATAATTTGGCGGCTGGTGGTTGGGTATATACAACACTGGAGACGCGTGACGGAACGACGTACCCGCGGCTTCAGAGTGACTGCACATATTTGATCCAAAGCCTGCGCCGGATTCGGCCGACCGGCGCGGTCCGATTCATCGTCAATCCGTGTGGGCTTGTCGCAACCAAGAGGCACGACGGTTCACAGTGGCACCCAGTGTATGTGGGAAGGGTGCGGGTCGGCGCGTGGTTCGAAGCAGAGGGCAGCTGTGGGCTGAATGTCGTCCCACAGGCAGCCACAGTGATCAGTCGGAAGCGCCGTTAAAACAGTCGAGTGGAGATCCAGTATGGCAATTCGGTTTGAAGGCAACTGTACGGCGAACGTTTCAGATGATGCCAAGTATCACATCAAGGTTAGCAAAGGCGGACACATTGAGATTCCGTATGAATTTGACGAATCTGACCAGTGGCTATTGGCGACCAAGAGTCACCCCGAACTCGTCACAATGGTCAATCAGGTTCGACTTGAACTGAACGAAAACCCGGGAGGCGCATTTTATATCAACGAGTTTAAGCAAGTCTTGGTGCCGGATCGGAAGGATAAGATTTACTATTTGGCCGGAACATACTCGGAGCCGCTACGTTTCACATTCAGTGATTGCAACCGTGACATCACGATCAGCGGCGAGCCCATTGATCTAGGCGGTGACCCGACTCCGATTGGCGGGGAGTGGAAGGGCCTTCACCACGGAATCCGATACACCCTTGCCGCCGGCGGTAACGATATTTACTACACCTGTTTTCCACGCCCGGATGTGAAGCGCACGATCAAGCTCAGTAAGGAGGTTGGCCCTGAGGCTGCAGCCCAGATCGCATCAAAGGTGAAGGCCATTAAGGGGTTTCAAGGGGGGCGGTTCTACATCAACGAATGGAGAGAGATGTTTGCTCCACGTCTTGAGGATGACGAGACGATGTACTTTTACATTGGCCGGCTCCAGCCGGACGACCCATGGTTTCCCATACATAGGTGCGGTGTATAGGATCCCCCGCCGGGGCCATCTTCTCGGCAGGAATACTCTTCATACTTCGTGCGACTGAAAATAGACTAAACCGAGGCACGCGCTGATTCCCTCGGCAATGTCGATCACGTACCTCAGGGGCAACGCCGGTTGATATTGTTTCAACGCCGGTTGAAGCCTGAACCCGACGAATACGCCGATCGGGCTTTATGTTTCACTCACTTACGGAATGGCTCAAGACATGCATTAATGTCTGCGCATGTTCAAATTCATACACGCCGCAGACATTCACCTTGACAGCCCGTTGCGGGGGCTAATGCGCTTTGAGGGTGCTCCGGTTTCGCGAATTCAATCGGCAACCCGCGAGGCTTTTCGTAACCTAGTGCAGTTCGCCATCGACGAAAACGTCGCCTTCATCCTCATCGCGGGCGATCTCTGGGATTGTGACTGGCCCGACTCCGCGCCCGCTCTGTTTTTTATCCAGCAAGCTGCTCGCCTCGGTAGAGCCGGGATTCCAATCTACATCGTCAAAGGCAACCACGACGCGGAGAGCAAGCTGACCAGTTCGATCCGACACTGGCCAGAGAACGTGAAGTTCTTCAACCACAAGAAGCCACACATCATGGCGATTGAGAGCCTGAACGTGGTGATCCACGGCCAGAGCTATTCGCAACAGCAGGTTACGGAGGATCTCTCCGCAGGTTATCCGGGGCCGATTCGCGGTGCGTTTAACATCGGCCTTCTGCACACTTGTCTAGAAGACGGTGGAACAGACTACGCTCCCACGAGCGTCGAAAAGCTGGTGCAGCGCGGCTACGAGTATTGGGCGCTCGGCCACATTCATCAGCGCCAGAACCTGAACAGGGACGGAGTCCACATTGAGTTCCCTGGCAACCTGCAGGGCCGCTCCATGCGCGAGACGGGCCCAAAAGGCTGTTCGTTGGTGACGGTGGGCGACGATCACTGCGTCACGTCACGATTTGAGCCGCTCGATACAGTTCGATGGGAACAGGTATCTGTCAGGAGCGATGACAACGGGCTTGAATGCGCGGTGAGGAAGGCCATGCAGCAGGCTGTCGCCCGCGCGGATGGGCGCCTTCTTGCCGTTCGTCTCGAGGTGATCGGATCGGTTAACTCCGGTCAGCGCCTCCGGGATCGGCTGGACGCACTCGCTGTCGAGGTCGGTGATGTGTGGCTCGAGAAGGTTCTGGTCAATCCCTCCCTAGATAAGGGTGAGCCTTCGGGGAAGTTATCTATTTACGCACCCTTGGCACTGGAGATCCGCGACCTGATCGCGTCTCTCAAAGCGGATAAAGGAGCGCTCTCTCAGTGGATGGGAGACTTCTCGGAGTTACGCGGGCGTTTCGTCGGTGAATTAGGAATAGGGGAGTCAGCCCAACTTTTGAACGAACAAAAGGCGTTTCAGGAGTTGGTGGAAAAAGTGGGAGGACAGCTTTAATGCAACTCATTCAATTGAACCTGCGGACCTACGGCCCCTTTACGAATAAGACCATCGATTTCAGTGATACGGCCGGCGAGCAAAGAAAGGCTGGTCTGCACATCCTGCTAGGTGTCAACGAGGCGGGCAAGAGTACGGCCTTGCGCGGACTTCGTGCGGCCCTTTTTGGAATGAGCGATATGCGTGACGCTCACTTGCACCCGAAGGATATGTTACGCGTCGCCGTGAAGATCCGAACCGCGGGCGGCGAGCTCCTGCACGTGGAACGGCGGAAAGGCAAGGGCGCAAAGAGCCTGCTATTTGTCGGAACGGAAAAAGCCGTGCCTGTGGAGGACTGGGCGCGTATTCTTCCGGTCGAAGATGCCGACCTCTTCGAACAAATGTTCGGACTGAACTACGAACGGTTACTCGCGGGCGGCCGACAACTCGCTGAATTCAAGAGTGATGTCGGACAGGCACTGCTGGCAGCTGCTGGCGATATCGGGGAAACCGTTGCTAGGATGCGCGAAATGCAGGAACGGGCCGAGGCGATTTACCACCCGCGCGCGTATTCTTCCAAGCTGCGGCAGGCGCTTTGTGCCTATCAGACGGCGGATAAAGCGTTCCGGGACGAACGCTACACTTCACGCGAATACAAGGCGGCTGTTCTGCGGCGGGACGAGATTGAAGAGCAGTTGTTGCGAATCGCCAGCGAGCGCACGCAGGTTACGACTGAGCAACACAGGTTGGCGCGATTACAGACTGCGGCTCCACATGTTCATCGCCTCCTCGAAGACGAGAAAACATTGGAGGCATACGGCAACGCGGTTGCGTTGGCCGATGATTTCGAGAAGCGCTACAACATGACGATCACCAATCTCCGTACCGCCGAAGGACGTAGGGATGACTCGGCCATTGAGCTGGAGCGGCTCAGCCGAGAACTGAACGCGGTCCCGCGGGATACGTTGCTTGCTGGCCTCGTTACCGAAATCGATCAACTGAAGGATCTCTCAGGTAAGATTCTCGCATCCCGGGTCGACCGCCCGAAGCGCGAAGCTGACTGGAAAGCGCTGTCTTCAAAGCGCGACCATCTTTGTACAGACCTCGGCGTTGCAATCGACGCGGTGCCGCGTTTGCGTGTGGAGCAGCGCAAGCGGATCGAATCGTTGGCGGGAAAATTCCTGGTACTGGATGCGAAGAGAAACGAATTGCCAGGCAGGATTGTCGAACTGGAGTCGAGCCTTCGGGATGCGGAACTCACCCTTGCTCAGATTCCAGTCGCATTGGACACTACTGAACTTGCGGAATGTTTGGCGCAGGTCCGGACGAGAAAACAGCTTGAAGATGAACTAAAGCGGCTGAAGGTTGAACAGGGGCAATGCATCGAGCGGTTGAATCGCGATCTTGCTGGCTTTCCCCTGTGGCACGGTACAGTAGAGCAGTTGGAGGCGATGCGCGTACCGCTCACTGCTTCCGTTAATACGTTCGGCGAACGTTTCGTGAAGCATGAAGCGCGCACACAGCAGCTGCTGGAGAATCGTCGGGCGATACTCACCGAGATCGAAAAACAGTTGGCGTCATTGAAGCGCCTGGAGCGTCAGAAGTCCATTCCGACGGAAGCCGTTCTGGTCGAGGCGCGAAAGCGCCGGGAAAACGGGTGGACAGCAGTCAAAGATCGCTGGATCCGCGGAATTGACGGGGGAGCAGCTGAGTCCGGATTTCTGGGACAGTCGGAATCATCGCTGTCAGAGGCCTATGAGTCGGCTGTTACCAACGCCGATGCGGTGGCCGACAGTCTGCGTTTCGAAGCAGAACGCGTAGAGCAGAAACGCGCGACGCTGGAAGCTCTGGATGAATCAAGGAAGCTCGTGCGCGAATGCGACCTCGCGATTGGTGAGCATCGTGGCGAACTGGTCCGGCTGGAAACTGAGTGGAATACGTTGTGGTCTGATGCAGCCCTTGCACCTCGCTCGCCGCGAGAAATGCAGGCGTGGCTGGAATCTCGCGTAACTCTTGTCAACCAGTGGCGAGACCTCTCTCGCCTCTCGGGCCACGCGAATGAGGCCGACGAGGAAGTGAGGCGCTGGCGGGAATCCCTGGCGGTACTGCTCGGTACCAGGGGCGAGTTGTCGTTGACGAATCTGATGAATCGGGCAGAGAAGCTGGTTCGGGAGTCCGCGGAGATCCGACAAAAACGCGCTGACGCCGAAATCGCAGTCCGGCAATTGCGTTTTAATCTGGAGGCTGCGCTGAAGGAGCAGCTCAAGAATGAATCCGACATTCAGACCTGGCGTGCCTCGTGGGTAGTCGCCATAGCGGGTCTGCCTGTCAGTGAACTGCCTGATCCTGCTTCTGTGCAAGAAGTCGTCGGGATGATCGATGGCGTGCATTCCGCTTCCGAGGATATGGACGGACTGCAATATCGCATTGACGCCATGGAGTCCGATGAGACGAACTATGTTAACGCCGTCCGTGATCTTGCTGTTCAAGCTGCCCGGAGCGAACTGGTGAAGAACGACGCGTTGCTTGCAATCAGTACGCTACAGGAGATGGCGCGGTGCAGCCTAACAAATGAGACAAAAGCAAAAGGCATCATTGCGAGTCAGGCTCGGGAGCAGCAGAAGTCGGCCGATGCTCAGAATGACGTGGCCCGATATGAAAAGGCTCTGGAGGATTTTAAAGTAGAAGTCCGCACAGAGGCTGTCGCCACGATCCCGGATGCGATCCGTGCGAACCAGAAGCGAATTGAGCTCGTCAGTCGAGTCGATGGGCACAGGACCGCCCTCGCCAGGTCGTGCGGAAATCTCTCACTCGATGAATACGTGGCGCAGGTTCGGGCCGTGAACCTGGATTTGCTGCCATCGATGCTGGAAGAGGTCCGTGAGCACCTCCTAGCGTTGGAGGACCGGCGAACGAAACTTACTAGTGAGAGAGATGGTATCGACAGGGAGTTTCAGGTCCGTGAAGCTGCCGTTGCCTTGAGAGCCGCGGCTTACGAGAAGGAGTCTGCAGCTGCGCTGATCGACGCTCTTGCTACCGAGTACATCGAGCAACAATTGGGCGCGACGTTACTCAATAAGGCGATGGCTCTTTATCGGGAAAAGCATCAGGACCCGCTGTTGAAGCGTGCAGGCGAGCACTTCGCGACCCTCACTTGCGGAGCCTTTGTCGGGTTGGCCATAGACGAAGACGAAAACAGGCGGGTTTTGAAAGGCGTTCGCAGCCAGGGTGGAGCCCATCTGGACGTTGATGCCATCAGTGACGGAACTCGTGATCAGTTATTCCTGGCCTTGCGTCTCGCGTATATCGAGAACTATTGCGACAGCACCGCCGTCTGTCCGGTCATTTTGGACGACGTACTGATGGCCTACGACGATGAACGCACCTGCGCAACCCTTCGCGCACTGCAGGAACTGTCGCGGAAGACTCAGGTCCTCGTTTTTACCCACCACGAACATCACATAGTGCTGGCGAACCGCACACTCGGTGAAGGAGGTTATCGGCTGCACGAGCTCGCGAAGCCACCATTGACGGCTTCGTGATTTGAGGAAGTGAACACGCGGTCCAGACGCCGTGATTACCCATTCATTCAGACCCGCGATCACATCGCGCCCATATCTCGCGGTGGAACAAAGCGCGGCTCTTATTGGGTTTACGGCTGCCTTCGATGCAATGGTAACAAATCGAATAAGACACTTGAAGAGTATCGCGCTGCACTTGATAAGAGCATCCAGTTTTATGGAGAAATCGATGCCGGGTAAGAGATATACACATCACCTATTTTCCCATTACTAGCAATAACAATTGAACCAAAACTATGAGCGAACACAGCAGACAACTAAAACGACTTCGAGAGCACTTGACTTACTATGAAGCGGCCACTGCTCTTGCCGACCGCGTCTCCAAAGTAGGTGAAGTGAAACGCAAAGGTGACAACGTTAGGATCGCATGGCTGGAAGGCATGTGCCGTTACACCGAGGCGGAATTCTATGGAAGCCGGACAGCATCCGCGCTCGTACGGCTGAAGGCGCTTGAGGATCAGCGAGGCATCAAGCATGTTGGTGAAGTTCCGACAATAAGCAATGAAAACTTGAAGGATGTGGAACGCTCGGTGGGGCCGCTGCTAGATGAGTACGAAAACGCGCTGCAGAAAGCGAAAGGGCAACGCTACGGCAACAAGCTGGCCGCGATTGAATCGCGGCTGAAGCGCATGGAAGAGGCCGATGTCGAATGAAAGCAGAGAGTGTTTTGGATCGCCGTGGCCATGAAAATGGATTGTTTGCATCTCGATTGTCGTGGTGCTCGCAGTGTTTGTCCACAAACTCGTAGGGAGGAATATGTTTGGAAAAGGGCTTAATGCTTCCGCAGACGCGAGTGTGTTGCGTCACAACGACATTACTGTGACCGACAAAACCACGACTATACCCGTAATAAATAAGTCCAGATATGTTGTGACGTTTCGGCAGGAAACCATGAAGAAGGCAATGTTACTAGTCAAAGCCAGTGATGAGAAGGACGCCATCCGGCAAGCCAACGCATCACTCGTGGACAGCGATTGGGAAGTTTCGCGTTACTCCTCCAGCCCTGACGTGATGCGAGTGCGCGACACAACACAGCCACCGGAGCGAGAGGAGGAGGCCGATGACCACCAGTAAAGATCCCCGTGACGAAATTTACAAAGACATTGATGAGGCAATGAAGAGTGGAGACAGCAAGCGTCTTATCAAAGCACTCAAACACGCAGTATTAAGAACTGAGGAAGACATGGACAAGGGTCGCGAAGAGTTTGAGATCAAATATGGCGGCACTGTTGAAGAGCGTATTGCAACCATTGATAAGTTAATTGCCGCCAACGAGGAGATCAATGTAGTGCGGGCGAAGCACGGACTGCCGGAGCAAGACAGCATTATGAACAAAGCAGAGATAGATAACAAAATGGACAAAGTGGAAGAGCTTGTATACGGCGACTTCATTTCCTCGATAAAGACTCGCTTGGAAGCTCTGAAGAAGGCCTACAGCGAGAACAAAAAGGGAGCCAAATGAAGATTGCAGTGGCTGTTGCCAACCCTACTCTGTTCCGCGGATCTCCAGTTGTTCCGGCTACAGGCACGCCATCACATACGACGGCGACGCTCTCGTCCTGCTCATCTGCGTAGCCGACGCCCTGTGGCGCTACAAAATAAATTCCGCTGACCTGTCCGATTATCCGCTCGAAACAGCGGCGCGGCTAGTAGAGCAATTCAAGGACGAGATTGTGAACGATTTAGATCCAGAACATTACTGGTCAGGGAAGTAACCATGGCAGAACGGACAGAACAGGTAGAGCAACTCGCGCCAAAATTCTGGGAGCATCGCAGCTACCACTTCATCTGGAGGATTGAGAAAGAGTGCGGCTATCCCGAGTCGCGTTATCCCACGTTTTCGCTCGCAGAGTTGAGTGGGATCAACTATCAGAAAAGGTAAAGGACCACCTCCGCGAGATGGCCGCGCAAGAAGTCGCGGCCATGCAGACACCCCCGAGCGATGTCGAGCCATACCTAATGACCCTGCTTCGAGAACTGGAACGGCTGCGCACTGCTGCTACGTGGAGCACCACGTCACATGGTGTGGTTTGGGACAAACTCTGGGGGCGCTTAGTTCTGCTCGTCAATATTGGCGACGCCGTCTACCTTCATCCGCTCTTACCCGGCGACCTTACCGGCGATCCGGTCGCAACGGCAGCAGGCCTTACCGCCAAGGTTCAACCTGAAATCGATAAACCGGACGCTGACATAATCGGATTCAAACGCTAAGAGAGAGGGAATGAAAAGCACAGCCACTTGCACGATTTATTTCGAGGACGGTACCGAGCAGACTTTTGTCAACGTCACTCATTCCCGCTGGGCTCTCGACAACGTCTTTTTTGTTGTCCAGCAATACGACCCAGCCGATGATACCCGTCTGCGAACGTGGGTCTTCAAGAGCGAACATATCAGGAAAACTGTACGCGTCGAGGACGACACACCCGCAACGAATTTCTTGGAGCGGCTGAAGCCGCAAGCCGCGCCTAAGGAGAACGAGTAATCAGGTGGCCTCGAGCGATGGACCTTCCACTTGGCCGATTTGTTTGAATGCTAAGCCTGGGAAGAGGACGAGGTGTTACAAGAAGCTGAACTCAGCGACAGCTGATCGAACGCACGCGCACCGGCGAGGTTCGCTTGAATGAGGCACCAGCTAAGGCATAGGAGTTGTCTATTGAACCGGGTAGCTGCCGCGCTTTGTTCTGTTCTTCCCTCGACATACTGATCATCCTCTTGAGCGCAAATTGCAGAAGGCATAACATCAACTCTGCAAATCGAAACTTAATCCGCTCTATGTCATGTGGCACGCCGGATCTTGCCGTCAAATTTGATAAGTACCGAATTCGAAAGCAAAAACCGGAGTGTTCCGAATCATGGACTCCCGTAATCTTGTTTCGGAAAGAGAGGCACACGCATGAAGCCGGTATATGAGAACGGCGAACTGGCCTCGCAAGAGGTCAGGCTGCCCCTCCCGGATGCGACACGCGCCGTTGCACAAATCGAAACGCTCGATTGGCGAAAGATTGCAGATGGCCTCAACGAATCAGGAAATACTTTGCTGAAGGCCATTCTCACATCACGGGAATGCGAGGCACTGAAAAGCCTGTACGAGGGAGATCAGGGTTTCAGAAGCCGAGTGGTGATGTCACACCACGGTTTCGGTCGCGGCGAGTACAAGTATTTCAGCTATCCCCTGCCAGCAATTTTGCAGGGGCTGCGCACATCCCTCTACGAAAGGCTAGTCCCGATTGCGAACCAATGGAATCGACAGATGGCCATCAACATTCAATACCCGGCTAAGCACTCTGACTTCATCGAACGTTGCCACAAGGCAGGACAACTGAGGCCAACGCCCCTGCTTCTTCAGTATGGAACCGGTGACTACAACTGCCTGCATCAGGATCTCTATGGCGAGCATGTCTTTCCGATTCAGGTAGCCTTCCTGCTTTCTGAGCCGGAGAGAGATTTCACTGGCGGCGAATTCGTGTTGACCGAGCAGCGTCCAAGAATGCAAACACGCCCCGAAGTCGTGCCACTGCGGCAGGGTGACGCGTTTGCCTTCGCTGTCCACTATCGCCCTGTTCAAGGCACACGAGGCAGCTACAGAGTCAACTTCCGGCATGGTGTCAGTCAACTGCGGTCAGGGCAACGTTATGCCGTTGGCATCATATTTCATGATGCCGAATAGCGGAGAGTCATGAACGCGTCCCTTTTTTGAAACCCAACCACCTGCACCGTATCCGAAGGATATTCGCGGCTCTGGTACAGCTGTTCTCTCTGGGTTTGCGCTCGATGCTGAGGATGAATTGATTTCCTGACTCAAACGCGTTGTCGATTGCGGGCTGTGAACACCATCTCAGCCCGCTTTCTGACGTTAGCGAGTTTTGACGCCCGCGATTGATGCCGCATTATCGTCTACCCGAAGGCTTGGAAGCTGCGTTATCATGCAGACCTATGGCAGAGGCACAATTGAGCAACGAGTTATACTTGGTCGTTTTGCCCATCATCAGCCTGTCTCCTACTAGCTACGGCAAGACCGAACAGATTCTCACCCTGTTACCAACTAGGAGTTTAGCAACCGAATTCTTCCCTGATGAGGTCAACGGCTATGTGCTCATCTTCAAGAATCGGACGAAATACCTAGAGGGTGGTCACGTCGCAGGCTATGAATTTGAGCATGAGGAAACGGATTCTGGACGTGTAGTCGTAAGGGTTACCCAGAATGTCAAATAGAACTGGAAATAACAGGGGCTATACGCCCGTCCCTCCACCTCCGGAACCGCCTCCTGCTCGTTTAACGATAGAGGAGATGCAAACGCTGGGTACATTTTTCAAGAGACTGGTCGAGGATTCGAAACTGACTTGGGCAATCTACGCAGCGGGCATCGCTGCCGTCATGGAAATCTTGCATATTGTCTGGCTGGGTTTTAGATTCGCGTTCAAATTCTAGCGCGGTACTCCGACTATCCTCGTGTGGTCAGCCAACGATCATGACTACGAATCAATGTGAATCACCGAATGCCAACGCTGCCCACGCGGGTTAGGCTTCCCTATGCGTATCGGATTTGGTTCCTGCCGGCGAGTTGCAGGTCCCTCTATCGCTCTATTTCTGACTCTTCTAGCTCTAGGCGCAGTTTGCATCGCACAGGATATTGAAAGTCATCCGTATGATGGGCCGGAGTCCGAGATGTCGCCTACGGAACGTGAGCGAATTGAAGCAATGAAAAATGCGTTTCGCGACCCTGAGCATTACAAGATGTTGTCCGACAGGCTGATGGAGGCAATCTGGAAAGACAACTATTTGATGGAATTTGAAGAACGTCATGGTCGCGTCGTTAGTCAGCTAATTCTTTGGGGCAAACAACCGAATCAGGGTGGGGAGGACGCCTACATCGCAGAGATCTTCAACCGCAGGGCCGATGGGTCGTGCTACAACATCGGCAAGCCCTTAAGAATCTTCGCGAACATTTATACAAGACCAGTTCAAGCAGACGTGGAAGCTCTCAGGCGCTCTCTGACTCCTGGCGTTGCGACGATCACTTCGGGTGAACTCCCTCCGTCGGATGTGCTTGACCAGATCTTGCCCTCCTCTGCGAACCTCCATCTCGGATATCGCAGTGCCTACTCGCCAAACCGGACGATTCAACAGACCTTGGAGGCTGGCGTTCTTGGTGACACAAATATCAATCCGCAAGTGGCCACTATTTTGAACGCTTTACCTGTCAATTCGCAGTGGGCCATCAGCAAACTTGAACTCCGGCGCTTAGGTATCGGCGGCACGCCACAAGAGTGGAAGTCCCTTGATCAAACTCTACGGCAGCAGGCAGCGAATTGGGACAGTTATCGGAGGGCCACAAAACGAGCTGTCTTAGACGAACTGGCGCACGGAAAGTCAAACGTGGTAATTCTTTTCGCGCATGGCAGCTCACAACGGCTCTATCTGCCGGGAATCGCTGGCGGCTCAATCTCATCTAACGATCTCGACCGAATTAAGCGTACTGAAGCACCACATCGCATTATTGTTTTGTTTTCATGCAACGCCTCTAAGCTGGATACAAAGCAGCTGCCATTGGCCGAACAGATATTAAAAAACCGGCTTGCTCAGACAGTCTTTGCGGCTGATACTGAAGTTGACGCCCAAGATATTCCAGCTATCCTCCAGAAGCTGTGGACTGGAGACCGCCTCCGGGACTCGCTGCCGATGTTGAAGCAAATTGTTCAAATCGAGTTCGCAACACCTGCTGCCAGACAAGGAGAGGCAAGTGAATCGGCGGATTGATACAGGGAAAAGGGTGGAAATAAGACCCGACGGAATGAACGTATTACCACTGGGAGGGGAAGAGAGCTACCTGGGGCGGCTGATTGGATACATCCCGAGCGAAATGGTTGCACTCTATCTCTTTGCCGTCGGCATGGCTGCGTCGGGTGCGCAAACAAGTCACGCCAAGTTGCTGGCGTTTTGGGTAATTTTCTTTCTTGTGTGGATTTTGACACCGATATACATGTGGTTCGTGACTGGGCGCGATCCAAAGGGACCGCTATGGCCGCAGGTTATTCTCGCATCCCTAGCCTTCCCAATCTGGGTATATGCGACAGGAGGACCGTTTGCGCTCTGTGGTTGGTATTTTGGATGGATTGCCTCGATTGTTTTGGCGTTTGTCACGGTAATCTTCGGAATATACCGACCTACTCCAGGTAGCTAGTGAGAAAAGGAGAGCCATGGAAGCTGGACAACAGACTCAAGTGTGACAAATGACAACAAAGGTCGCGGTCAAGGGATGTCGTTTTGCTGTCGGTCGCCAAAATAGTGATCTGCTGTTGAATCACGACGATGAGCCCAGTGTCCAAAACGGAGGCGTTCTCATCCTCGGCTTGCTGTTACCGACAGACTTTTCTGGGTGATATTGCGGCGCTTCTGCTCCGGCTGGCGGGAGACATTGATTCTCGTTCAGCCGGAGACCGTTGTGCGATGGCACCGGGCCGGTTTCAAGCTGTATTGGACCTGTCCAGCGGCAATAGCGATGGCCCCGCCATCTGGCCTAAAGGCTACAGCCCTCAGTTGACCGTCTGGCCCCCCGCCAGCGGAGAGGACCTCACGCAGGTTGATAGATTTTAGTTCATGTCTTTTAGAAGTCGCCCATAACTTCAACATACCGTCTTCCCCGGCACTCACCAGTGTCTTCGCGTCCGGGCTAAAGGCGACCCCCAAAACCGTCCCCGAATGGGATGTCTGCAGGATGAGCTCTGGCTTCAGCAGTACTTCCTGCGCTGGCGACCGTTGCCCAAGACACTGCGCGGCGATGAGCATCAATAAAAGGAAGCCCTCTCGATGCCACATCGCGCAACCTCGAGAAACGAGATCCTGTATCTCCCATCGTCTTGACCTTTCGAAGGTACAGCGCATTGCAGGAGATCATGGCTCAGTGAAACCGCAGGAAGGCACCCTCTCGCTCCGACATTTCCGACATTTCACTGAGTCGATTGCCTAGTGGCTCGTCTCAACACTGACATAAAAAATGGCGCAGCTGCAATACATGCAGGGGTAACCGAATCCTGGGCCGATCCCCGACACCGTCAGTATCGGTCCGTGCAGCTCGCTTGCGTTGCAGTAGATCT